>OHUA01001328.1_pt1 | contig 9600 bp, 7 predicted proteins | sample 1579051 | NCBI WGS metagenome assembly OHUA01 (sample SAMEA3879559, study PRJEB24766) | human gut metagenome | biome: human-associated habitat; feature: feces | place: USA | collected 1985/1987 | reverse complement strand
AACTTAAATGTTACATGGGAAGGTGAGAATAACCAGAACCCAGAATATGTTGAAGGAAATCCATCAGATAACGAGAATCCTGCCGAGACACCTGATGATTCAACAGGAACATCAACAGGAGCAGACACAACAGTCAAGACTGGTGATATGAGTCATACAGGAATGTATGCAGCATTAATGGCAGCAGGACTTAGTGGCTTACTTGGAATGGCAGCAGTATACATGAGAAGAAGAAAAGATATCTAATTTCATAAGAATTTTCTTTACAGGAGCACCCGCAATTATATTGCGGGTGTTTTTGCGTGGTGAATGTGTGACCGTATGTGATTGACATTTTAATTATTATGCTATAAAGTTTTATAGAACTAACCAGTATAAGATGGAGGATAAAACTTAAAAGCATGAAATATAATATCAGAAAATATATATTGGCAGGAATTACAGCAATTTTTGCAGCGACTGTTTTGACGGCATGTGGTGGCAGTAAGCCAGAGAAGGACGATACAGTCAAGAGTACACAGGAAATATTTGCAATGGATACATATATGTCGCTTACTGCATATGGCAGCAATTCAGAGGAAGCAGTAAGTAAAGCAGTTCAGGAGATTAACCGGCTTGATGCAATGTTTTCGGTAGGAAATGAGGACAGTGATGTTACTAAGATAAATGAAAATGGAAGCGGTGAAGTATCGGAAGAAACCGCATTTATAATGAACAGGGCAATGCAGGTATCTAAAGAAACTAAAGGTGCTTTCGATATTACGATATACCCAGTTATGGAACTGTGGGGATTTACCACCAAGAATTATAGAGTGCCTGAAAGCAGCGAGATTGCAGAGGTACTTAAGCATGTTTCTTATACAAATGTGGAGGTTAACGGGCAGCAGGTGACATTGTCAGATGGTGCAAGCATTGACCTTGGTGGAATTGCCAAAGGTTATACTTCCTCAAGGGTGATTCAGATTATGAAGGACTGCGGCATAGAGCATGCAATCGTAAATCTTGGAGGCAATGTGCAGGTGCTTGGAACTAAAACTGATGGTTCGGACTGGAGAGTTGCCATACAGAATCCTGACAGTGAAAGCAGTTATCTTGGTGTATTAAGCACTGCTGATAAGGCAGTTATAACATCAGGTGGATATGAGAGATATTTTGAGCAGGACGGACAGGTATATCATCATATTATAGACCCACAGACAGGTTATCCATCAGAGAGTGACCTGACATCGGTTACAATTGTATGTTCAGATGGAACTACAGCAGATGCATTATCAACTGCGCTTTTTGTAATGGGGCTTGATGGTGCGAAAGAGCTGTATAGAAGTGGCTCGCTTGATTTTGAGATGATACTTTTCGATGGAAGCAAAGTATATATGTCAGAGGGAATAGCTGACAGTTTTTCAACAAATATGAACACGGAAATAATTTCCATACAACCTTAATGAGAATTATTATTAACAGTCTGTATTGACAAATGCAGGGGCTAAAATATATTCTATAGAACAGTTAGAAAAAACTAATCAAAGATAGATGAAATTACTTTTGTTTATGAAAACTAACCTTGGATATAAAGACTAGAAGGAGCAGACATGTTATTAATAATATCACTTATAATCGTATCTTTATTCATATATTTTCTTAAAGATTCACTTAAAAAACACGCAGGTATCTACTATATAGGGGCAGCAGTAATCTCTATTGCAGTATTCCTGATTGGATTTCTGCCAATGCCTTTATTTGTAAAGAATAATATATTGGGGATATTTGCAAAGGGTTCGCTTGGAACGGCAATGTTCATTGCAGTAATGTACGCAGGTGCACTTCCTAAGGGCAGCAAGCTGATTGCACCGCTTATGAAGATAAGAGGTGAATTGTCAATTACAGCGGCAATACTTGTCCTGTGTCATAATTTCACATACGGAATAACATATTTTAAAATGCTTTTTATTAAGCCGGAGGCATTATCAGCAACACAGCTTACAGCAGCAATAATAAGCCTTGTGCTTATCATAATAATGATTGTGCTTACAGTAACTTCATTTCAGGCTGTAAGAAAGAAGATGCAGGCTAAGAAGTGGAAGCAGCTGCAGCGCACGGCATATGTGTTCTATGGACTTATGTATGTTCACATTATGCTCATTAACATACCTTATGCGAGACTTGGACTTGGCATGTATGTTGCAAATGTAGTTATCTACAGCATAGTTTTCTTAGGCTATGCAGCTATGAGAATAGCAAAGGCTGTATCAGTAAAGGCAGCAAGAGCTGGAAAGACATACGGTAAGAAACCAGAGACGGTTCTGTATGGTCTTGCATTGGTTTTATGTGTAGTTATGACATTTTTATGCTTTGCAGGAAGAAAGACAACTGCTATGGCTTCTGGCGGGGACGAGGAATGGGAAGAATTCTTTAATGAAGAGACAGTTGCAGCGTTGGTTAAAGAGGCAGAGAGCAGCCTGGCAGATGACGCTGCTTTAACAGCCGAAGGAACGACAGAGGCTGGACAGACTGATAATCAGTCAGATACACAGACCGACAATTCGAGTTTGGATAATTCAGCTGCAGGTAATTCAGGTTTGGATAATGCTTCTGGTAATACATCTGGCAATGATTCAGGGAGCGGTAATCAGGCAGCACAGCCAGGAAATTTATCAGATGGCAGTAGTGATTCACAGGGAGGTAATACTGCCAGTGATACACCGGCTAATACAAAATTTAAAGCAGATGGAACTTATACAGGTTCCGCTGTGTGTGAGACTTATAACTACAATGTAACGGTTACAATAGTCATATCGGGAGATACGATTACATCGGTTACTGCTGAATCAGAAGCGAGTGCGCAGGATGTGCAGTATTTTAATATGGCAAATGCAAAGGTTCCTGCACAGCTTCTTGCAAATCAGAGTACATCAGGTGTTGATGCAGTATCTGGTGCAACCAAATCAAGCAATGCCATCAAGAAGGCATTTTACTATGCTTATAAATCGGCTAAGAAGTAGGCAGATTTGTAATAAAAAAATTATAAGGAGGCAAAATTCCTCTCCTCACCAATGGGTTCGGATTTTGCTTCGCAAAACAAGGAGGAATTATGAGAAAGAACATTTTTACTAAGATTGCTGCTGTTGCAGCCGCTACTGTTCTTGCAGTTACAGCACTTCCAGCTCTTGTGTCTGATACACATGCAGCAGATGATGAGTATTCATATGTATATGCTGGTCTTACATGGCAAGAATACTGGGCAAACGAAGGCGTATATAACGCAGGGAATGTAACATCATCTAATGAGAAGGATACAAAAGGTGAGTATGATAAGGGAGCTTTTGATACAGTAACAAGAGCTACAACCAATCATGGTCTTCACAGAGGAAGCTACCAGTGCATGGCAACAATTGATACAGAAGATGGTAAGAAGTATGAGCTTGCCGGCTGGAGCAGCGATGGAAAGCAGATGATACTTACAGATGGTACACAGCTTTCATATAGTAAGGGAGTAATTACTAATACAGATGGTACAACATCTAAGCTTTCTTCTTATGAAGTAACTGGTATTAAGTATGTTCCGGTTAAGGTTAAGACATCTGATCTTGCTGATTTTGAGCAGCATTACAGAGTTGTCAAGAATGGTGAGAAGTTATACGGTGGATTCGGTGAGAACAAGCTTAGCTCATATGAGTATACAGCAGCAGTTAATGCAGATACTAACGGACTTAAGACAGCAGTTAAGAATGCAGATGGAACATATTCATTCTCTGCAAGACAGACTGGCAATGGCAAATCATTTGCAGAGCAGGATATCAGCGTAGCTGCTAACATTACATCTACAGTAAAAGATGCTACAGGTTCATACGGTGAATTCTTAAGAGTTGATATTAATGGTGATGGTTATGGCGCATTAGGTGCTATGATGCAGGCTGTTAAGTGGACATATTATGGAAATGATGCAACAAGAACAAATGTAGTTGCTACATATGGTACTAAATTCGCAGCAGATAACTGGATGCACAAAGTAATGGGAATCCAGCTTGGACTTACTGATTCAGCACGTTGCCAGTTACCAGCAGGATATGATGGAACAGGTTACTGGTCACTTACTGTATATGCATTAGGATATACTGATACTACAATTGATTTTGAAGCGACTGATGCTAATATCGTTAAGATTAAAGCACCTGTAAGTGATACATCAAAGCTTTCAGCAGCTATTGCAGCAGCAGATGCACTTAACGAAGCTGATTACACAGCCGAGTCTTGGGCAGCTATGAAGCTTGAGTATGAGGAAGCAGTCGATGCACTTGCAGTTGCAGAATATCAGGCAGATGTTGATGAGGCAACAGAGCATCTTACAGCAGCAATCAATGCATTAGTAAAGGTTGATGCAGGTACACCTTCTGGTTCAGAAGAGTCTGGAAACACAACTGATGCAGGTACATCAGATACATCTGTATCAGATGTTAAGACTGGTGATGCAGACAACATGATGGCTTACATCGTAGCAGCAGTACTTGCTTTAACAGCAGGCGCAGCAGTAACAGGCAGACGTAAGATTAAGAATGTAAGATAACTGATACGCTAAAATCTAATAAAACTATAAACAAGCCAAAGAACCGGGTCGGAGAGAATCCTTTGAGGGATTTTCTTGCGATCCGGTTCTTTATTACCTGTTAATCTTAATATCACCCATATTAACATCAGCATTTATACTTTTACCGCTGCCGGCATTATTAGTATAGCTGTGAGAATAAGTAGAATCATTAACCTTGATGTCACCTAAGTCTACAGAGAGATTAGAACTGTATTTATCAATATCTATACCGTTTATTTTCAGAGAACCCATATCGACAGAAAGGTTAAGGACATCACTGTCACAGTTTGTAAGCTTAATATCGCCCATATTGTTATCAGCAGTTAAATTCTTAACGGCAGAATCAACGATCTTAAGAGAACCCATATCAACAGAGAAATCAGCAGAAGAAGCATGTATATTGTTAACATCCATATCACCCATATTAAGGTCAGCCTGAATAGAATTAAGACTGATATTGTCAGGAATAGTAATTGTAAGTGTGCAGTCTGAGTTTTTGATATTAGTCATAAGATGTACTTTTACATGTTGTTCAATATTTAATGAAGTTCCAGAAACAGATACAGCAGGCTTAAACTTTTCAGCACCTGTATAGATAACTTCAAGCTTGTTGCCTTTCTTAATCTCAACACTGCCAAGATTCATATCAACAGATATGTCTGACACATTATCATAAATAGAAGAATTTTCAATATATTTGCCACTGGATGCCATAGTCATGCGTGTAAAAGGAGAAATGTTAAATACATTACCAAGAACGCCAATAATTATGCATATAAGTGTAATAAAATATATAATTGACAGATAAATTCGTTTCTTCATAATTACACCTCCCTGGAATCGTCTTTAAGTATACTCTTAAATATAGCATGTATTACAGCCGCAACAGGCCATATAACCCATGTTAAAGCCCATGCAAATGTGATGAAACTGGCTGACAGATATATACATGTAACGGTAGGCCAGAAAACAGACATAATAGTTGTTGCAGTATTGTTAATATATCTTACTTCTTTATTCTCCTTCTTAACATAGCTGCCGGCTACATTGTCACCATTAAGAGCAAGTAAAGTCTTACATGAAGTCTCAGCCATTGAACCGAAAACAATAAGGAATACGCCGACACTTACTATACAAATCATTGCTGCGCCGCCGATATCGTCAAGTCCCTGTATTGGGATTGCGTCAAAAACGGCAGCAGGGACAAAGCTTATGATACACATAATAATTCCCAGAGTGCGGCACACAATAGAAATGTTGCGAAGCTGTTCCTTCTTATCCTGCACATATCCGACAGTGGCATAATCGATGATACATTCGTGTTTCTTAATATAGTCGTATTTATTCATTAAAGAATTGGTTATTATAAATATGCCAACACCGCAGGCAACTATAATAAACAGAGCAACAGTGCCCATTGTCTGGAGAAAATTATTATGAAATGCACTGCAGGCTGCCGCTGGAACTACTGAGAAAATACATAAGAAAACCCCTAATGCAGTCAGAAATGCATGTCGGCTGCCGGCACTTACAAAGCTTCTGGCTTCATCCTGTGTTAAAGTGCGTCTGTTATCAACAGGAGCAGAAGACTGTCTGTTAAGTCCGAGAGTTTCTGCGAGTTCGTCAAGATTGCCGAATTCTGAGATAACAGTACCTACAGCCTCATTCTCGCTTTTACCTTCGCTGATAAGTTCATTATATTTGTCCTCCATCATGCCCCACAATTCGTCTTTAGCCTTTAAAACCTCAGTAGTTGCGGGGAGATTGGCAAACATAGTTTCAAGATAACTTTTAATAGTATCCATACATTAATTCTCCTTCACAATAAATTTTTCAATAACTTCTTTAGTGAGAGCCCACTCTTCACATTTTGACCGATAATACAGCCGTCCTTCATCAGTAATCTGATAATAGGTGCGCTTTTTTCCGCCATTCTCGCCTACACCGGGGAAAGAAGTGATATATCCGTTTTTTTCCATACGTGTAAATGCGGAGTAAAGAGTAGTTTCTTTAACAATATATTTCTCATTGGTCATGGCCTTAATCTGCTTAGAAATCTCATAACCATAAGATGGCTTATCAAGCAGAAGATACAGGATAATTGTATCGTTGTAGCCTCGTATAATGTCGCTGCTGATGCCAGCCATGCATACTCCTCCCTTCGAATTAATTGAAGGTGATGATTCACCTGATAATAAATATTAAATAAATGATAATTACTACGACAGGCGATACTACGACAGCCGTAGTACATCTGTCGTAGTATATATAACATGATATGCATAATATGTCAACAGGAGAATATAAAAATCCCTCAAAAGCAGGTAAACAGTGCTTTTGAGGGATATATTAAATATGTGGATTATTTGAAATATACTTTAGCTGCAGTAGCAGCCATGATATTTTCCTTGTCAGGTGTTGATATTTCATTGCTTAAGACAATGTAATCAATAAGGTGTCTGTAGCTGTCCTTGCACAGATTCATAGGCAGGTCGCTTCCCCACATAAGTCGGTCGCTTCCGACAAGTTCAATGGCGCGTTTAATATAATGGATTGCGTCAGGATAAGGGTATATGGCGTCTTTACCCTGATTAGAAGGAAGGCTTGCAAGGTCGAATACAACATTGTCAAGCGTGAGTGCCTCCATTCCTTTAAGCCAGACATCTTCCTGAACAAGACCTCTTGGGGCAAGCAGATGGCATACAACAAACTGCGTGTCAGGGTGTCTCTTAATTGCGCAGGCGAGGGCTTCTGGCTGCCAGCACTCGGCAGGGTAGCGGCCGATATCGAACACAACAGTATTCTGATGCATTTCAGCATATGACAGCATTTCCTCAATAACATCACCATCAAGGGGAATAGTAGGATGATAACTCATAAGACCGCTTCCAGTACTTACTTCAAATTTTACAATCTTAATTCCGAGGTCTTCAAACAAATGCTTTCTTATAGAATCAACATTTCTGCAGAATGGGTCGTAAGTAGCTGCTGCAGCAAGACGGTCAGGATATTTCTTTGCAGCCTCATAAGTGTAGAGATTCTGCGGTCCTAAGAAATTGCCCTGAAGCATAACAGCCTTGGAAACACCAGCCTCGTCCATAACCTTAAGAACCGCTTCCGGAGTTACATCATATTCACCGAGACACTCTGGTATCATCTGGAATATAGTTCCATCAGCGTAGCTTGCGTAACCTCCGCCTATGGCCTGCATTTCTCCGCTGTTTCCAAATCCATTGATGCAGCGGCATATATGAATGTGTGAGTCAATTATGTTCATAGTTAAGCCTCCTTGTTGCTAGATGTAGAAAGAATATTGAGATTATGTCCATACAGAAATTCATTAATAATTCCAATGTCATATTCACATTTGTTAATCATAATTATAATTGCAGCATCGCGGCTGACCTTGGAATACAAAGGGCTTAAGCCTGCAGTTTTTAACGCACGGTTGGTATCAGTAAGATTCATATGGCATGCAATGCAGAGCGCAATTACTCTGTCACGGCTTGGGTTGGCTCGATTGCCATTAAGGATTCCGTATGCATAATTAGCAGGAATATCACTTTGTCGTATAACATCACTTAATTGAAGTCCGTAGCTTCCTATATACCTGTTAAAGAATTCGCTGACAGATATCTGTGAGTCAGTATCCTCTTCATTACGGTATCTGTTAAAATGTTCAGGCTCAACTGAACTTAAGATTTTATCAAGTTCATAAGTCGTTTTTTCGTTCATTATTAATTCCGCCTTTCACAATAGAGTACACATTTTCTATTGATATAGTGTATAATAATAAACACTAAATTACAATAAGGATAAAAATATGACTTTAGAAGAAGAGAGCAGGCTGTCATTTTACAGGGAACTGACAGTACTTGATGAAAAAAAGAATATAGTGCTTGTGCAGGATATAAGAAACAGTGAGCTTTGCGTTAAAAAGACACTTGATATATATTCGCATGATGTATATGAGCAGCTTGCCTCTGTAAGAATTGAGGGTGTTCCTGCGGTAAAGGAATGTGTTGCTGATGATGGAAAGCTTATAGTAGTTGAGGAGTATGTGCAAGGCAGGAGCCTTAAGCAGGTATTAGATGAGCAGGGATTATTAAACGCGGAACAGGCTTATGAAATAGCAGTCCAGCTTGTGGACATACTTGTGCGACTGCATCAGTTAGAGCCGGCAATTGTCCATAGAGACATTAAACCATCTAATATAATTATTGAAAAAAACGGACATGTGAATCTTATAGATTTTAATGCGGCAAGACATGTTAATGCAGATAAGAATGAAGATACCAGAATGCTGGGAACAGTGTATTTTGCTGCACCAGAGCAGTTTGGATTCGGGCAGTCTGATGAGCGTACGGATATATATGGTCTGGGAGCAACAATTAATTATATTATGACAGGTGACAAGCCGGGAGCAGGAATTGCAGAGTGCAGATTTTCAGATATTCTTAAGAAATGCCTTATGGTAGATGCCAAAGACAGATATCAGTCAGCAGCAGAGCTTCGCGGCGTGCTGGATATGCTAAATTATAATGCGCATACACAGGATAATGGGAAAGACAGGACAGCGTTTGGTGGGGATAATGTGGCTTTGATTGTGAGAGTGTGCGAGAATATTAAGTTCGTATTTGTTAATTGGTATAGAAAATCTCAGATAAGTAAAGGTGATGTTAATAGTTCGTGGAGAAAGTATCTTTTACCAGGTTTCAGAAGTCTTAATATTATTAGTTGCATAGCCGCACTAATATGGTACGCAGTAATAGTTATGCTGACATTTGGACTCACGGTTTCAGATAGCAAAACAGGAACACCTGAGGCAGGTGGTAAACTTATTATATATAAGATAGCAGCTTTTATTATTATGTTAGTACAGACTCTTTGGTTTGGTAATTATCTTGATGTCAGACGAAAACTTCCGGGAATGAAAAAGGTAAACGCAATTAGTACTATTTTGACATTTGTGTATGCATTTGTAATTTTATTTTTGTTAGTAATGTTTTTAATAATAA
>OHUA01001324.1_pt1 | contig 9609 bp, 5 predicted proteins | sample 1579051 | NCBI WGS metagenome assembly OHUA01 (sample SAMEA3879559, study PRJEB24766) | human gut metagenome | biome: human-associated habitat; feature: feces | place: USA | collected 1985/1987 | reverse complement strand
AAGAATTTCAGGAGTTTAAGAACAACGGATATACATGTATTGCCGTTTCAGATAAAAAGGAAATGGTATGTCCATATGACTTGGCTGTAAAACTTGGACTCACTTTAAGACGAAAAGGTATTGTTGACCCGGTATATCACAAAGACTGGACTTATGATGCACTTCCATTCAAAAAGGAAGAGGTTAAAGAAGAAAAGAAGAGTTTCTTCGGCAGTTTATTTGGAAAAAAGAAAAAAGATAAAAAGGCAGAAGAAAATGCTCCTGTTCAAAATGCTCCAGTTAAAACTGAACCTGAGGGAGAAGAAGCAGGTCTTGCAGAAGAAAAATATCATGTAAAAGCAAATGAGTTTGGAAGCTTTGATGATTTTGAAGATGTTCCAGCTCCGGAAATAGCAGTTGAACTTAGTAAAAAGGAACAGAGAGCTGCTGAAAAAGCTGCTGAGAAAAAGAAAAAGCAGGAAGAAGAACGTCGTAAAAAAGAAGAGGCTGAAGCTAAAGCAAAAGCAGAAGCTGAGGAAAAAGAGAAAGCCAGACAGGAAGAGCTCAAGAGACAGGAAGAACTTAAAAAGGCTGCTGAAGAAGAAGCACATCAGAAACAGCTTAAGGAACAGGCTGAAAAAGAACTGGCCGAAAAGAAAAAAGCTGAAGAAGAAGCTGCAAGACAGGCAGAATTAAAGAAACAGGCAGAGTTAAAGAAAAAACAGGAAGAAGAACGTAAGAAAAAGGAAACTGCAGAAGCGGCAGAAAGAGCCCGTCAGAAAGCTATAGATGAGGAAAGACGTAAAAAAGAAAAAGAAGAAACTGAAAAGCAGAGAGCCATAGAAGCTGAAAGAAGGAAAAAGGAAAAAGAAGAAGCAGCGGCAAAAGCAAAAGAAGAAGCTGAAAAGAAAAAAGCCGAAGAAGAAGCCCGCCGGAAAGAAGCTGAAAGACAGGAAAAACTTAAACAGCAGAAACGCGAACACGAAGAAAAGATGGCAAAACTACAGGCTGAAAGAGAAGAAAAACTCGCTGAACAGAAAGCAAAGAAAGAACAGCTTCGCATGGAAAGAGAAGAAAAGTCTGAAATAAAGCGGCTTAAGAAGGAAACGTCAGAAAAGCCATCGCTTAAAGAACTGATTAAAATGCCTAAATTCTCTGACAAAAATCATGGACGTGCAAGAAAACTTAAAAACAATTTCTCTGGTCACATTTCAGTATTCGTTACAAGTTTCAGACATGGATGCGGAGCAAGTTACACAGCCGGTTCATTGGCAGTAGCTCTTGCAAACAGATATAACAGAGAAGTTTACATTGACAGAGCTGACAACAACGCCTCATTGCCGGATGATTATCTGGTTAAAGACATCAGCACAGAAGAAGATCGTTTTGAGGCATATAAAAGCGGACTTATTGTTTACGACCGCGGGCCATATGAGAATGTAAAAGCCAATGCTGTTGACAACTCAGATATGTTAAGAGCTGACCTCAATATTATGACTGTTACATATGAAGATCTTGGAAATGTAGCGAAGTTTATTTCAGAAGAAGAGAATCAGTCATACGACTGGCTGTTTGTATTTAATCATGTAACAGACAAAGAACGTCAGAAAGATATTGAGGCAGCAATGGATGGTTACAGTATTTTATTCCTGCCACAGCATGATTTTTCAGCAGTCACAGGACAGCTTCAGAAAGACTGGAACAGTGTTATAGATACAATGGTAAATAAATTTTAATAAAGAGATATAGAAAGGATGGGAGTCTCTAAACAGACTCCCGCAGGTAACATATGGGTAAGAAAATAATTATTGCTGAGAAGCCATCGGTTGCAATGAGCTATGCAGCAGCTTTAAATACACAATTATTAAGATATGACGGTTATCTTGAAGGTGATGAATGGATTGTTACATGGGCAGTAGGACATCTTGTCACAATGTCTTATCCGGAAAAATATGATGAGGCATATAAAAACTGGAATCTTGATGATCTGCCATTTATTCCGCAGAGATATTTATATGAAACACTTCCAAATACAAAAGATCAGTTCAATGTGATAAAGAGACTCTATAATAGACCAGATATTGATGCAATCTATTATGCCGGTGACTCTGCAAGAGAAGGACTTTATATACAGATGCTTATCAGAATGATGGCCGGACACAATCCAAATGCAAAAGAACTTGTTGTATGGATTGATTCGCAGACAATGGATGAAATCAGAAAAGGCATAAGAGAAGCAAAACCACTGTCTGCATATACAAATATGTCTGCAAGCGGATTTATCCGTGCAATTGAGGATTATTCAACAGGTATCAACATTTCAAGAGCGCTTACATGTAAATATCAGGAAAGCGTTGGACTTAAGGGCTCAATTGCGGTAGGCAGAGTCATGACCTGTGTACAGGGAATGGTTGTGGAAAGAGAAAGAGAAATTAAAAACTTTGTCGCAACAAAATTCTTCAAAGTAAAATCACGTATCCCAGTAGGAGACGGCTATGTCGAGGCAGAATGGAAAGCAAGTCCTGAAAAACCGCACAGCAACATGTATGGCAATAATGGATTTTTAAACAAAGAGGATGCTGAGAAATTTGCCGCCGGACTGCCAAGAACACTTTCAATAGAAAATCTTGACATTAAAAATAAGAACTCGTATGCAGATCAGCTGTTTTCTCTTGCAAGTTTACAGAGTACATGTTCAAAACTGTTTCATATTTCTCCAGACCAGACATTACAGACGGCACAGAGGCTTTATGAAGCGAAACTTACTACATATCCAAGAACTGATGCAAGAGTATTGTCAACAGCGGTTGCAAAGGAAATCGGCAGAAACATTTCAGGACTGTCAGGACTTCCGAAGTACACAGATGTTGCAAATAGAATTCTTGCAGGCGATCCGACATCAATCATTGGCAGTAAACGATATGTTGATGACAGTAAGATTTCAGACCACTATGCAATCATTCCGACCGGACAGAACCTGTCAGCACTTTCTGCAATGTCAGACATTGACCAGTCTATTTACTACCTGATTGCATCAAGATTTTTAGCAATATTTATGCCGCCAGCAGTATATAAAAAGGTTGAACTTGTTGAGAATTGTGGCGGTGAACGTTTTTATACAGGCGGCTCAACGCTTATTGATCCGGGTTATATGGCGCTCACAGGCATTCCAAATGGTAGCAGCAAACTTCCAGTAGCAGTTGAGTCATTACAGCCGGGGCAGCAGTTCCCATGCCAGATAGCTTTATTTGCAGGAGAAACAACGCCTCCAAATCGTTATACATCAGGTTCAATGATTACAGCAATGGAGAATGCAGGCAATTCTCTTGAAGAAGAGACTTTAAAAGGTGTGCTCAAAGACTGTGGAATTGGAACATCATCAACAAGAGCAGCAATCATAAAAAAACTGGATGACATAGGCTATATAAGCATTAACAAGAAAACTCAGATAATGACACCAACTGATACAGGCATTGCCATTTATGAAATCATTAAAAATTCCATTCCTGAGCTGTTAAACCCAAAGATTACAGCACAGTGGGAAGAAGGTTTGAATGGAATTGTAAAAGGACAAGTTAATCCAAATGAGTATCAGAATAAAATCCATGAGTATGTAAGAAATAAAGTCAACGACATCAAGAATATGACTATTTCAGATGACTTTTCTGCATACATAAAGACTTTTAACATTGAAACCAAGAAAAAGCCTGGCCAGAAAAAAGTGGAAGCAGAAGCATACCTGAATGTTCCATATGAGGATAAGGATAAGGTAAAAGAGCTCGGTGCTTTCTTTGATATGAAAAACAAAATGTGGTTCGTGCCTAAAGGAAGATCTACTGAACCGTTTGCAAAATGGCTTACAAATGCAAAGACTGTGAAGAAAATCAGACTGGATGTGCCATTTGAAGATAAGGACGCCGTAAAGAGTCTTGGCGCCAGATGGGATAAGGACAGAAAAACTTGGTACATTTTAAGCACTATGGACAAAAACACTTTCAGCAAATGGATCCCAAAAGACGGCAATACAAAAATGCCAGCAAGCGCAGCAAATGCAAAGAAAATAGCAATTAAAGTACCGTTTGATGACAAAGATGAGGTTAAATCGCTTGGAGCCAGATGGGATAAGGACCACAAAACTTGGTACATCTTAAGCACCATGGACAAAACGAAATTTGCAAAATGGCTTAAATAATTTTAAAAAAGCCGGATTTTTCTTTGGACAAATTCGGCTTTTTAAATATTATATAGACAGATAATATTTTATATTGAAATTTGTGACCACAGTACTATAATACAAGCGTAAAGTACTGTCAATAACCCATGACTGAAGTCACAGGCTTGTGAAGCAGGTCTGTACTCTGATTACTGGGTTATCGAGCAGAGACACGATGCCTGCGTTCCGTAAGGATGGCACTCCGGGATTTTTCCAGTCCCGCGACACTGCACAGCAGGCACCAAGTCTAGGAAAACAGTTTTACCGCCATGCACAGGCTTACAACCGCTGCGGGGATACCGGTTATCTCCGTGATACTGCATGGCACATTATGAAAGGAGGCATCTGATGCCTGATACAGATTACATATATGTACTCGGCGCTGACGGGAAACCGCAGATGCCGACAAAACGAAAGAGACATGTCAAAAGGTTACTTGATACCGGCAAGGCACGAATTGCATGCCATGTCCCTTATACAATACAGTTACTTTACGAAAACACGCCTGTTCTACAGCCGGTAATGCTGGCTGAAGACCCGGGGCGCACAAATATCGGCATGGCGGTTTTATCCGTAAAAGGCGAACTGCTCATGTCCGCTGTTGTGGAAACACGCAACAGGGAAATCGTAAGGCTCATGAATCACCGCAGGGGATACCGCAAGGCTTCAAGAAACGGTGAACGTAAGGCCAGACAGCGTCTTGCAAAACGTTTCGGCACGATGCTTAAGGCAGGTATGCTTATGCGCAGGCTTCCAAAGTTTGCATCTGACAAGTTTATCACATGCCACTACATCAGAAATACAGAGTCACGTTTCTGCAACAGGAAACGTCCGGATGGATGGCTTACACCGACTTCAAGACAGCTTGTGGAGACACACACCAACCTGATACATAAGATACAGAAATATCTACCAGTTACAGATATCGCCATGGAAGTAAACCGTTTTGCATTCCTGTCGCTGGAAAACCCATCTGTTTCGGGAGTAAACTTCCAGAATGGACCGTTAAAAGGCTTTGACAGCCTGCATGATGCAGTAAATGAATTACAGCATGGCAAATGCCTGCTGTGTGACAAAAAGATAGAACACTATCACCATATTGTTCCAAGATCCATGAACGGCTCAAATACAATAGGCAACATAGCCGGGCTGTGCATGGAATGTCACGACAAGGTTCATAAAAGTGCAAAGTATCAGAAAAAACTTAACGATGTCAAAAAGGGACTGGATAAAAAGTACGGTGCATTGAGCGCCCTGAATCAGGCAGTACCATTTATCTGTAAACAACTTGAAACAGAATTTGGCAAAGAACATGTATCTTACTGTACCGGCCGTGACACCGCAAAAATGCGTAATTCCTTTGGCTTTCAAAAGACAAAGGATAACCAGATGCATGAAACTGACGCATGGTGCATAGGAATTCTCGCATTAAACAGAATTCCGGATGTGATTCCGGACTTTGGACGGACATACTGCATCAGGCAGTTCAGGCGTCAGGACAGAAGCCTTGTCTATGCCCAGACAGAAAGGGTCTATAAGCTGGATGGTGTAGCAGTTGCCAAAAACCGCAAAAAGCGTACCGAACAGAAAACAGACTCTCTCGAAGACTGGTATAACAGACAGGTGGTTTTATACGGCAAAAAGAAAGCTGATTTCATGCGAAGCCGCCTGACGGTTGTTAAGAGCAAAAGACGCTATAATGATTTAACGCGTGTCATGCCTGGAGCAGTATTTATATACAATGGAGTGCGCCACGTCTTAAGCGGACGTCTCACAGAAGGACAGTACTTCCGTGCAGTGGGTGATACAAGAACAAACTATCCTTCTTCAAAGTGTAAGATAATCAGACACAATGAAGGACTGGTATTTGTATGTTAATGGCAGTTTTACAAATAAGGGCGGCTGTATCTCATGACTAAAGTCACGAGTCTTAGCCGCTAGATAATAAAATATAAAAAAATCCTGTGTTTAGGATATTTTCTTAATACAAAAGAAAGGGAAGTTTTTCAATGACTGATTTTACAACATTATCATCATTCAATCTTGCTATGGTTGAGGACTATGAAAGATGTCTGCGCTTAAACAAAAACATGCCAAAGACTTATTTTAACGGATGTTCAGCAGTAGTAAAAAATGAACGTGCAATCATTTTGTTTAAATATTTCTTTGAAAAGCTTGTTCAGTGGACACCGCTTGAAATTATCAATTATCTGTCAAAGGATGTAATTGATAAAGCAAAACTGGCAAAAGCATATTCAGCAATTGATTATCCGCCTGAGTTTTCAAAAAGAGATTACTTTTACATGGCAAAGCTCTGTTATCCAGATGAAGTGGGCTCACTGTTTAATTACAGAGACCTTATCATTCTGAGATATAAAAAGGTGCTTGAATCAGGAAAATCATTCCCAAAGAAATACTTTGATGCACCTGATGGAAATGATAAAGCAAGAATCATTATGCAGCATGCGCTGTTTACTAGCGAAAAGAGATTTAAAAATGTGGATGAGCTTTACAGTTATTTTGCTGATAAGAAAACAAGCAATGAATTTCTCACAAAGAATAAACTCAAGAATATCTGCACAATAAGTTTTCCAACGCCTCTTGACTATGCGCATTATTCACTGGCACCGGAACAGAGAGAGGATGCTTATTACAATATGTATAAAATCAATAATTTTCTTGCACAGAATGGCATTAAATTATAGAAAGCATAATAACGCTTAAGAAGAAAGGAGGCCTGCCACATGAAAATGATGACGCCAATAGACGGAATGAAAGATAATACAGGAAATGTGTTCATTAGAATATCTGATGACAAAAATCAAATATATGATTACAGATATATTCTGCGACAGGCTGGCTTTGAATTCAACAAACGTTCCGGCGATAAGAGCTTCTATGAGAAGAAAACGGATGAAAAAGATGGCAGGGAATGGGAATTATACTGCAAAAAGGAAAAACTTCGCTGTGATGTGATTCCCGAGCAGTTCACCCGCTCTGCTGATTATCGAAAAGACTTCTTTAAGGTAGCAAAGCCCGCTGTTGAGGCAAAATATAGATGTGCTTATTGTGGGCGAAAATTCACCTATAAAAATATTACTGTAGATCATATTATTCCAGTTAATCAGATGCAATACAGTAAAAAAGCCAGAAAACTGGCAAAAAAAATTGGAATAGAAAATGTAAATGATACTAAAAATCTTGTAGCAGCATGCAGATCGTGTAATTCTAAGAAAGGAATTAAAATGGGAAGCTGGGTATACAAAGGAATTATTGGAAAATCAGAGACATTATGGAAAATCAGAATGGGTGTACGCTGGGCTTTTGCCACTGTTGCAGCATTATTTATTGTGACAGAATTCATGAAACTCACTACATTTGGACACATGATGGTATCAGCACTTTTAAAATAAGGTATTTTGTTTGCAAGATAAACAGATGCCTTATTTTTGTGTCTAAAATCCATTTTTATCCTGTATTTAATTATAAATTGACATATATAAAGGAGGAATTGATTATGTCATTAACTATGAGCAGTTTTAATCGTAAGAATGCCTGTGTAAATAATGCAGGCGGTGTAATGAGACTTCAGTCGAGAGCAAACAGATTTCTCGATGAGGCAGTTATTATGAAAGGAATCATTGTAGATTACCTCAAGGGCGATTTACAATTTGGTTCCGTAAAAGAACTGGAGCAGATTATTGCTGACAGCTACGTTGAAATCGACGACGTAGATGTTTCGCAAGAAGCATACGAGCATAATCTTGCCAAGCAAATCTTTCGTTACTGCAAGTCAGAGCGAAGACACAAAAGCTGCAAGATTGCTTTCCCGGATGCGGCCATCAGTATTGATCTGTCAGGGTTTGTTGAAACTCAGTTTGACGGCGTCGAAGAAATCAATGTAAAGTTTGACTTTATTATTGATGATGGTGCAAATCTTGAGGGAGTAATTCTTAAGACAGGCATTCCAAAACTCGGTGTTTCTGATAGGGCCAAGAGGAACGTTTATAACGAAATCCCTCTGTATCTGGGATTAAGAGCACTTCGTTCTCTGATTCCGGAAGGCGAAACAAGAAGAGTAATATCGTCATATTACTATATGAAAAAGCCGAAGGATACTTCAGCATCAGCATATAATGATGACTATTTCTCATCAGCGCCTACGAGGAGCCTGATTGAGGATTACACAAATATTCCTCATGCGCCAGAGACAGAGCTTGATACTTTATTCAAAGCCCAACTTGACAAGTATGCTGTTGGCTATGAGAAAGATGAGCTCGATGAAGAAAGTGACTGCAAACACTGTCCGAAATATGCAGTATGTTTTTACAAGCCAATACCTGAAAAGTCCAAGGAGCTTGAGGTAAAAGCAAGAGAGAAACATAAGCTTAACGACGAGCAGCAGGCAATCGTTGATGCCAGAAACGGTATCTTCATTGTTAACGCAGGCGCAGGCTCAGGCAAAACTGAGACAGCAATCAAACAGAGAACTGTTTCTATCATTGAGGAGGAACTTGCTGACATGATAACCCGCTATGAAAATGGCGAGGATATTGACAGTGAGATTGCAACAGAGGAACAGACAAGTTCCTTAGCTGACTTCCTTGCCAGCTAAACAAAAGAGAGGCTCTGATTTTATCAGGGCTTCTTTTTTTTAATGCTATAAAACTCATATTTATTGTGTAACTAATTAAATGTCATATAAATAAAGGAGGAAAATATTATGGCAAATGATAACGAAAAGAATACTTTGACACAGGACTACGTAAAAGGATTGATAACCGATTATGATTTCGTGAGAAGTCATATTATTACGGCTCTTATCAGTAAGGAGAGAAAGGAAAATGAGGAACGTCTGACAGGCCCACATACAACTGTGTGCGGCGATATTGTTATGGGCTACAGGATTCTTTTAGAGAAGAGTTCTGTTTATATTACAGATCAGCTGGATAGATTTTATGAAAATCTTTGGGGCAGAGACAAAACATATCTGCTTTACGGACAGGCAGAAATCAATACAGCTCTGATGCCAGAAGCATTTGGTCCAATGCTTCCAACAATAGCAAAGCTGGAAAATAAAGAGGTATGGGAGATGTTGCATATCTCAGAAGCCCTTTACAAAGAATTTCTCGAAGAAGCTGAAAGTGACATAATGGTTGTCACTAATTCCTTAATGACATATGGTGCTATTAAGGTTTTATATTCGCAGAATGTAAAAGATTTTGCGAAAGAACATGGAGGCTGCTACGTCATTCCGTCATCCATTCACGAATGCCTGCTTATTGGCAAAGATCATGCTGATGAAACAGGATGCATGACAGACGGGGACGAGATGATAAGAGAAGTAAACCGCCGTGAGGTTAGACCTGAAGAAGTGCTTTCAGACCATCTATTCTTTATGGATGAGAATGGAAATC
>OHUA01001323.1_pt1 | contig 9622 bp, 10 predicted proteins | sample 1579051 | NCBI WGS metagenome assembly OHUA01 (sample SAMEA3879559, study PRJEB24766) | human gut metagenome | biome: human-associated habitat; feature: feces | place: USA | collected 1985/1987 | reverse complement strand
TCTATGCTGTCTATCTCTTTTTTCAGAGATAGACAGCATAGACCGTGCCTATCAGGATTATAGCCAGATACTGTTAATCGACGATACCGACGAAGATGCGCTGTATCATAGAGGTTTGATTGCATTGGAGCGGGGAGATACGATTTCGAGCCGTGCCGATTTTGAACGAATCTTGAAATTGAATCCGGCGAGTGCTAACGGTCGTATAGGTTTTGCTTCGTTATTGAAAGTGATGGGCTATTATCCCGAAGCCATAGAGGTCTATTCGCAGGTAATCCGGGTAAACCCCGAAAAGGAGATACTCTATGATTAATGTAGCTGTTGACGCAATGGGCGGTGACAACGCCCCGCTGTGTGTGCTGCAGGGCGCAAGTCAGGCTGCGGCAGAGTTTGGGGACGGCATGACTCTCACGCTGCTGGGCGAGGAAAAAGCCATCCGCGACTGCGCAAAAGAGAATAAAATCGACCTTGCACCGTTTGAAATTTTCAACTGCACCGAGACCATCGACATGCACGATGACCCGGTCAAGGCCGTGCGCCACAAAACGGATTCCAGCCTGGTCAAAGGCCTGACGATGCTGAAAAACGGCGAGGCGGATGCCTTTGTTTCCGCCGGTTCCACCGGCGCGCTGCATGTGGGCACCAGTTTGATCGTGCGCACCGTCAAGGGGGTCAAGCGCCCGGCGCTGGCTACCTGCATGCCGGGCAAAAAGCAGCCGTTTTTGCTGCTGGACTGCGGCGCAAACGCCGAATGCCGTGCCGAGATGCTGAATGCCTTTGGCACCATGGGCAGCGTGTACATGAATAAGGTCATGGGCCGCAAGGACCCCGCCGTCGCGCTGGTGAACAACGGCGCCGAGGACACCAAGGGCACCCCGATGTACCGCGAAGCCCACGGCCTGCTGAAAGCAAACCCGGCCATCCGCTTTGTGGGCAACATTGAGCCGCGTGATATTATGGCTGGTGAGGTGGACGTTATCGTCTGCGACGGCTTTGTGGGCAATGTGGTGCTGAAGCTGACCGAGGGTGTGGCAGGTACTTTGCTGGGCATGCTGAAAGACATCTTTATGCAGAGCATTGTGACCAAGCTGTGCTACCTTGGCGTAAAAGGCGGGCTGCGCAATCTGAAGCACATGATGGACTCTGAGGAGATCGGCGGCGCACCGCTGCTGGGCGCGGCAAAGCCGGTCATCAAGGCACACGGTTCCAGCAAGGCCAAGGGCATCAAGAACGCCATCCGCCAGGCAAAGCTGTGCGTTGCCAATGACCTGTGCGGCACCATGCAGAGCGCCCTGGCCGAAGTAGCCGCCAAGGCCGCAGCAGAAAAGACAGACGCGGAATAAAACGGCATATCGTGCGAAAATTGAAATGTTATGCCCGCCCATTGGAAATGGCCGGTACCAAAATATAGGCAGCGGGCGCACAATGTGCGCCCCTACGGGATAGCCGCAAAACCAAAGCCCATTGCAGGGGCGGGCATTGCCCGCCCGGCCTGCAAAATATCCCGATATACAATCGCAAAACAGAGAGAACGAAAGGTAAGGCAATCTTATGACCACGCGTACCCCTGAGGAATTGGAAGAAAAGCTGCATTACCATTTTAAGAATAAAGAACTGCTCATCACGGCGCTGACCCACAGCTCTTACGCCAATGAGAGCAAAACCCCTACGCTGTATAACGAGCGGCTGGAATTTTTGGGCGACAGTGTGCTGTCCGTTGTGGTGGCAAACTATCTGTTCCACCATTCCACCCGCCCGGAGGGCGAACTGTCCCGCATGCGCGCTTCGCTGGTCAGCGAGGATGCGCTGTTCCAGTTTGCGCAGGAGATCGACCTGGGCTCTTACCTGCGGCTGGGCCGCGGCGAGGAGCTGGGCGGCGGGCGCTGCCGCCCCAGCGTGGTTTCGGATGCGTTTGAAGCCACCATTGCCGCTTTGTTCCTGGACGGCGGCATTGAGACCGCCCGCAACTTTATCCTGCCGTTCATCACGGAGGGCAAAACCGCCGAGGATGACCACAAGACCGCCCTGCAGGAAGTGGTGCAGAAACACCCGGACGACCGCCTGACCTACACCGTGACAGGGGAATCCGGCCCGGCGCATGATAAGCGGTTCCAGGTTACTGTGGCGCTGAACGGCAAGGCGCTGGCTGTGGGCGAAGGCCGCAGCAAAAAGGCTGCGGAACAGCAGGCTGCCAAAGCGGCGCTGACCAAGCTGGAACAGCAGGCATAAAAAGGGGCATCTATGCGCTTAAAAGAACTTGAGATACAGGGCTTCAAGTCCTTCCCGGATAAAACGCGGATCACCATTGGCGAAGGCATTACCGGTGTTGTGGGGCCGAACGGCTCCGGCAAAAGCAACATTTCGGATTCCATCCGGTGGGTTCTGGGCGAAACCAGCTCCAAACAGCTGCGCGGTGCGGGCAAGATGGAGGACGTTATTTTTGGCGGCACCCAGACCCGCGGCGCAATGGGCTATGCGGCGGTATCGCTGACCATTGATAACTCCGATCATGGGCTGGAAATGGACGCGGACGAAGTAACCATTGGCCGCCGCTATTACCGCAGCGGGGAGAGCGAGTATACCATCAACGGCCAGAGCGTGCGCTTAAAAGATGTGTACGAGTTGCTGCTGGATACCGGCCTTGGGCGCGATGGCTACGCCATTGTGGGTCAGGGGCGCATTGCGGAGATCGTTGGTGCAAAATCCACCGAGCGGCGCGAGATTTTTGAGGAAGCATCTGGCATTGCCAAATACCGCTACCGCAAAAATGAAGCCGAACGCCGCCTGGCCGCGGCGGAGGGCAATCTGGAACGCCTGCGGGATATTCTGGGGGAGCTGGAAAAGCGGGTTGGACCCCTGAAACGCGACAGCGAAAAGGCGGAGCAGTTCCTGGCATATTCCGAGACCCGCAAGGGGCTGGAAATTACCCTGTGGGTGGATTCAATCCGCCGCGCACAGGATACGGTGCGGGACCAGCAGCGCAAGTATGAGGCGGCGGAAAGCGACTATGCACGCATTTCCCGCCAGCTGGATGAATTTGACACCCGCACCGAAGCCCTGCGCGCCGAAGCCCAGCAGCTGATGCTGCAGGTGGAGGAAGCGAACGCTGAGATCCGCACCATTACCGAGCAGAACGCCGGGAGCGAAAGCCAGCTGGCAGTTTTGCAGAACGAAACCGAACACGCGAACGAGCAGATCCGCAGCGCCAGCGATGAGCTGACCCGCGCCGGGGAAGGCGCAAAGGGGATTGCGCAGGAAGCGGACGAGCACAAAGCGGAAATCACCCAGCTGCAAACCGTGCTGCAAAATCTGGATGCCGAGGCGGACAAGCTGCGCCAGCAGCTGAACACGCTGGAACAGCAGGCGCTGCAAAGCGGTGAGCGGCGGGAGATCGTGAGCGCCGCCATGGCCCGCATGCAGCAGAATGCCACTGCCCTGCAGGTGCGGGGTGCGGGGCTGCAATCCGCCGTGGAAGCGGCCCGCGCCCAGCTGAACGGCCTGAAAAACCAGGAAGCCGCCGCGGGTGATGTGGCACAAAAACTGACCGAGGAACGGGACGCTGCTGCCGAGCACCTGAAAGAGTGCGAGGAAGCTGTGACCCGCAACGATAACATCCGCTCCGGCTTAAAGCTCAAGCTGGAAAGCCGCCGCCGTCAGCAGGCCGAGGCTGCCGACAACCTGCAGAAGGCGGACCGAGAAAGGTCCGCCGCCGCCCAGCGCATCCATATTCTGGAGGACTTGGAGCGCAACATGGACGGCTACCATCAGAGCGTCAAGGCCGTCATGCGCGCGGCGGGCGGCGGGCGGCTGCGGGGCATCATCGGCCCGGTGGCCGGTATCCTGAGCGTGCGCAAGGGGTACGAAATCGCGATTGAAACGGCACTTGGCTTTGCGCTGCAGAACATTGTGGTGCAGGACCAAGGCTGCGCCCGCGCGGCCATCACCTTTTTGAAGGAAGAACGCGCCGGACGCGCAACCTGCCGCTGGATACCGTGCAGGGCAGCCGATTCAATGGCCGCCTGACCGGCACGGCGGAGGTGGCCGCCGACCTGGTGGAGACCGCCCCCCAGTACCAGCATATTATTGATAACCTGCTGGGCCGCATTATTGTGGTGGAGGATCTGGGCGAAGCATCGGTGGTGGCCAAAAATCTTGGCTACCGCAACCGCATTGTCACAATGGACGGCCAGGTCATCAACGCCGGCGGTTCGTTTACCGGCGGCTCCACCGCCCGCAGCGTGGGTGTGTTCAGCCGTAAGCAGGAACTGGACGAACTGCGTGCCAAGGTGCTGAAACTGGACGAGCGCCGCGCAGCAGCCGAAAAGGAAGCCGCCGCCCGCAAAGCGGAGGTGGATAACCTGACCGCCCAGCTGGCCGGTGCCGAGGGCGAGGGCATGAACGCCGCGACGGAGCACGTCCGCGCGAACCTCGAGCTCGAGCGCCTGACGAAGGCCGCCGCCCAGAACGAGGAAACGGCCCGCCGCTGCGGCCCGCCTGAAAGCCGAGATGGAGCTGGATCAGCTGAACACCGCGCTGGAAGAGGGCAAGAATGCTGCCGCCCACCGCGGGCAGGAGATCGCCGCGCTGGAACAGCAGCTGCGGGAGAACACTGCGGCCGCCGCCCAGGCAGAAAACGCCCGCAAACAGGCGGAAGCCGAGATTGAAACGCACCGCAAAGAGCTGGAAAGCCTGGGCGCTTCCACCAGCGATGTGACCCGCCAGCGGGAGGAAGCATCGCAGAAACTTTCGGATAACCGAATGCAGAAGCTGCGCACCGAGAAGGACCTGAGCCTGCACGAAGCAGCGCTGGAAAACCTGAAAGGCCGCAGCGGCGAAGCCGAAGCCCGCGTGCGGGAACTGCAGGCCAATGTGGCCGCCGCCAAAGAGCGCATTGCCGCCAATGAGCTGCGCGCCAATGAAATCAAGCGAGCCAGAGAAGAAAACAAACAGAAGATCACCGCGGCGGAGGAAACCATCCGCAAGGCGAATGCCGAGCGCATGGAAAAGGAAGCCGCTGTGACCCGCCTGACCCAGGAAAACCGCACCCTGACCGATGAGCGCGAGCGGATGAGCGGCGAGATGGCCCGCCTGGCCGAGCGCAAGACCGCGGCGGAAACTGAGCTGAACACCACTGCATCCAAGCTGTGGGAGGAATACCAGCTGACCGAAGCCGAGGCGGAAAAGCTCTGTGTACCCTTTGCCAATGTGGCAGACCTGCGCCGCCAGGTGGCCGAAGTGCGCGGCAAGATCCGCGCGCTGGGCAACGTGAATGTGGGCGCGATCGAAGAGTACAAGGAAGTTAAAGAACGGTACGACTTCATGAAAGCACAGGTCACCGATGTGGAGAAATCCCGCGCGGAGCTGAACCGAATGATTGCCGAGCTGTGCAGCGAAATGCAGGAGATGTTCACCGCCAGCTTTAAGGAGATCAACCGCAACTTCGGTGCGATCTTCCGCGAACTGTTCGGCGGCGGTTCGGCGAGGCTCTATCTTTCGGATGAGAACGATGTGCTGAACTCTGGCATTGAAATTCAGGTTTCGCCCCCCGGCAAGGTCATCAAAAACCTGTCGGCTCTGTCCGGCGGCGAACAGGCGCTGGTGGCCATCAGCATTTATTTTGCCATTCTGGCCGTCAACCCGTCGCCGTTCTGCATCCTGGACGAAATTGAAGCTGCACTGGACGATGTGAACGTTACGCGCTATGCGCAGTATCTGCGCCGCATGACCGAACGCACCCAGTTCATCGTTATCACCCACCGCCGCGGCACCATGGAAGCAGCTGATGTGCTGTACGGCGTGACCATGCAGGAGGATGGTGTTTCCAAGATCCTGCGCCTTGACCTTGAAAACGTTTCCGCTGATCTGATCAGTTAATTCAAAGGAGGAACCGCCATGGGATTCTTCGATATTTTTAAGAAAAAGAAGAAAATGAGCGATGGCCTGGAAAAAACCAGAACGGACTTTTTCCAGAACATCGTCAACACCTTGACCAGCTCTGTTATTGATGATGACCTGTATAATGATTTGGAAGAGCAGCTGATTCTGGCCGATGTCGGCCCCAGCTGCGCGGTGCGTTTGGTGGACGAGCTGCGCGATGAGGTAGAGATCAACGGCCTGCATACCGGCCAGGAAGCGCTGGATGCCCTGCGCGATATCATCCGCCGCGAGGTAAGCCCCAAAACTGACCTGGACCTGAGCGGCAAACCGGCGGTTATTCTGGTTGTGGGCGTGAACGGCGTGGGCAAAACCACCACCATTGCCAAGCTGGCTTATCTGTACAAGGATCTGGGCAAGCGGGTCATGCTGGCGGCAGGCGATACCTTCCGCGCAGCGGCCAGCGAACAGCTGGAAACCTGGGCCGACCGTGCCGGGGTGCCGCTGGTCAAGGCGGGCGAGGGCGCTGACCCCGCAGCCGTGATTTTTGATGCGGTCAAATCCGCCACGGCCCGCGGCTATGATATGGTCATTGCCGATACCGCAGGCCGCTTGCACAACAAAAAGGGCCTGATGGATGAGCTGGCAAAGATCAGCCGCAGCGTGAAAAAGGCCAGCCCGGATGCCAGCCTGGAAGTGCTGCTGGTGCTGGATGCCATTACCGGCCAGAACGCCATCAGCCAGGCGCAGGAGTTCTGCCGCGCCGCCGGTGCCACCGGCGTTGTGCTGACCAAGCTGGACGGCACCCCCAAGGGTGGCTGCATCATCGGTGTGCACGAAAAGCTGGGTCTGCCCATCCGTTTTGTGGGCGTGGGGGAAAAGATCGACGACCTGATCTTCTTCTCCGCCACCGATTTTGCCGAAGCCCTGCTGCCGGAGATTCCGCAGCATAAAAAAGAGGAAACGGAGCAGGCAGGGGAGGAACAGGCATGATCGTTTGTGCAGCCACCAACAATGCGGGCAAGCTGAAAGAGCTGCGCCGCATCCTGACCCGCTGCGGCCACGAGGTAAAAAGCCTGCGGGAACTGGGTGTAACCCTGGACCCGGAGGAGACCGGAACCACCTTTGCGGAAAACGCAAAGATTAAGGCCGAAGCCTTTTGCAAGGCAACCGGCCTGCCCACCGTGGCGGATGATTCCGGCCTGTGCGTGGATGCCCTGAACGGGGCACCCGGCGTGTACAGCGCACGCTATGCGGGTGAGCACGGCAACGATGCCGCCAACAACGAAAAGCTGATGGCAGAGATGCAGAATGTGCCGGTGGGACAGCGCGCCGCCAAGTTCGTTTCGGCGGTCTGCCTGATCCTGCCGGATGGGCGGGAGCTGGTTGTGACCGGCGAATGCCCCGGCAGTGTGGCCCTGACCCCGGCGGGCGATAACGGTTTTGGGTATGACCCGCTGTTTGTCCCCGATGCCGTCGGCCTGCCCGGCGGCGGCACGGTACCCAACACGGCGCACCGCACCTATGCCGAGCTGGCCGATGCCGAAAAAGACGCCATCAGCCACCGCGGCCGCGCCATGGAAAAGCTGGAGGCCGAGCTCGCCGCATTTTTGGGCGAATGAGCCGCAGAGAAAAACTGAATAGAACGATTTGATTTTGACTGAACAATAAGGAGCGAACAATGTCTTTGACAAGCAAACAGCGCGCCGCACTGCGCGGCATGGCCAACACCATGGAGCCGGTTTTTCAGATCGGCAAGGGCGAAATTGATGAAACGCTGATCAAGGGCGTGGATGACTGCATCAAAGCCCGCGAGCTGATCAAGCTGAAGGTGCTGGAAAACAGCGAGTATGATGCCCGCGAGGCTGCCGACATCCTGTGCGAAGCCATCCATGCAGAGTGCGTGCAGGTGATTGGCCGCAAGTTTGTGCTGTTCCGCAAAAAGCCGAAGGAATCTGCTTATGCGGAACTGCTGAAAAAGTAAGATGAAAGCACTGCTATTTGGCGGCACATTTGACCCGCCCCACGCCGGGCACATGAACAACCTGCGGGCCGCCATGCAGGCGGTGCAGCCGGATGTGGTGCTGGTTATGCCGGCGGGCATCCCACCCCACAAGCACGCCAGCGCAACGCCGGGCGAACTGCGCCTTGCCATGTGCGAATGCTTTAAGGCGCTTGGCCCCCAGGTGCAGGTGAGCCAGTGGGAAGTGGACCGCGCGGGCCGCAGCTATACCTATAATACCGTCAGCATGCTGCAGGAAAAGTATCCCGGCGCTCAGCTGTATATGACAATTGGCAGCGATATGCTGGAAACATTTGATGAATGGTACCGCTGGCGGGAAATTTTGGCTATGGTCACCCTGGTGGTGCAAAGCCGGGAACCCGGCGATGGCGACGCTCTGCGTGCAGCAGCCCAAAAGCTGGAAGAAGCAGGCGGGAAGATCATGTTTGCGGATGCCCCGGTGCTGGAGTGTGCCTCCAGCGATATCCGCGCAGGAAAGTATCCCCCTGCCCGGCTGAAGGAGCTGCTGCCCCCGCCGGTGGCGGATGTGATACACCGGAACGGGCTGTACGGCAAGCTGATTTGAAGCCATAGATAGGGTACAATAAAATAGGGAAAGGATGCGGATCTTGATGACAGTGGACGAAGCAAAAGCGCTGGTAAAAAGCCGTTTGAGCGAAAAGCGTTACAAGCACACCATAAATGTAAAAAAAATGGCAGTCAAGCTGGCAAAACGCTATGGCGCGGATGAGGAAAAGGCCGCATTAGCGGCACTTTTGCACGACAGCGCGAAAGAACTGCCCAAGGCAGAGATATTGCAGATTTTTGCTGACAATGCTATAATAGCTAAAAATGCCGCCAAGCGCCCTGCGCCGGTGTGGCATGGGTACGCAGCCTCGGTTTTGTGCCAGACACAGTGGGGTGTGACGGACCCGGAAATTTTATCTGCCATTGAGTGCCATACCACCGGCAAACAGAACATGAGCCTGTTGGACAAGATTATTTACATGGCGGATATGACCAGTGCCGAACGGGATTACCCCGGTGTGGAGGCGCTGCGTGCCGAGGAAATGCAGAACCTGGACCTGGCACTGTGCCATGCACTGGAACAAAGCATTGCCTTTGTGCGCGAAAAAGGCAACCCACTGGACCCCGATACCGTTGCCGCACTGGATGATGCCCGCGCGGCCTGCACCCGATAAAGGGGCAGGCACTGCCTTTTGCGGGTGTGCCGTAACCGAATAAGATGAAAGACCAGTTCCCATCGTTTGAATAAAAGGGAGGAACGTTATGAGCGAGATCCGCAGGGTAAACACCGGCGATGCGCCGCGCAATGTCTACCATGCTGGTGACGTGCCGCGCACGGTGAACACCGGGCGTACTGTGAAAACAGGCAGTGCGCTGAATCAGGATGAGTACGAAGCTGCCCGCCAATAACACCCGCCGCACCCGCAGCTTTAACCGTGTGCAGCAAACCGATGTTGACCGCTACCGCGCCGCCCAGCAGAAAGAGCAGGAAGCCCGCGCCGCTGCTGCCCAGCAGCAGGCCCAGGAAGCCCACGCTGCCCGCGAAGCTGCCGCGCGCCAGCAGGCCCAGGCCGCTGCCCAGAGCGAGCAGCCCCTGACCCGCGCCCAGCGCCAGGCGTTGGAGCTGCAGCGCCGCGCCCGCAGCCAGAGCGCACAGGGGGCCACCCGCACCCAGGTGCGCCGGCTGGACCTGAACGAAACCAAAGGCAGCCGCGCACA
>OHUA01001321.1_pt1 | contig 9637 bp, 10 predicted proteins | sample 1579051 | NCBI WGS metagenome assembly OHUA01 (sample SAMEA3879559, study PRJEB24766) | human gut metagenome | biome: human-associated habitat; feature: feces | place: USA | collected 1985/1987 | reverse complement strand
TCAACTTCAGTTGTGCCAGGCGTTTGCCAACAGCGTTATGGTTTTTAACGACCACTTCTTCAGTGACGATACGCATGTCGAGAAGGTCACGATCGAAAACTTCTTTGCCGTTACGGAAGCTGGGATCGAGTCGTGCGTGGGCGTCGGGATAGCCTACCAACGCTATTTCATCGCCCATTTGTAGCACGGCATCACCGTCTGGATTTGCCAGAATCCCGTTACGTCGAATACGTTCAATGTAGCAGCCGGTTTGTCGATAAATACCCAGTTCACGCAGATTTTTGCCGTCGGTCCAGGCCACCAGCTCCGGGCCGACGCGGTAGGCGCGGATCACCGGCAAATAAACCTTACGGTTGGCATCTGTGTCCAGGCCACGTTCGCGGGCGATTTGCTGGGCGCTGGTCTGTAAGTCCTGATGCTGCAATTTCGGCAAGTAACGCGCACCAACAATCAAACTCACCAGACCGATTAAATAGGTTAAGGCATACCCGAGGCTCAGATTATCCAGTGCCAGTGAGAGCTGCCTGCTTTCCATGCCGGAATGACGCAGTGTATCGCCAGCACCGACCAGAACCGGTGTCGACGTCATAGAGCCTGCTAACATACCGGCCGTCAGGCCAATATCCCAGCCAAACAGCTTACCTAACCCTAAGGCGATCACCAGCGCACTGCCAACCATCACCAGTGCTAACATTAGGTAATTTTTCCCATCGCGAAAAAAAATGGAAAAAAAGTTCGGTCCGGCTTCGACCCCGACGCAGAAAATAAACAGCATAAAGCCAAGATTAAGCGCGTCGGTGTTAATGCTGAAATGTTGTTGGCCTAATAACAGCGATACGACTAAAACGCCAATGGAATTACCCAGTTGGATCGAACCAAGTCGTAATTTCCCGAGACATAGCCCAAGCGCGAGGACCACAAATAATAACAGAATGTAATTCCCATTTAACAATTCGGCGACGTTTATATTCACGGAGGCTAACTTCTTGTTTACTAGTAAGCTGTTGAAAGAAATGGTAATTTACGATAATGTTTTTTACCAGAATTCAGGGCGCAGATTCATTCAGCGCACCTAAACGATAGTAAAGTAACAATATATTTTACTAGTGTAATCACATTAGGTATCAACGGCTATATGAATTGCGTTGGCCTATATTAGCATGGAATGCGAAGCGGCTTTATCTTACTGAACGCCACACTGGCGAAAAATGTGTTCGATAGACGCAGTGTCAGGAGGAACGAGTGAAACATAAACAACGTTGGGCGGGGGCAATCTGCTGTTTTGTCCTCTTCATTGTGGTGTGCCTTTTTCTGGCGACGCACATGAAAGGCGCTTTTCGGGCTGCCGGGCATCCTGAAATCGGCTTGCTGTTTTTCATTCTTCCTGGAGCAGTTGCCAGCTTCTTTTCACAGCGTAGAGAAGTCCTGAAACCTCTGTTTGGCGCAATGCTGGCGGCACCCTGTTCCATGCTTATTATGCGGCTGTTTTTTTCACCGACGCGCTCATTCTGGCAAGAGCTGGCATGGTTATTAAGTGCGGTGTTCTGGTGTGCGCTGGGGGCACTGTGTTTCTTATTTATCAGTAGTTTGTTTAAACCACAGCACAGAAAAAATCAATAAAGCCCTCAACGCGAGGGCTTGTCAGACGATCAGGCGTCCAGATTCTCTTTCACCCATGCAGCAAAATCGGTATAGCCGCCGATATGTTGCTGATCGACAAAAATCTGCGGCACGGTTTCTACGGGTTTACCTGCCTTTTGTTGTAGATCTTCTTTAGTGATCCCTTCCGCACGAATATCTACATACTGATACTGAAAATCATCGCGTTCATTGCTCAATTTCTCAGCCAGATCTTTTGCACGCACACAGTAAGGGCAACCCGGACGACCAAAAATAACGGTTTGCATTATTTCTCTCCTCATAGATTTATGCCTGTAATGATCACGCTAAAATGTATTCGCTGAAAGTAGGTTTAACCTGTTGCATTAATTGCTAAAAGCTATAACTGTTAAACACAATACAGTGAAAAGTTTTAGACTGAAGGCTCACTTTGCAGAGGGAAGCGTATGCGCGCGATCGGTAAATTGCCTAAAAGCGTGTTGATACTGGAATTTATCGGAATGATGTTGCTGGCGGTGGCGCTGCTGTCGGTAAGCGGCTCCCTGTCGCTGCCTGAGCCATTTTCTCGGCCAGAAGTGCAGATTCTGATGATTTTTCTCGGTGTTTTGCTCATGATTCCCGCTGCGGTGGTGGTTATTCTTCAGGTGGCAAAACGTCTTGCCCCACAGCTGATGAACCATCCACCGCAATATTCACGTTCAGAAAGAGAAAAAGATAATGACGCCAACCATTGAACTTATTTGTGGCCATCGCTCCATTCGCCATTTCACTGATGAACCCATTTCCGAAGCGCAGCGTGAGGCGATTATTAACAGCGCCCGTGCGACGTCCAGTTCCAGTTTTTTGCAGTGCAGTAGCATTATTCGCATTACCGACAAAGCGTTACGTGAAGAACTGGTAACGCTGACCGGCGGGCAAAAACACGTAGCGAAAGCGGCGGAGTTTTGGGTGTTCTGTGCCGACTTTAATCGCCATTTACAGATCTGTCCGGATGCACAACTTGGCCTGGCGGAACAACTGTTGCTCGGTGTCGTTGATACGGCAATGATGGCGCAGAATGCATTAACCGCAGCGGAATCGCTGGGATTGGGTGGGGTATATATCGGCGGCCTGCGCAATAATATTGAAGCGGTGACGGAACTTCTGAAATTACCGCAGCATGTTCTGCCGCTGTTTGGGCTGTGCCTTGGCTGGCCTGCGGATAATCCAGATCTTAAGCCGCGTTTACCGGCCTCCATTTTGGTGCATGAAAACAGCTATCAACCGCTGGATAAAGACGAACTGGCGCAGTATGACGAGCAACTGGCGGAATATTACCTCACACGTGGCAGCAATAATCGCCGGGATACCTGGAGCGATCATATCCGCCGAACAATCATTAAAGAAAGCCGCCCATTTATTCTGGATTATTTGCACAAACAGGGTTGGGCAACGCGCTAAAACCGCCACGCCGATGTATGATACGCGGGCTTTTGACCAGGTCTGACAGAGAGGTGCAGGGTGAAAATTGCCATATTGTCCCGGGATGGAACGCTCTATTCGTGTAAGCGGCTGCGTGAAGCCGCTATACAGCGCGGTCACCTGGTTGAAATTCTTGATCCGCTTTCTTGCTACATGAACATAAATCCTGCGGCGTCTTCTATTCACTACAAAGGCCGCAAGTTACCCCATTTTGACGCAGTGATCCCGCGTATTGGCACCGCCATTACCTTTTATGGGACGGCGGCACTGCGCCAGTTCGAGATGCTGGGGAGCTATCCGCTCAATGAGTCGGTCGCCATTGCCCGGGCGCGTGACAAATTGCGTTCCATGCAACTGCTGGCGCGTCAGGGCATCGACCTGCCTGTCACGGGCATTGCGCATTCGCCGGATGATACCAGCGATTTAATCGACATGGTCGGTGGTGCGCCGCTGGTGGTCAAGCTGGTTGAAGGCACGCAGGGAATTGGCGTCGTGCTGGCGGAGACGCGTCAGGCGGCCGAAAGCGTGATTGACGCTTTCCGCGGTCTGAACGCGCATATTCTGGTGCAGGAATATATCAAAGAGGCGCAAGGGTGCGATATCCGCTGTCTGGTTGTTGGCGATGAAGTAGTCGCTGCGATTGAACGGCGGGCGAAAGAGGGCGATTTTCGTTCCAATTTGCATCGTGGCGGCGCGGCAAGCGTCGCCAGTATCACACCACAGGAGCGTGAAATCGCGATAAAAGCCGCGCGAACGATGGCGCTGGACGTTGCTGGTGTGGATATTCTGCGTGCTAATCGCGGGCCGTTGGTGATGGAAGTGAATGCGTCGCCAGGGCTGGAAGGAATAGAAAAAACCACCGGTATCGACATCGCGGGTAAAATGATCCGCTGGATCGAACGCCACGCTACGACAGAATATTGCCTGAAAACGGGTGGTTAGTCGCAATCACATTACTGATCATGGTTTTGCCTGCGCTTTTTGCGTAAGCTGTGCCGGTCTTTTTATCGAAAGAGGTTGTACAAAATTATGACATCGCTGGTCGTTCCTGGTCTGGATACGCTGCGTCAATGGCTCGATGACCTGGGGATGAGTTTTTTTGAATGTGATAACTGTCAGGCTCTGCATCTGCCCCATATGCAGAATTTCGACGGTGTCTTTGATGCCAAAATCGATCTGATCGATAACACGATCCTGTTTTCTGCCATGGCGGAAGTCCGACCTTCAGCCGTATTGCCCCTGGCGGCAGATTTATCTGCCATCAATGCCAGTTCGCTGACCGTGAAAGCATTTCTTGATATGCAGGATGATAATCTGCCAAAGCTGGTGGTTTGCCAGTCTTTATCCGTTATGCAGGGCGTAACCTATGAGCAGTTTGCATGGTTCGTGCGTCAGAGCGAAGAGCAGATTTCGATGGTCATTCTTGAAGCTAATGCCCATCAACTGCTGTTACCGACTGACGATGAAGGGCAAAACAACGTTACCGAAAACTATTTCCTCCACTGATAACTCCTTTCGAGTACGCAGTCGCTGCCGCAGTGACTGCGTGCTGCAAAATTATCCGCTGTTTTTAACCTTTTATTAAAGATTATTTCACTTCTCTTGTGCCGATTTGGCTTTATCACATAGAGCAAATACGCATAAAAATTTGTTAAATACCGTTTTTTAATCCGAGCTATAGTCTCAAACCCTGGCTAAAGTTATTCTTGCGATGCTTTTATATAGCGAGCAGTGCTGGCCGGGAGAGAGTTCTCTTTTCTTACACCGCGCCGATAAAAATATGCACGTTTATTGCATATCTTTCAGTGTGACAACTTTTGTTCGTTTGTTAACGAACTTTCAGAAGGAAAGAGATATGACCGCCTTAAATAAAAAATGGCTATCGGGTCTGGTTGCGGGTGCTCTGATGGCCGTCTCTGTCGGCACGCTCGCGGCTGAACAAAAAACACTCCACATTTATAACTGGTCTGATTATATCGCCCCGGACACGGTGGCCAATTTTGAAAAAGAAACCGGTATTAAAGTCGTCTACGATGTTTTCGATTCTAACGAAGTACTGGAAGGCAAATTAATGGCGGGGAGCACCGGCTTTGATCTGGTGGTGCCGTCAGCAAGCTTTCTTGAACGCCAGTTGACTGCGGGAGTTTTCCAGCCGCTGGATAAAAGCAAATTGCCGGAGTGGAAGAATCTCGACCCGGAACTGCTGAAGTTGGTCGCCAAACACGATCCCGACAATAAATTTGCTATGCCCTATATGTGGGCGACGACCGGGATTGGCTATAACGTCGATAAAGTCAAAGCGGTGCTGGGCGAAAACGCGCCCGTCGATAGCTGGGACTTGATCCTCAAGCCTGAAAATCTGGAAAAACTGAAAAGCTGCGGTGTCTCTTTCCTCGATGCGCCAGAAGAAGTGTTTGCTACCGTGCTGAATTATCTCGGTAAAGATCCCAACAGCACCAAAGCAGATGATTACACCGGACCGGCAACCGATCTGCTGTTAAAGCTGCGCCCGAACATTCGTTATTTCCATTCATCGCAATACATTAACGACCTGGCAAACGGCGATATCTGCGTCGCTATTGGCTGGGCGGGCGATGTCTGGCAGGCGTCAAACCGCGCGAAGGAAGCGAAGAATGGCGTTAATGTCTCGTTCTCGATTCCGAAAGAAGGGGCGATGGCGTTCTTTGATGTCTTCGCCATGCCTGCGGATGCCAAAAATAAAGACGAAGCCTATCAGTTCCTGAATTACCTGCTGCGCCCGGATGTGGTGGCACATATCTCTGACCATGTGTTCTATGCCAACGCCAATAAAGCAGCTACGCCGCTGGTGAGTGCGGAAGTCCGTGATAATCCAGGGATTTATCCTCCGGCGGACGTTCGTGCGAAGTTGTTCACTCTGAAAGTGCAGGATCCAAAAATAGACCGTGTGCGCACCCGCGCGTGGACCAAAGTGAAGAGCGGAAAATAATCCGCAGTCGTAGATGCCGGACGGGCGCACCACACCCGCCGGCAATTCGCACCATTATGGTGCGCTTGCACACATTCAATGCCGGAGAGCAGCCGTGAATGACGCTATCCCTCGCCCGCAGGCGAAAACCCGTAAGGCGCTGACGCCGCTATTAGAAATCCGCAACCTCACCAAATCCTACGATGGTCAACATGCGGTGGATGATGTCAGCCTGACCATCTACAAAGGTGAAATCTTCGCGCTGCTGGGCGCATCCGGCTGTGGCAAGTCCACGCTGCTGCGTATGCTGGCAGGTTTCGAACAACCTTCTGCCGGACAGATAATGCTTGATGGCGTCGATTTGTCACAGGTACCGCCTTACCTGCGCCCCATCAATATGATGTTTCAGTCTTACGCGCTGTTTCCGCATATGACCGTGGAACAGAATATCGCTTTTGGCCTGAAACAGGACAAATTGCCGAAAGCGGAAATTGCCAGCCGGGTCAATGAGATGCTCGGGCTGGTGCATATGCAGGAGTTCGCCAAACGCAAACCGCATCAGCTTTCCGGCGGTCAGCGACAGCGTGTGGCACTGGCCCGAAGCCTTGCCAAGCGCCCGAAACTATTACTGCTCGATGAGCCGATGGGTGCGCTGGATAAAAAGCTGCGTGACCGGATGCAGCTTGAAGTGGTGGATATTCTGGAGCGTGTCGGTGTGACTTGTGTGATGGTCACCCACGATCAGGAAGAGGCGATGACCATGGCGGGGCGCATCGCCATTATGAATCGTGGGAAATTTGTCCAGATTGGCGAACCGGAAGAGATCTATGAGCATCCGACCACCCGCTACAGCGCCGAATTTATTGGCTCGGTTAATGTCTTTGAAGGTGTACTCAAAGAGCGTCAGGAAGATGGTCTGGTGCTTTATTCGCCGGGGCTGGTGCATCCACTGAAAGTCGATGCGGATGCTTCGGTGGTCGATAACGTGCCGGTACATGTGGCGCTGCGCCCGGAAAAAATCATGCTTTGCGAGGAACCGCCCGCCAATGGTTGTAACTTCGCGGTGGGGGAGGTGATACACATTGCCTATCTCGGCGATCTTTCGGTGTATCACGTTCGTCTGAAAAGTGGGCAGATGATTAGCGCCCAGCTACAAAACGCCCATCGTCATCGTAAAGGGTTACCGACCTGGGGCGACGAAGTGCGTTTGTGCTGGGAAGTGGACAGCTGTGTGGTGCTGACGGTTTAAGGAGCAAATATGAGTACACTTGAACCTGCTGCCCAGCCAAAACCCTTTAAGCTGTGGCTGTCGCAGTTGCAAATGAAGCATGGGCGCAAACTGGTGATTGCGCTGCCCTATATCTGGCTAATCCTGCTGTTTCTGCTGCCATTTCTGATCGTTTTTAAAATAAGCCTGGCGGAGATGGCGCGCGCCATTCCACCTTATACCGAACTGATGGAGTGGGCTGACGGGCAACTTTCCATCACTCTTAATCTCGGTAATTTCCTGCAACTGACCGACGATCCGCTCTATTTCGATGCTTATCTCCAGTCGCTACAGGTGGCGGCGATTTCGACTATTTGCTGTTTACTGATCGGCTATCCGCTGGCGTGGGCGGTGGCGCACAGTAAGCCCTCGACCCGTAATATCTTATTGCTACTGGTGATCCTGCCGTCGTGGACCTCGTTTCTGATTCGCGTTTATGCCTGGATGGGAATATTAAAAAATAACGGCGTGCTGAATAATTTTCTGCTGTGGCTGGGGGTTATCGATCAACCTCTGACCATTCTGCATACCAATCTGGCCGTTTATATTGGCATTGTTTACGCCTATGTGCCGTTTATGGTGCTGCCGATTTATACCGCGTTGATTCGTATTGATTATTCGCTGGTGGAAGCGGCACTGGATCTCGGTGCAAGACCGCTGAAAACGTTCTTTACTGTGATCGTGCCGCTGACTAAAGGTGGGATTATTGCCGGATCGATGCTGGTGTTTATCCCGGCTGTGGGTGAGTTTGTGATCCCTGAACTGCTCGGTGGCCCGGACAGCATCATGATCGGGCGCGTGCTATGGCAGGAGTTCTTTAACAATCGCGACTGGCCGGTGGCCTCAGCGGTAGCGATCATCATGTTGCTGCTGCTAATTGTGCCGATAATGTGGTTCCACAAGCATCAGCAAAAAAGCGTGGGAGAACACGGATGAATAATTTACCGGTGGTTCGTTCGCCCTGGCGGATTGTGATTTTGCTGTTGGGCTTCACCTTTCTCTACGCGCCAATGCTGATGCTGGTGATCTATTCATTCAACAGTTCGAAGCTGGTGACGGTGTGGGCCGGCTGGTCAACGCGCTGGTATGGCGAATTATTGCGCGATGACGCGATGATGAGTGCGGTTGGTTTAAGCCTGACAATTGCGGCCTGTGCGGCGACGGCGGCGGCGATCCTCGGGACGATTGCGGCGGTCGTACTGGTGCGCTTTGGCAGGTTTCGCGGATCAAATGGTTTTGCCTTTATGATCACCGCGCCGCTGGTGATGCCAGATGTCATCACGGGCTTGTCGCTATTGTTGTTATTCGTCGCGCTTGCTCATGCCATTGGCTGGCCTGCGGACCGCGGTATGCTCACCATCTGGCTGGCGCATGTCACTTTCTGTACGGCTTATGTGGCAGTCGTTATTTCGTCGCGTCTGCGGGAACTGGATCGCTCGATAGAAGAAGCAGCGATGGATCTCGGTGCGACGCCGCTGAAAGTGTTTTTCGTCATTACGCTACCGATGATCATGCCCGCGATCATTTCTGGCTGGTTACTGGCTTTTACTTTGTCGCTTGATGATCTGGTGATCGCCAGCTTTGTTTCCGGGCCGGGAGCCACCACGTTACCGATGCTGGTCTTTTCCAGCGTGCGGATGGGGGTGAATCCGGAAATCAACGCCCTGGCAACATTGATCCTCGGCGCGGTCGGAATTGTCGGATTTATCGCCTGGTATCTGATGGCGCGCGCAGAAAAACAGCGGATACGCGACATCCAGCGTGCAAGACGTGGCTGAAGACACTAAAATTTGCCAACCTGGCTACATAATGCCGCGCATGTCGCGGCATTGTTTTCATGGAAGACGAAACGTTGGGATTTTTTAAGAAAACATCTTCATCTCATGCTCGCCTGAATGTGCCTGCGCTGGTGCAGGTGGCGGCGCTCGCCATTATTATGATCCGCGGCCTCGACGTGCTGATGATTTTCAATACGCTGGGCGTGCGCGGTATTGGCGAGTTCATTCATCGCAGCGCACAAACCTGGAGTTTAACGCTGGTCTTTTTAAGCAGTCTGGTGTTGGTTTTTATTGAGATCTGGTGTGCGTTTTCACTGGTGAAAGGGCGTCGCTGGGCGCGCTGGCTGTATCTGTTGACACAAATCACGGCCGCAAGTTACTTGTGGGCGGCTTCGCTGGGGTATGGTTATCCGGAGCTGTTCAGCATTCCCGGTGAATCAAAACGTGAAATCTTCCATAGCCTGATGCTGCAGAAGCTGCCGGATATGCTCATCCTGATGCTGCTGTTCGTTCCCTCGACCAGTCGGCGGTTCTTCCAGTTGCAATAATGTGTATAATCGTCGC
>OHUA01001320.1_pt1 | contig 9638 bp, 7 predicted proteins | sample 1579051 | NCBI WGS metagenome assembly OHUA01 (sample SAMEA3879559, study PRJEB24766) | human gut metagenome | biome: human-associated habitat; feature: feces | place: USA | collected 1985/1987 | reverse complement strand
CTTCTCCAACAAGCGTCTGAAGGGCATCCACGTCCTCGACCACTACATCTCCATGAGCGAGTACGAGGCCAACCGCGACGCCCGCTAAGACTTTTTGAGTCTGTCTGCTCCAAAGCTCTCCGTTTTCCCACGGGAAAGCGGAGAGCTTTTCGTTTCTGAAGCCTCACACATGAATTTTTGTAACGAACTTTGCTAAATCACTTTCCAAAAGTGGTTTTTTGTTGTATTCTATTCCTATCCGACATTCATTTTATAAAAGAGAGGGGTGCGCACAGATATGCTCAAATATCTGGCGAAACGCATCGGGCGCTCGATACTGACCCTGTTTATTATCGTCACGCTCGTTTTCTGCCTTTTGCGGCTGATGCCGGTGGAAGGCTATTTTGCTAACTACGAAAAAATGACCGAGGCCCAGATACAGGCCGGCTTACAGTCCATGGGCCTGCTGGACCCGCTGCCGGTGCAGATCGGCCGCTTCTGGGTCAATATGCTCCACGGCGACCTCGGCGTGAGCCACATCTATAAGGTCAACGCCTCCGTCACCAGCATCCTCGCCAAGAAGCTGCCCATCTCCATCCAGATGGGCGTGTACGCCATGCTGCTGAGCCTTGTCATCGGCATCCCGATGGGCCTGTTCATGGGCCGCTTCAAGAGCCGCTGGCCCGATAAGATCGGCACGGCCATCATCGTCCTCATCCAGGCTGTGCCTGCGGCAGTGTATTATCTGTACATCCAGATGTACGGCACCACCGCGCTGAACGTGGGCCTGCTCTTCGACGCCTCCAACTGGAAATACTGGGTGCTGCCCGTCTGCTCCATGAGTCTGGGCAACGTGGCGTTCTACGCCATGTGGCTGCGCCGGTACATGGTGGACGAGAGCAACAAGGACTATGTCCGCCTTGCCCGTGCCAAGGGCGTGAGTGAGAACAACATCGCCCTGCGCCACATCTTCCGCAACGCAATGGTGCCGCTGGTGCAGTATATTCCCTCCGCCTTCCTGAACACTGTGGTCGGCTCCATCTACATCGAGAGCCTCTACAGCATCCCGGGCATGGGCGGCCTGCTGGTCACCTGTGTGCAGCGCCACGACAACACCATGGTGCAGGGCATCGTGCTGCTGTACGCCTGTGTGGGCATCGTGGGGCTGATTCTGGGCGATATCCTGATGGTGCTCATTGACCCCCGCATCAATTTTGGCAAAAAGGAAGGTGGCCGCTGATGTTCAAACGCGCGTGTTCCCGTCAGCTGGAAGCGCAGCTGAACACCCTGCAAAAGGACGGCCCCGCCGCGTGGGCTGCCCTGCCGGAGGAGGAGCTTTTCACCCCTGCCGGGTTCAGCAGCCAGCAAGCCGAAGCCACTGCCAGCACCAGTTACAGCTACTGGGGCAGCACTTTCCGTGCCTTTTTTAAAAACAAGCTTGCCGTGGCGCTGCTGGCAGCGCTGGCGGCGGTGGTGGTGTTCGCCTTTGCGCAGCCGCTGCTGCCCGGGCAGGCAGACCCCAACCTTTGCGCCGTAGACCCCGCCACCGGCATCCAGTACCGCAACATCGCCCCAGGGCAGCAGGGCTTTCTCTGGGGCTCCAACTCCATCGGGCAGGATTTATGGGCGCGCATCTGGGCGGGGGCGCGCACCAGCCTGACCATCGCCTTTTTCGTGGCGGTCATCGAAGCCGCCGTGGGCATTACCGCCGGTGTGCTGTGGGGTTATGTGCGCGGGCTGGACTTTATTTTCACCGAGCTGTACAACATCTTCGATAACATCCCCACCGCCATTGTGCTCATCCTCATCTCCTATGTGGCTACCCCCAGCATTTGGACGATGATCCTTGGTATGTCTATCAAGGGCTGGATCGAGATGGCGCGGTTCATCCGCAACCAGATCTTAATTATCCGCGACCGGGACTATAACGTCGTCTCCCGCTGCATCGGCACGCCCACGCTGCGCATCGTGCTGCGCAACCTGCTGCCGTATCTCGTGTCGGTCATCATGCTGCGCATGGCACTTACCATCCCGGAAGCCATCGGCAACGAGGTGTTCATCACCTATATCGGCCTTGGGCTCTCGGTGGAAACGCCCTCTCTGGGCAATCTGGTGAACGATGGCCGCAAGGTGATGATGCAGGCAGGACTGCGGTACCAGCTGCTCTACCCCACCCTGATTTTAAGCTTTGTCACCATCGCCTTTTACCTGATCGGCAACGCCTTCTCGGACGCCGCCGACCCCAAGAACCATCTGCAGTAAGGAGGAAGCCATGACCCAAGACCCCATCCTCTCGGTGCGCGGCTTGCAGATCCGGTTCGGGCTGCGCGGGCGCACCCTGCACGCCATCCGGGACATCGACCTCGACCTTTACCGGGGCGAGGTGCTGGCTCTTGTGGGCGAGAGCGGCTCCGGCAAAAGTGTGTTCACCAAAAGCTTTATGGGCCTTCTGGACGCGAACGGCAGCATCACCGATGGCAGCATCGACTACTACCCCACCCCCGGCTGCGTCCCGCTGCACCTTGCGGCGCTCAAGACCGAAAAAGAGTGGCTTGCCGTCCGCGGGCGGGAGATCGCCATGGTGATGCAGGACCCCATGACCAGCTTAAACCCGCTCAAGACCATCGGCGAGCAGATCACCGAGGCCGTCACCCTGCATCAGGGCTTAAAGGGCGCTGCTGCGCGGGAAAAGACGCTGGAATACCTGCGGGACGTGGGCATCCCGGACCCCGCGCTGCGGTACAAGCAGTACCCCCACGAATTCTCCGGCGGAATGCGGCAGCGGGTGGTCATTGCCATTGCGCTGGCCTGCAACCCGAAAATTCTGCTCTGCGATGAGCCCACCACCGCGCTGGATGTGACCATTCAGGCGCAGATCTTACAGCTGCTGCGGCAGATGCGGGCAAAGTACCACCTGACCATCGTGCTCATCACCCACGACCTTGGCGTGGTGGCAAACCTTGCCGACCGGGTGGCGGTGATGTACGCGGGCGACATCGTGGAGATCGGCACCTCCGATGAGATCTACTACGACCCCCGCCACCCCTACACCTGGGCGCTGCTGTCCAGTATGCCCCAGATGGGCGTGAAGGGGGAAGACCTGTTCAACATCCAGGGTACGCCCCCGAACCTCTTCACGGAAATTCACGGCGACGCTTTCGCGCCCCGCAACCCGCTGGCGCTGAAGATCGACTTCGTCAAGCGTCCCCCTTATTTTGATGTCAGCACGACCCACCGGGCCAAGACCTGGCTTCTTGACCCCCGCGCACCCAAGATAGAACCGCCCGCCGCTGTGCGGATGCTGCAAGAGGAGGGCAAATAACATGGCAGACGAACGCGAAGTTCTGGTCGAGGTAAAAAACCTCGAAGTGACCTACGGCTCCGGCCGCAAGGCTTACAAGGCCGTCAAGAACGCAAACTTCACCATCTATAAGGGCGAGACCTTCGGTCTGGTGGGCGAATCCGGCTCCGGCAAGACCACCATCGGCCGCGCCATCATGCGCATCCTGCCCACCTCGGGCGGCGAGGTGTTCTATAAGGGCCAGAAGATAAACGGCAAGATCTCCCACGCGCTGGACAAGCAGGTCATCAAGGAAATTCAGATGATATTCCAGGACCCCCAGTCCTCCCTGAACGAGCGCGCCAAGGTGAGCTACATCGTAGGCGAGGGCCTGATGAACGTCCGGCCCGACCTCTCCGCCGCCGAGCGGGACGAAAAAGTCCGTCAGGCGCTGCTGGATGTGGGCCTGCTGCCTGAATTCGCTTCCCGTTTCCCGCATGAGTTCTCCGGCGGCCAGCGCCAGCGCATCGGCATTGCCCGCGCCCTGATCGTGGAGCCTGAGTTCATCATTGCCGACGAACCCATCTCCGCTCTGGATATGTCCATCCGCGCCCAGGTGCTCAACCTGCTGCGCCATCTGCAGAAGGAGCGCGGCATCACCTACCTGTTCATCGCCCATGACCTGAGCGTTGTCAAGCACATCTCCAACCGCATCGGCGTGATGTATCTGGGCAAGATGGTGGAGCTGGCCGACAGCTACGAGCTGATCACCCACAGCATCCACCCCTACACCCGCAGCCTGATCTCCGCAATTCCGGTGGCAGACCCCATTACGGCCCGCCAGTCCAAGCGTATCGTGCTGCAGGGCGATGTGCCCAGCCCCCTGAACCCGCCGTCCGGCTGCCGTTTCCGCACCCGCTGCCCCTATGCAGACGAGCAGTGCGCCAACGAGGTGCCTGAGTTCAAGGAGGTCTCCACCGGCCACTGGGCAGCCTGCCATCACCTTGACCGCGTGAAGTGAGAACACTTCACACCAGTAAAAGGTGAAAACAATTCAACTTAGCGCTGAAATGTTGTCACAAAATGGTTACAGTCCAAGTTTTGGACTTGTAACCGGCATGAGAACGCATTATAATCATTCGTGTTCCTCCGGTGTACAAATTATTTGCATCGGATCGAATATAGAGGCGGCTGGGGGAACCTGGCACACTCAAATTTGATATAAGGGAAGGATATTATTATGAAACGCATTTCTCGTCGTAATTTCCTCAAGGTTGCAGGCGTGGGTGCCGCTGCTCTGGGTCTGGCAGCCTGTGGCGGCAGCAAGTCCGGTTCTACCGCAACCTCCGGTTCTGCTTCTTCCGCTGCTGGTTCTTCTACCGGCAGTGTCAACACCGCTGGCTTCACCGTCCAGTACGGCCCCAACCCCGAGACTCTGGATCCCTCTTTGAACAGCGCTGTTGATGGCGCCAACACCATCATCACCATCTTCGAGCCCCTGCTGATCATCAACGAGAACAACGAAGTTATTGGCGGCCAGGCTGAGAGCTGGGAAGAAAGCGAGGACGGCCTGACCTGGACCTTCACCATGCGTGACGGTCTGAAGTGGAGCGATGGCACCGACCTGACCGCTAAGGACTTCGAGTACAGCTTCAAGCGTATGGTCAACCCCGACACCGCAGCTCCCTACGCAGAGACCTGCCTGGGCATGATCGATGGCTTTGACGAAGCTGCCGGCTTCCCCGATGCAGACGGCAACCCCACTGCAGAGCCCAACCCCGATGCTCTGAACGTTAAGGCAAGCGACGACGGCAAGACCCTGACCATCGTGCTGTCCTACCCCTGCTCCTACTTCGACAAGATGGCTGCATTCGCATCCATGAGCCCTGTGCAGCAGGCTACCGTTGAGGCCAACGGCGATGCATGGTGCACCTCCGCTGAGACCTTCGTCTCCAACGGCCCCTACATGATCACCGAGTGGACTCCCTCCGAGCGTATCGTCCTGACTAAGAACCCCAACTACGTTGGCGGCTGGGATAGCTCCAAGATCGTTTCCGACAGCATCACTCTGCTGCTGCTGGAGGACTCTTCCGCTTCCTACGCTGCTTACAACAGCGGCGAGGCTGTCCTGATCAAGGACGTGCCCACCGACGAGATCCCCAGCCTGACCAAGGCAGAGGACGGCGGCGACTTCTATGTTGACACCATTCTGGGCACCTACTACGTCAGCCTGAACCTGCAGCGTGATGCCTTCAAGGATGCCAAGGTCCGCAAGGCTCTGGCTCTGGCCATCGACCGCGACTATGTTGGCAACACCATCATGCAGGGCACCTACTCTGCTGCTTCCAACCTGGTTGGCCCCGGCATCGTGGACGAGAACGGTTACTTCTACGACAACGCAAACGGCGGTTCTCCCTACATTGCAGCTGACTACGAGGCAAATATGGCCGAGGCTAAAAAGCTGCTGGAAGAGGCTGGCTACCCCAATGGCGAGGGCTTCCCCACCATCGAGTACAGCACCAACGATTCCGGCTACCATGTGCCTCTGGCAGAGTACCTGCAGCAGACTTGGGGCGATTTGGGCATCACTTTGACCATCAGCAAGATGGAGTGGTCTGCCTTCACCGCTGCTCGCCGTGCCGGCGAGTACGATGTTGCCCGTAACGGCTGGGTCATGGACTACAACGATCCTTCCAACATGATCGAGCTGTTCTGCTCCGGCAACGGCAACAACGATGGTAAGTACTCCAACCCTGACTTCGATGCTGCTATGGAGGCTTCCAAGGTTGCTGATGTCACCGAGCACTTTGCTCAGCTGCATAAGGCTGAGGACATCCTGATGGAGGATATGGGCTGCATCCCCGTTGCTTACTACAACGACTTCTGGCTGCAGAGCTCTTCTCTGAAGGGTGTCTGGCACAGCCCCTACGGCTACTGGTACTTCCAGTACGGCTACATCGAGGAGTGATTTCCTCCCTGTGCTGTGCAGCGTAAGCTGAACCGTAAACTCTAAGCACTAAGCACCCCGCTGACCGGAAACGGTTGGCGGGGTGCTTTTTTGCTGTTATCCTGCAAAAAAGACGAGTGCTCGGTTTTGCCGAGCACTCGTCTTTTATATGTAAACCAGATTGAAAAGGTACCAGCTTACACCGCAGCCATGGCAGCCAGAACGCTCTGCCAGCTCTTGCTGCGTGCGGCAGGCACCGGGGCGGGGCGGGTGCGCCGTGCAGCAGGGGCACTATGACCGGTTGCAGAGGATACCGTTAGGGCAGGGGAGGGGCAGAAGAACACAGCAGTGTCCTTTGTCAGCCACTGCGCAGCCAGTGCAGCGGCCTGCGGGTCAGACTGCAGGGCGCGGCGCTCGTTCCCGGCCAGAAAATCTGCCAGCCAGTACAGAATTGCGGCCAGCGGCAGGCAGGGGGAAGTGTCCTGATTCCAGTAGCTCCAGCGTGCACCGCAGCCAAGGTGACTTTCCACTGTGATCTGTGCACCGGTGCGGGCATTCTGCGGGATGGAGCCAACATAGTTGGTCCCGGCGCGCTGCCCCAGCTCCTCAATAAGGCGCTGGGTGCGGGCGGCATCCAGCCGATCCTCCCGGCAGTAGGCGCGGAAGTCGGTCTGGCTCAGCAGGCTGTCGGCACTGGACGGAAAACGCCCGGTCAGCTGCCCATCCGCATTGTGGCACAGCTGCCAGCCCTTGCGGAACAGCTGGAAGTTCAGGTTGCGGCGGCCCATGGTGGAGTAAAACACCCGGGCGCGGCCATTGGGAGACTGCCGCAGCTCCAGATAGGCATCAGCGCCGCCCAGGTCCTGTACCTTGACGGTCAGGAGCAGGGAAGAATTGTTTTTCTGTGCGGACATGGCACGGTGCATCTCTTCAAAATAGCGGCTGGCATCCATAGCGGGTCTCCTCTCTGGTTTTGGATGATGTGTCGGAAACCATCCATCGGTTGTTCTCTGCCTGCATTATAACATATACGACAACAAAATATAACTATAAGTTTGACAAAAACCAAAATATTTTGGAAATTTGGGGATGTGGACAAACGGATTGGTTGTAAATGGAAAAGGCTTCTCCCGTCGGAGAAGCCTTTTGTGGTGGCAGGATTCAATCGCCCAGCTCCCGGATCTCATTCTGGATGAGCCGCCCAGCGGCGCGTGCCAGCTGATCCATGCCCCGGATGCGGGCGAGATTTTTGCCGTAGATGCGTTCTGCATCGTGGCTGGAGCTGTCCTCTCCCATGAACACGGCAGAAACGCGCAGACCATTGCGCCGCAGGGTGCGCACCTCGGCGGCGGCATCGTCCACGCCGTAGGAGCCGCCGTAATCACAACCCAGCGGTTGTTCCGGGCTGGGTGGTACGCGGCGGCTGTCGTTGGGGGAAGCATCCGTCAGCAGGATGAGCAGATGCCGGGGCGCTGGGCCGGGGTCAAAGCTGACCAGATCGCCTGCCGCCCGCAGGGCAAGGCCGTCGCGGTTCCAGCCCGATGCAAAATACTGGTCGATGCCCTGCAGGCTTTTGTCCGCAAAGCCCTTGAGCACCCGCAGAACCGTATAGCCCCGCAGACTGCTGAAGGCGCTTACCCGCACCGGAATGCCACAGTTGGCCAGACTTTCGGCCAGAATAACACCCTGCGCCGCGATCACTTCCTGACAGTGCAGGCGGGAAGCGGAGGCATCCAGCAGCAGATCCACTGTAAAGGCGGGGCAGTTCTCCTCCTCCGGGCACAAAAACACCCGGTCATCGTTCAGGTAAGGGGCACGCCACACCCGCCCGGCGCACAGATCACCGCTGCGCGCTATCCGCTGGTCGGGCTGCTGATGCACCAGAATGCAGTTGCGGATCTGCTCGGTAAGGCGCAGTACCACGCTGCGGTGCAGCTCCTGATTTTTGGCGTAGTAGGCGCGGTTGCGTTCGGCCTGCAATTCGGCCTGCTGCGCCAGCTGCCGCGCTTCCGGGGTGGGCGCCTGCGCCGGGCTGGGCACACCGGCGCTGAACCACAAGTGACAGCCCAGATGCACCCCGGTGCACAACTCCTGCTCGGCCTTGCGCAGCTGCTCCGGCGGGTAGAAGCAGTGCCCGAAGCAGCTTTCAATGTAGGCGCGGTCCTGCGCGGAGCGCTGCTTCAGGGTAATGTTTGCCCGGCGTTTGTCCACCGCCAGCCCGCTGCCTGCGGCATCCACCGCGCCGGAATGCTCCACCGTCACCCGGTCGGTCTTGATCATCTGGGTGGGCATGGCTTTGGTAGCCAGCTTTGCCCAAAAGCCTTGCAGCCGCAGATGCAGTGCGGGCTTCTGGCGTACCTTGCCGTCAAACAGGGCGAACTTTGCAAACAGCGCCAGCAGGTCGTTTTTGAGCTGTGCTGGCTCCGGTATGTTCTCCGGTGCCAGCGCTGCGGCAAGGCTGCTCTCATAAGGGGTCATGACCGGAGCGGTGCGTCCCAGCACCTTGCGCCAGCGTGCAGCCTGCATGGTGTACACCAGCTGGTTTTTCGCCATCCACTCCTGCCGCGAAAGCTTGTACTGAATGGCAAAAAAGTAGTCCGCGTGGGCAAACCGCAGCGCTTCCAGCACCGGGCGGCGGGGCAGCTCCAGCCGGTAGGCGGCGTTTTCTAAGTACAGCCACGCCATATCGTCCAGCATGGGCTGGCGCGTGTCGCCCTCCCATGCGGAAAAAATGTCCCGGATCAGCGCGTCACCGTAGTATTTGTGCACCAGCCCCACGATGCAGTTCATGTAAAAATCAATGGTGCCGTCCGTGTTGCGGGCCAGAAACAGCGGCTCGAAGCCGTAAGCTCCTGCCGCTGCCCACACCTGATTGGCGGCCCGCCGCTCTTCGGCGGTGTAGCTCTGCGCTTCCATAAAAACGCCCCTTTTAATCGAAGAGCTTTGCGGCGGTGAGCTGGGCCGGGATGCGGGCGGCAATGGCGTCCCGGATGAGGCCCTGTTCGTAGGAGTCGAAGGCCTTGTTGGTGATGCCCATGTCCAGCGCAGGCCCCGCAGCCACGCCCCGGCGCATCAGGCGCAGAGCGTCCAGCATTCCGCGCAGATCCAGCGCTTTGGTGGAAATTTCGGCGCTGTCGCATTTCTTTTGCAGGTCAAGGAAGAGCAGAGCAAACTGGTGCACATATTTGTCCGTCAGGTCAGCAAACTGGGCCCGCAGCAGCTTTTCAAGGTTTTCCTCCGTGATGGTGGGCATCTGGATGACTGCAAAGCGGGAGGTCAGGGCCTCGTTCAGCTCCCGGGTGCCCGCGTAGCCATAGTTCATGGTGGCGATGAAGCGGGTCTCCTCGGCCAGTGGGATGCGCTCGTAGCCCGGCACATCGATGGCGCGGCGGAAATCCAGTACCGCGTGCAGCACCGCCAGCGCCTCGTTTT
>OHUA01001319.1_pt1 | contig 9638 bp, 8 predicted proteins | sample 1579051 | NCBI WGS metagenome assembly OHUA01 (sample SAMEA3879559, study PRJEB24766) | human gut metagenome | biome: human-associated habitat; feature: feces | place: USA | collected 1985/1987 | reverse complement strand
AACATGTATATTGAGAATATTAACAGTCCTGCTGATGTGAAGAAATTAAACATCATGCAGCTTAATGTCCTTGCAGAAGAAATGCGTCATGCCCTTCTTACAAGAGCCAGCAAACACGGCGGACATTTTGGTCCTAACTTCGGTATGGTAGAAGCAATCATCGCCATGCATTATGTATTTGATTCGCCTAAAGATAAAATCGTATTTGATGTATCACACCAGTGCTATCCTCACAAAATGCTCACCGGAAGAAAAGATGCATATCTTTATGAGGAACATTATGATGATGTGTCAGGATACACTAATCCGGACGAAAGCGAACATGATTTCTTTACTGTAGGTCATACTTCAACTTCTATAAGTCTTGCCTGCGGTCTTGCCAAAGCAAGAGATTTAAACGGTGAAGATGGTAATGTAATCGCTGTTATAGGTGATGGTTCTTTAAGCGGCGGCGAGGCTTTGGAAGGTCTTGATTTTGCTTCTGAATTAAATGGCAACATGATTATTGTTGCTAACGATAATGACATGTCTATTGCTGAAAATCACGGTGGTCTTTATGCCAACTTAAAACTTCTTCGTGAAACAAACGGACAGGCTGAATGTAATCTTTTTAAGGCAATGAACCTTGATTACATCTATGTTGATAAGGGAAATGATATTGCTTCTTTAATTGAAGCATTTGAAAAGGTTAAAGACACTACAAAAGCTGTTGTTGTCCACATTAATACTCTTAAAGGTAAAGGTTATGCACCTGCTGAGCAGAATAAAGAAAAATGGCACTGGCATGCACCTTTTGATATAGCAACCGGCGAATCTCTTTTCAAGGACGAAGAGCCTGATTTCTCTGACGCTTCTTTAGAATATCTGTTAAAGAAGATGGACGAGGATAAGAGTGTTGTTGCAATCACAGCCGGAACTCCTACTGTTATGGGATTTACTGCTGACATGAGAGCTAAAGCAGGAAAACAGTTTGTTGATGTTGGTATCGCAGAGGAAACTGCTGTTGCGTTGGCTTCCGGTATCGCTGCCAACGGCGGAAAGCCTGTATTTGGTGTTTACAGCTCATTTATACAGAGAGCCTATGACCAGATTACTCAGGATGTATGTATCAATGGCAGTCCTGTAACATTTACAGTATTTGCAGGCTCTGTGTACGGAATGAATGATGTTACACATCTCGGACTTCAGGATATCCCTATGCTCAACAGCATTCCGGGACTTATATATCTTGCACCTGTTACCAAGGAAGATTATATTGCTATGCTTGACTGGTCTTTAACACAGAATGAGTATCCTGTTGCTATTAAAGTTCCGGGCGGCAGCATGATTTCAACAGGTGTACCTGTAACTAAAGATTTCAGCAAGCTTGACACTTACGAGATTACTAAGAAAGGAAGCAGAGTTGCTATCCTCGGGCTTGGAACTTTCTATGAAACTGCTGTAAAAGCCGCTGATATTCTTAAGACTTCACACGGAATTAACGCAACTGTTATCAATCCTTACTATATCTCAGGTATTGACGCAGACACTCTTAATGAATTAAAGAAAGACCACGCTGTAGTTGCAACTCTTGAGGACGGCTATCTTGAAGGCGGCTTCGGAGCTAAGATTGCAGCATTCTATGGTTCTTCTGACATGAAGGTATTAAACTTCGGTATTAAGAAAGAATTTATCGACAGATACGATGTCTCAGAAGTATTAAAGGATAACCACCTTACTCCTGAACAGATTGCAGAAGATATTGCAGCAACATTATAACTATATTGTTTCATTATAATCGAAAAGACATGGCAATCATTTTTATCAATGACTGTCATGTCTTTTTAGAATTTATCCCTGTCTTTAGTTTCCATAATGGCTGTGGCATGATTAAATACATGCATATTTGACGTGATACCTATAGATAGTCGCATTAGTCAAGTTCTTAAAGGACAATTTCAGCAAATTATTGGCTAAACCAGCCATTTTATCTCTCAATCTACCTATCAAAAGCTTCCTCGTGCCAGCCTTATAGGTAATTCCGCACCGAAAACACTTTTTCTGTCTGAAAACAGCCTATAAAACCTCTATAAAAAACAATCTTATAGGACAGGACGCACCTGCCTGAACGCCACGCCACACTATATCTATCTCACCAGTAGACTCAATCGCCACGCCTCAGCACGCCTCAACATTCCTTAGCAGCCTCCTCAAACTCCTCAGCCCAGTGCTTCCACGACCACATATCTTCTGCATACTGAACGCCTCTTGCCACTTTCTCCTTCATAGACCACACATCAGCCACAAGGCTTTTAATCTTCTCTCCAACTTTTTCCAGCTCATCAAGAGAATAATATTCAACTCCTGAATCCATAGGAATCTCCCGGCGCATATAAGTACTTCCGTCTGTAATACTCACACAGCCATTCATAAGTGCAAGCGGCGTCCTGTCATGTATTCCTGCCTTAAACCATGGAAGCTGGTTAATCGACAGACGGGCATTATTATATATCTTTGGAAGCTCTCCATACATTACCTCTCCACAGTCCTTAACAAACTCTTTAATAAATGGCAGATCATCTTTCATAAGAACCTCTGCCTTTGTAAGAAAAGTATCCCAGTTATGTCCATACAGCTTCACAGGCACATGATTTCTTATAAGCTGAACCACAATCTCCTGCCTGATTGCCGCCTGAATATAAACATCAGCCATGAAATTCTGCTGCAGCTTCTCTGCTGTCTGTGTTCCGCTGATACCCGGATATATCTTCCTTATGGCTTCCTCCTGCGTAAGCTCTGGATTATCAAACAGTATTTGTGTAAATGTATTAAAAAAATAAACATTTTCACTATCCTGCTTCTTTGCCTTAAAATACACCATATCAGGGTCAGTATAGGACGCTGTGAATATCAGGTCATTATCACGCATATCATATGGCTTCAGACCGCTCTCTGCCTGCTTTGCAGCAAGCGGAAGAACAATACAGCTGTTAATATGAGGATAGGTTTCATCAACAAACTTCTTATGCATCTCATCAAGACATATTACATTCATGTTCTTTAAAGGCACTTTGAGACTGTCATGATGATAGAACGGATGGTCAAGAATATAATGCCAGACCGCTTTTCCAAGCCTGTCAAAGCAATATCTTCCCGAATCATCACATACTGCATCCAGCTTTGTATTAACATCAAATATATAATCAAAAGGCTGGGAGTCATACTCATCAGCCAGCACACACAGCTTATCCCTCTGTGTGGCTTTATCTAACCTGATATGCATGACTTCCCAGCCCATAGCCTTTAATTCTTCACTTATACAGTCAATAAAGTAAGTTGTTGAGTCATAGCATATAGAACCATTACTTAAGAAAAGTATTCTATCTGACACAACCAATCAACTCCTTAATATCTGCTACATTATTCTTTTCCATATATTCCCTGATTCCATCAATAACCTTAATAGTTGTATATGGATCATTAAAATTCGCTGTTCCGACAGCAACTGCACTTGCACCAACCATAATCATTTCAAGTGCATCCTCTGCTGTTCTGATTCCACCCATTCCGATTATAGGAAGGTTTATTGCATTGGCAACCTGATAAACCATTCTTACTGCGATTGGATGAATAGCAGGTCCTGATACGCCGGCAGTTTTGTTAGCTACTGCAAATGTTCTTCTGTTCACATCAATCTTCATACCTGTAAGAGTATTGATAAGTGAAACCGCATCTGCACCACCTGCCTCTACAGCCTTTGCCATCTCTGTGATATCAGTAACATTAGGACTTAACTTCATAATAACCGGCTGCTTTGCAACCTTCTTAACCGCCTTAGTAATAGCCTCTGCAGAAGATGGAACCTGTCCGAAAGCAATTCCACCCTCTTTGACATTAGGGCATGAGATATTGATTTCAAGAAGGTCAACTGGCTGTTCGCCAAGCTTTTCAACAGCATCCACATAATCTGCCTCAGATTTTCCACAAACATTAACAATAATCTTAGTATCGTACTGTTTAAGAAATGGAATATCTCTTTTTACAAATGTATCAAGTCCCGGATTCTGAAGTCCGATAGCATTTATCATGCCACCATATGTCTCTGCAATTCTTGGTGTAGGATTACCTGGCCATGGCACATTGGCTACGCCCTTGGTTGTAACAGCTCCAAGTCTGTTTAAATCCACATATTCACAATATTCCATACCTGAGCCAAATGTTCCTGATGCAACTGTTATCGGGTTCTTGAGAGTAACACCTGCTATATCCACTGACATATTGATCTTATCTGACATTACAGCTCCACCTCCTCTGCATAGAATACAGGACCATCCTTGCATATCCTTCTGTTATGCACCTGTGAGTGCTCGTCTATATCCTTAGTCTTGCATACACAGGCAAGACATGCGCCCACACCGCACGCCATCTTCTCCTCCATGGATATCTGACACTCAATGCCCTTCTCCATGGCGTAAGCCTTGATTCCACGAAGCATAGGAGTCGGACCACACGCATATATGACAGCACCGTCCACGCCGTATTCCTTTATGGCATCTATTACATTGCCCTTCACACCGTGCTGTCCATCCTCGGATGACATGTACACGTGTGCGTACGGCTCAAACTCTTCGTTAAGAAAGATTTCGTCCCTGTATCCAAGTACAACCGACTTCTCGCAATCAAGCTCCTTTGCAAGCTGAAGCATAGGTGGGATTCCTATACCACCACCTATCAGGATCGCCTTCTTGTCTGACTTCATGAAACCATTTCCAAGAGGTCCCAATATATCCACGGTATCGCCTGCCACAAGCTGTGAGAACTCCTTTGTTCCAAATCCAACCACTCTGTACACAAGACGGAGTGTTCCCGCCTCTCTGTCTATTCCGCAGAGGCTGATAGGTCTCGGGAGCATCTTACTGCCATCATGAGTGTACACAGACACAAACTGTCCCGCTATAGCCTGTGCAGCTATATCAGGCGCTTCTAGTACCAGGCTGTATACGTCAGTGGCAAGTGTCTCCTGGCTGACCACCTTTGCTGTCATCTTAAGTTTGCCCATAGTCTTCCTCCATCATCTCTTTATTATCAGTGTACGGCGGACTACCTTGATCCGCCAAACACATTCTGCTTTTTACGCGTCAAGTGCGCCGTTGATATCCTCTATCATGTCAACTACTGCCTGTCTTGAAGCATCAGCGTAGTTCTCTGGACCAAACTGTGCATACTTGTCCTGCTTGTAAGCAGCAATGATACCTCTTGATGAATTAACGATCGCACCGAGTCTGTCCTCATTGAAGTAGTGTACAAGGTCTGCAGCCTTACCGCCCTGTGCTCCATAACCCGGAACAAGGATAAATGACTTTGGCATAACCTTTCTGAGCACCTTGCCCATCTCAGGGTATGTGGCACCGACAACAGCTCCAACTGCTGAGTAACCGGACTCGCCTATGACATCACTGCCCCACTTGTCAACCATCTCTCCGACTATCTCATAGAGTGGACGTCCATCAACAAGTCTGTCCTGGAACTCACCTGATGATGGGTTGGATGTCTTGACGAGAACAAATATACCCTTGTTCTCCTCCTTGCACACATCCACAAATGGCTTGATTCCGTCTGTTCCAAGATATGGATTTACTGTGATGAAATCCTCATCAAATCCGGCGTATGTCTTGCTTCCAACCTGTACCTTGCCGATATGTCCAACCGCATATGCTGTTGATGTTGAACCTATATCGCCTCTCTTTATATCTCCGATAACGACAAGTCCCTTCTCCTTGCAGTAATCAACTGTCTTCTTGAAAGCCTTGAGTCCCTCGATTCCAAACTGCTCATACATAGCTATCTGTGGCTTAACCGCAGGAATGAGGTCATATGTTGCATCAACTATTCCCTTATTGAACTGCCATATAGCCTCGCCAGCACCCTCAAGTGTCTCTCCATACTCTGCAAATGCAGCCTTCTGGATATGCTCTGGAACATAGTTCAGCATTGGATCAAGTCCAACTACTATAGGTGCATTTGTCTTCTGAATGTTTTTCACTAACTTGTCTATCATGATATTTTCTCCTTAAAATGTATTTTTTTATTAAAACTGTTCCTCATCACAGGCATAACTGCCAAGTATCGTAAATTCTTCTGTCTCGTTCATAAGCTGGAATACTAAAGCCTGTATGTCTTTTCTAAGGAAATTGGCAGACAGCTCCACATAGAATCTGTAATTCCAATGCTCCTGCCTGTTCGGCGCCGAATGTATCTCTGTGAGGTTCACACCATAATCAGATATCATGGACAGTACACTACTGAGACTTCCGCTTTTATTCTTGCACACGAACATGACCTTCAGCCTGTTGTGGTTCTCCTCCACAATGAGGTGGTCGGCAAATGTGACAACCTTCTTGTTGTGTCCATTCTCCTTCACCACATTACATCTGTATATGTATAACTTGTTGTTTGTCAGAACCTCGTGAAGCGCATCTGACACACCATAACTGATGTCCTCCAGGATCCCCATTCCGGCATCAACACGTCCTGACTTTATAAGCTCGTACACTTCGTCATATGAATTGACCGCAACTACCTTATCCCTTGAACATCCCTGGCATATATACAGCTCCGGCTTTATCATTGCCACGGCATCTATATCCGGCTCATTCACATCATAATTGACGTTCAGGCAGTTCCTAAGCTCCAAAGTTCTTCCATACTGATACTTTCTGCTTATCTCCATGATTCTCTTGATAAGCGCAGTATATTCCATCTTGATATTATCATCCACATCCCCTGTCAGATTGGATATGATGATCTCCTCACGGTCAGGCTTGTATATGTCGTCCTCAGTCTCTGCCTTGACCTGGGCCACCTGATCAGCCAGCTCCATCCTCTCACGGAACAGCTTCTTGATCTCCTTGTCAACCCTGTCTATGTTTTTCCTGACATCTGCTAAAGTCATTATTTGTCCTCCAGTCGGGCATCTGGCATCTCCTGATGCTCATAGTCTTTATTAATATACCATCTGCAACAATCTAATTCAAGCTTACCCATGACTAAATCCCCATTAAAACGGCCACAAAAGCAGAAACATCGCCGCAGCCACCAATACTATACCTATCAGGAATCCTGTAACTACTCTTCCCCTTGTACTTTTCATACCTGATATGATGAGCAAAGCTATCACCGCTCCACACATATCTATAAGCACATCTGATCCCTTGCCTGCCCTGTCGGCAACAAACAACTGATGTATCTCGTCTGAACACGCATAGGCAAATGTTATAGCCGTAGACCACACATATGTCCATCCTGCAGATATCTTTCCGCAGGTTTTCTTCACCGCAAGGACTAGCAACGCCATAAGAATTCCATACTCTGTCATATGGGCACCTTTTCTGACCATCACCTCGACCACACCTGTCATACGGTCGACTGCCGGTGCTGTATCGTGTCTCGCTCTCTGAAATATATCCACTATCAGATCAGTTATCGGATTGCTGACAGCAGATGAACCCTCTCCTGTTTTGGCTGACATATAGAATATAAATGCCATCCACAGAATGACTGGTACTATATATATGTAGTTTTTTACTTTCTTCTTAGTACTTCTTCCCATAGTTCTCGTACCTCCTGCATGAGTATAGCATAAAAAAAGATTATTTTACATAAATTACTTTTTTTAGCTTGAAATATCACTTTTTTACCTGTAATGTAAAAATGAGGTAATTGGAAGGGGCTAAACACATGAAAAAGAGAGGTAAATTATCATGGCAAGACAAAGGAAAAAGGGAAATCCAATTGTAACTGCAGTCATATTCGGAATCTTTGGAATAGTTCTGTTATTTCTGGGTATACGTACTTTTATCGGTTTACACGGCACACTGCTCAATGTAACAACCTGTGATCCGTCAGAGATCAAACCGGGTATATATGTAGAGGGAACCATATCATATGGTTACGGTGCATATATCGAAAAAACTACTACATATAACCACATTGTCACCAAGACAGACGGCTACTATTATCTTGTAGATATATGTGACAAGAATGCAGACGGATCAGACAATGACACTGCAAGATGGATCGGAATATCCATATCCAAGAGCGATAACGATAAGTTCGATGCAATCTCCACACAGGATGACGCACCACCTATCGAGATAACCGGAGTTATCCGCAAGAACAGCAGCAAGGTTCAAGGCTTCCTCGATGATTATATAACAAGCTACGTTGACATGTACGCAAGCTACTATGACTATACAGCAACCAGCGAGGATTATGCCAACGCCAAGGCCGAGGCCTTCCCTTATTATATAGAGATGGTCGATTCATCAGACTACATATTCAACCTTGTGCTCGGGCTTATATTCGTCCTCGTCGCAGTGTTCATAGTATTCAAGGCAACAAGAAGCAAGAACCATATCAGCGCTCCTGCCCAGCCGGCCGGAACAGCATACTACGATGGCAGTGGTGATTTCAATGGTATCAACGCAACAGGTTATGTGTATCAGCCAGGCAATACATCCGGCATGTATACTCCTGGCATGAGCAATATGGATAACACCAGTTACCTGCAGCATCAGACCACAACACCACAAACCCCTTACAATGATCCTTTCTATTCACAGCAGCCAACTGCAGATGAGCTGCAGGCCACTGATTCAACAACATATGGAGCTACAGACACAGCAACCCTATCATCCTCGTTCACTCTCAAAAGCGACGACTAGGACGATGATATAGACAATACAAAAAGAAGGCATATACAGATCATAATCAATCTGATCCGCATATGTCTTCTTTTATACTTCTATATCCTACTTTTTATACTTCTATATCCTACTTTCCAAAGTATCTGTCAAGAAGTCCCTTGAGTGCCTTGCCATGTCTTGCTTCGTCACGAGCCATCTCATGAACTGTATCATGAATAGCATCCAGATTGTTCTTCTTTGCACACTTTGCAAGATCAACCTTTCCTGCTGTTGCTCCAAACTCGCAATCTACTCTCCATGCAAGGTTCTTCTCTGTTGAATCAGTCATGTTATTCTCAAGATCTGATCCGAGCATCTCTGCAAACTTTGCAGCATGCTCAGCCTCTTCATACGCTGCCTTCTCCCAGTACAGACCAATCTCTGGATATCCTTCACGATGAGCTACACGAGCCATGCACAGATACATTCCAACCTCTGAGCACTCTCCCTCGAAGTTTGCCTTGAGCTGATCAAAGATATACTTCTTATCCTCATCACTGATCTCTGAATTGTTCTTTACTGTTGAAGCGTATACACCAAACTCATGCTCTGCTGCAAGTGTGAGTTCACCCTCAACCTTCTTAAACTTATCTGCTCCTGCATGGCAGATTGGACACTCAGCTGGTGCCTGCTCTCCTTCATAAATATAACCACATACTGTACAAACCCATTTTGCCATAATTGTAATCTCCTTTTCTTAATTAAATAATATTGTGTAGTATCTGCGGAACTCTATTCCGCATTTTTTGTTTCTTTTGTTGTTGTTGATATTTTGTCATCAACTATATCCTATTATAGCAATAAAAATCTCATTGTCAACCCTTATTGGGAATAATTCTTAATTATCTTTTTTCTATATTATATAATATGTATATTTTCATTGTATATTATCCACTAAACTTTTTGTAGAAGTGG
>OHUA01001317.1_pt1 | contig 9644 bp, 8 predicted proteins | sample 1579051 | NCBI WGS metagenome assembly OHUA01 (sample SAMEA3879559, study PRJEB24766) | human gut metagenome | biome: human-associated habitat; feature: feces | place: USA | collected 1985/1987 | reverse complement strand
TCAGGTAGCGGCCATATTCCTTGTAGATCTCTTCCAGACGCTCCTTGATGGAGGAACCGATGCTGCGGTAGTAAGCGGCCATCTCGCAGATGAGCATGGAGCCGATGACGGCATCCTTGTCACGGACATAAGGACCGGCCAGATAGCCGTAGCTCTCCTCGAAGCCGAAGATGAAGCGGTCCACTTCACCGGCAGCTTCCAGATTTGCGATCTGGTCGCCGATCCACTTGAAGCCGGTCAGCACGCTGCGCATCTCAACGCCGTAGTGAGCGGCGATGGCATCGGCCAGCGGGGTGGAGACGATGGACTTGACGGCGACGGGGTCCTTGGGCATGGTACCCTTCTCGATGCGGCCAGCGCAGATGTAATCCAGCAGCAAAGCGCCCATCTCGTTGCCGGAGACCAGCTCATAGCTGCCGTCCGGACACTTCATGGCGATACCCACGCGGTCAGCGTCGGGGTCGGTGGCCAGCATCAGGTCGGCGCCGGTCTTGGTGGCGAGGTCGAGGCCCAGCTTCAGAGCCTCGAAGATCTCGGGGTTGGGGTAGGAGCAGGTGGTGAAGTAGCCGTTGGGGTACTCCTGCTCGGGCACGATGGTGATATCGGTGATGCCCATATCGTTGAGCACATGGGTCACGGGCACAAGGCCGGAGCCGTTCAGCGGGCTGTACACCAGCTTCAGGCCGGCAGTCTTGCACAGACCCGGGCGCACCTGACGTGCTTCGATGGCATCGTACAGCGCCTTTTTGCAGTCGTCGCCCACAAAGCGGATCATGCCGTTCTCCACGCCCTCGGCAAAGGAGACGTATTTTGCGCCGGTGAGCACATCGGTCTTTTGGATCTCGTCGTAGACGATGGCGGCGGCGTCATCGGTCATCTGGCAGCCGTCCGGGCCGTAGGCCTTATAGCCGTTGTACTTGGCCGGGTTGTGGGAAGCGGTGACCATGATACCGGCGTTGCAGTTGTAGTAACGGGTAGCAAAGCTCAGGGCAGGCACGGGCATCAGGGCATCATAGATGCGCACCTTGATGCCGTTGGCTGCCAGAACGCCAGCGGCGGTCTTGGCAAAGACATCGCTCTTCAGGCGGCTGTCGTAGCTGATCGCCACGGTCTGGGTACCGCCCTGGGTCAGCACCCAGTTTGCCAGACCCTGCGTTGCCTGACGGACAACGTAGATGTTCATGCGGTTGGTGCCGGCACCCAGCACGCCGCGCAGACCTGCGGTGCCAAACTTCAGCGCCACAGCAAAGCGATCCTTGATCTCATCGTCATTGCCTTCGACCTTTGCCAGTTCCGGCTTCAGGTCTGCATCCTCCAGATCCGCTGCCAGCCAGCGCTTATATTCATCCAGATACATCTTGTACACCTTACCTTTGTTTAAAATCTTTTCCCCGGATCGAAACGGTTTGTGTAAACCTACTTATACTATAAACTCTTGCTCCGCTTATGTCAATTGCGTAAAATGGCCGAAGTTTGTGCCCTTAAAACCGACAAATACCACAAAAAACCGGTTCTTCTGCCATATTCATTGCGTTTTTTGATGTATCCAGCAGCTGGTAGGGCTGGTGCACATCCTCCAGCACCTCCAGCCACTGCTCCGGCCCCACGCCATTTTCGCACAGGTAGCGCAGCAGCCGCATTATCCGGCCAAAGCTGTCTGCCGGAGCAAGTACCGTGCTGCTGCGCACCCTGCCGCCCTGCTCCCGGCGCAGCTGTGCCAGCACCCCCTGTGGGGTGGAAGCGGCACAGTATACCAGCGTGCAGGCGTGCTGCAGCCCCTCCAGCTCTGAATAGGTACGGATATAACGGCAGCATTCCCCATTTGTCATGATCTCTCGTTCTCCTTTCTGCTGCATTGACAACTTTCCTGTACTTTACTATAATGATTTCAAACAGAAAAAACTGTCGAAGCATAGTAGATATATCCATTATTTTCCACTTTTGGCATTTTTGACAAACCATGCGCCATGCAGGGAGGGACACCATGTATTCTGTGACCAACAGCTTTGGCCTGAACGGACTGCGCGGCTTTGCCGTTGCGGTGGAAGCCGATGTTTCCGGCGGGCTGCCCGCGTTTTCCATTGTCGGTCTGCCGGACTCTGCCGTGCGGGAAAGCGCCGACCGGGTGCGCGCTGCCATCAAAAACCTTGGCTTCCGCTTCCCCGACCGGCGCATCACCATCAACCTTGCTCCTGCCGATGTGCGCAAGACCGGCCCGGTGTACGATCTGCCGCTGCTTTTGGCGCTGCTGACCGCCAGCGGACAGCTGGAAGAAGTGCCTGCCGACGCCGCCTTTCTGGGCGAGCTTGCGCTGGACGGCAGTCTGCGTCCGGTGTCCGGCGTGCTGCCCATGGCGCTTGCCGCTGCCGAGTACGGCATCCGGGCGCTGTACGTCCCGGCAGAGAACGCCGCCGAAGCAGCCGAAGCCTGCGCCGACACCATGACCGTCTACCCTGCCCACACCGCCCGGGAGGTGGTGGAAGCGCTGAAGGGCACCCGTCCCCTCTCCCCTGCCGCCGCCATCCCCTTTGACCCGGAGGACGCATGGCAGCAGGTGCCGGATTTTGCGGACGTGATGGGACAGTCGCTGGCGCGGCGCGCCATGGTCATTGCAGCCGCAGGCGGGCACAACGTGCTTTTGACGGGCGCACCCGGCACCGGCAAATCCATGCTGGCAAAGCGCCTGCCGGGCATCCTGCCGCCCCTGACCCGGGAGGAAGCAGTGGAGACGACCAAGATCTACTCCATCGCCGGGCAGCTGCCGCAGGGGCGCGGACTGATCTCTGCCCGCCCCTTCCGCAGCCCGCACCACTCGGCAAGCGCTGCCGCCCTTGCCGGCGGCGGGGCGCAGTTCCGCCCGGGCGAGTGCAGTCTTGCCAACTGCGGGGTGCTGTTTTTGGACGAACTGCCGGAGTTTTCCCGCGAGAGCTTGGAGGTGCTGCGCCAGCCGCTGGAGGATGGGCAGATCACCGTGAGCCGCGCCGCCGGAAGCGCCACCTACCCCAGCCGCTTCCAGCTGGTAGCCGCCATGAACCCCTGCAAATGCGGCTATTACGGCCACCCCACCCGCGCCTGCACCTGCTCGCCCAGCGCGGTGCGGCAGTACCGCAGCCGGGTGTCCGGCCCGCTTTTGGACCGCATCGACCTGTGCGTGGAGATGGACCCCATCGCCTTTGACGAGCTGCACACCGCCGCACCCTCCGAGAGCAGCGCCGAGCTGCGCAAACAGGTGCTTGCTGCCCGCGCCATTCAGGCCAAGCGCTACGCCGCGCCGGGCTTTAAGGGGGTGCACTGCAACGCCCAGCTGAACGCCGGACAGGTGCGGCGCATCTGCCGCATGACCCCCGGTGCCGAGCAGCTGCTGCGCAGCTCCTACGATGCACTGGGGCTTTCTGCCCGGGCGCACGACCGCATTTTGCGGGTAGCCCGCACCGTGGCCGACCTTGCCGGTAAGACCCTGCTGGACGAGGACTCCCTGCTGGAAGCGCTGCAGTACCGGGCGCAGGAAAAATTGGACGGATAATACAGCACATCAAAAACGCGAGTGGCCGAAACGGTCGCTCGCGTTTTTGTTTGCTATCGGGAGGTGCATTTTCTCTTTTCAGGTGCCGCCCGGTGTGGTATACTGGAAATGCAAAAACCAGAAAATGGAAGGGATAAAGTACAAATGAACATTCGTAAAGCCGAGGAAAAAGACATTCCCAGACTGCTTGCGCTGCTGGGGCAGGTGCTGCAGATCCACGCAGAGATACGCCCGGATATTTTTATTCCTGGCACCACAAAATACACCGTCTGTGAACTGGCAGCGCTTTTGAAGCAGGAGGATAAGCCCATCTACGTTGCCGTGAACGAGGAGGATGTGTGCATGGGCTATGCCTTCTGTCAGCTGAAGGAGCAGCCTTTTTCCACCAACATGGTGCCCTTCAAGTCGCTGTTCATCGATGACCTTTGCGTTGACAAGCAGACGCGCGGACAGCACATCGGGGAAAGTCTGTTTGACTATGTAAAGCAGCAGGCAAAAGCACTGGGCTGCTACGAGGTGACCCTGAACGTCTGGGCGGGAAACACTTCGGCAGAGCACTTTTACGAAAAAATGGGCATGAAGACCAAGGAGCGGCAGATGGAGTATATTCTGTAATTCGGGCGAGCGCGCCTTATTTCGGATGTCCAAGTGGGAAAATAGGGTTACTGTCCAGTATGTTTACTGCGCCAAGCTATAGAAGAAAAGGCATCGCAAGAGAATTGCTTTCCCGGGTGATAGCTGTTCCCTGAACTGTGCGAATGCCCTGCTTGCTACAATCGCATACCGCTTATCTCGCTGGAACACTTCTTGATTTTAACACAATCGGATGTTACCCTATTCTTATAGAAATCTCCGAAGGGCAGGTGTTTTCATGTACAATCATCAGCTGGAAACCTTCATCCGTGTGGCGGATGCAGGCAGCTTCAACAAGGCGGCAGAGGAAAGCTACATCACGCCAACGGCCATCATCAAGCAGATCAACTTATTGGAAGATTCCCTTGGTGTCAAGCTGTTCAAGCGTACTCGCCGGGGACTAACACTGACCAAAGCAGGCCGTTCCATGTATCAGGATGCCAAGTACATCATTCAATACTGCCATGATTCTGTCATTCGTGCCCGGAACGCAATGCAGGAGGATTCCAACGTCATCCGCATTGGTTCCTCTCCCATGACACCTGCCCAGCTGCTCATGGAACTGTGGTCGAAAGTGCAGACCATCTGCCCGGACATCAAATTCCAGATTGTGCCTTTTGAAAACACCCCGGAAAACGCACGGGAAATTCTGGCGAACCTCGGCACGAACATTGATGTAGTAGGCGGCATCTTTGATGATACGATGCTGCATCTGCGCAAATGTGCCGGTCTGGAACTGGTTCGCGGGCCGTTTTACTGCGCGGTTTCCATCCATCATAAACTTGCGGCAAAAGACCGCTTGCAGATCACAGACCTGTACGGCGAAAATCTACTGCTGATGCACCGTGGATGGAGCCATTATGTAGATGAGCTCCGGGACGATTTATGGCAGCATCACCCACAAATCAAAATCGTGGATTTTGAATTCTATAATATGGACATCTTCAACCGCTGTGAAAACAGCAATGATGTCTTATTGGGCGATTCCCGGATGGGCCAATGTCCACCCATTGCTGAAAGTGATTCCAGTAGATTGGGATTACGGCATCCCCTATGGTATCCTGCACTCCCCGAATCCAACGCCTGCCGTTCAGCGTTTTCTGGATGCGGCTAAAATAGCCAGCAAGGAATTGTATAGCTGATACGCCACTGCAACGAGAAGCTGCTGCATGAGAAATCATGCAGTGGCTTTTTCTTTTTACAAAAGATGCACTTGACCTAAAGCTGACTCTAAGTGTTACAATCAGGGGGTCAAGCGGGTTGTTTGAACCTTTGAGTTCAAACAAGTGAACAAAGTGGAGATTCCGGGAAATGCAGACTTGCGCTATACTGGAACCAGAAAAAGAGAGTACCTCAAAGGAGGAACGACCGATGAAGAAAGTCTTGATTTTGTCCGGCAGTCCCCGCAAGGACGGCAACTCCGACCTGCTGTGCAGTGAGTTTATGCGTGGTGCGCAGGAGAGCGGCAACGAAGTGCAAAAGATCTTCGTGCGCAGCAAGAAGATTGTGCCCTGCAATGCCTGCTATTACTGCCGCGACCACGGCGGCAAGTGTGCCCTGAACGATGACATGAGCGAAATTCTGGACGCAATGCAGGCGGCAGATGTTATCGTGATGGCAAGCCCAGTGTACTTCTACTCCATTGATGCACAGATGAAGATCATCATCGACCGCAGCCTTGCCCGGTGGACGAACATTTCGAACAAGGAGTTCTATTTCATCATGACCTGCGCGGACGATAACCGTGCCGCCATGGCCTGCACTTTGGAGTGTTTCCGGGGCTTTACCGCCTGCCTGAATGGTGCCAAGGAAAAGGGGGGCATCTACGGCACCGGCGTATATCGGCCCGGCGAGGTGATGTCCTCCCCGGCCATGAAGGAAGCCTACGAGATGGGCAAAAACGTCTGATTTCCCAGTTTTATATAAAGGAGTGTAACGGCTATGAACAATTTTCTGTTTGAAAACAAGACCAAGGTTTATTTCGGCAAGGGTGGCGTGAAGGAATATCTGGGCTGTCTGCTGGAGCACTACGGCGATACCGTGATGCTGGCCTACGGCGGCGGTTCTATCAAGCACAATGGTGTCTATGATGAAATCGTCGGTATTCTGAACGCCGAGGGTAAGCGCATCGTGGAGTTTCCCGGCATCATGCCCAATCCCACCTACGCCAAGGTGCAGGAGGGTGCAAAGCTGGCCCGTGAGAACCATGTGGATTTGATCCTTGCCGTGGGCGGCGGTTCCGTGTCCGACTGCTGCAAGGTGGTGTCCGCACAGGCCAAGGTGGACGAAGATTTGTGGGAGCTGGAAAACACCAAGCATACTCGTCCCACTGCATTCATCCCGCTGGGCACCATCATCACGGTGTTCGGTACCGGCTCCGAGATGAACAACGGCGCGGTCATCACCCATGAGGAAAAGAAGATTAAGGGGGCCCTGTGGGGTGCACAGGCCGACTTTGCTTTCCTCGACCCCACCTACACGTTGTCCGTTCCCATGAAGCAGGTCATTTCCGGTGCGTTCGACACCCTGAGCCACGCGATGGAAACTTACTTCGGCAAGCCGGACGAGAACAACCTCTCCGATGACATCAACGAAGCCGTCATGCGCAGCGTCATCCGCAGCATCCGCGTCCTGTTGACCGACAAGGACAACTACGAGGCCCGCAGCGAGCTGGCATGGGCTTCGGCTATGGCCGAAAACGGCATCCTGAAAATCGGCAAGGTCACCGACTTCCAGTGTCACATGATCGAGCATCAGCTGGGTGCCTACACCAACTGCAACCACGGTGCTGGTCTGGCGGTTATTCACCCGGTGCTGTACCGTCACCTGCTCCCGGCCAACACCGCACGGTTCGCCCGCTTTGCACAGAACGTCTGGGGCATCGACCCGGCGGGCAAATCCGAGCTGAAACTGGCACAGGCTGGCGTGGAGGCTCTGGCGGCCTTCATCAAGGAGATCGGGATGCCCACCACCTTTGCAGAACTGGGCATCCCTGCCGACACCGACCTCAAGGCTGTGGCCGATTCCACCGTGCTGACCGGCGGCTGCTGCAAGAAGCTGAGCCGCGAAGAACTGCTGGACATCCTCAACGAGTGCAAGTAATCAAGGAACAAAAAATACAAAAGGAGCTATTTATTATGGAATTCATTACTCTGAACAATGGCGTCAAGATGCCGGCAGAGGGCATCGGCACCTTCCTGCTGACCCCGGACGAAGCTGAAACTGCCGTGCTGAGTGCGCTGAAAGACGGCGCACGGCTCATCGACACCGCCAACGCCTACTGCAACGAAAAGGCCGTTGGCCGCGCCATGAAGAAGTCCGGTCTGCTGCGGGAGGAAATTTTCCTCGAAACCAAGCTGTGGCCGACCTTCTACACCGATGCCGATGCTGTGGACAAGACGCTGGCACGTCTGGACACCGACTACATCGACCTGCTGCTCATTCACCAGCCTGCCGGTGATTACGTTGCCGGTTATCGCCTGATGGAAAAGGCTTACAAGGAGGGCAAAGTCCGTGCCATCGGTCTGTCCAACTTCAACGAGGAGCAGATCAAAGAAATTCTGAGCATCTGCGAAGTCAAGCCTACCATCCTCCAGACCGAAGTTCACCCCTACGCCCAGCAGAAAGAACTGAAAGCCTTCCTCGCCGAGAATGGCATGGTGATTCAGGCATGGTATCCGCTGGGCCACGCTGACAAGGGCCTGCTGGAAGAGCCGTTGTTCGCCCGCCTTGCAGCAAAGTACGGCAAGAGCAACGTGCAAATTATTCTGCGCTGGCACATTCAGGCAGGCAATGTGGTCATTCCCGGCTCCAAGAACCCGGCCCACATCCACGACAACTTCGATGTGTTCGATTTTGCGCTGACCGATGCAGAAATGCAGGAAATCACCACGCTGAACAAGGATAAACGGTATTATGAGGTCACGGAGGATAAGCTGGCGGCATTCGCCACCATGTTTCCTCCCGTGGACGATCAGAAGTAAATTTCAAGCAGTTTGCAGCTGGGTGCGGAGAGTTTTTTGCGGAAAATGAACCAGATGAAAGGATAAATGAAGATGAATAAGATCACGCGCAAAAGTTTTCTGAAAGTTCTTGCCGCCACCATGGTGGGTGGTGCAGCCGCTTCCGCACTGACGGGTGCAGCGGCTCCTGTTTCCATTGACGAGACAAACGGCAAGGTAAGCCGCTGGGTAAAGAACAACCTGAACCCGGACGGCCCGCTGACGATTGCCAAGCAAGGAATGTTCTCCTCCGGCGGCACGGTCACGGAACCGGTGGCAGGCACTTATGATGCCACCACCAACTGGCTGGACACTACCCGTGCAGGCAACACCGCTCATGTGGATCACGCTAATGTTCTGTATCAAATCCCGGCAGACAGCAACGGTTGGCCGATGGTTTATCTGCACGGCTATGGACAGTCCCGCATGGGCTGGATAACCGCCCCGGACGGCCGTCAGGGCTGGGCCGATCTGTTTCTGCGCAACGGCTACTCTGCGTTCTTGGTAGACCAGCCCCGCCGTGGCGAGGCTGGCAGTACCGCCCAGATGAGCACGGACGGTTTCCTCGATACTTGGTCTGCCGACTCCAAGGACTACAAGCCCGGCGATGAAGTTCCCAAGCTTGAAGTTCCGGAGGTCGACAACGAAGTGACTGTTCCCACCGACGAGCTCGGCAGCGTAGTTTTTCCGTCAATGACCACTGAGAGTGTTATGCCCGGCGACGGCGTTGAACTCGGCTGATAATCAGATATAAGGAAATCTCCCTCGTTTTTCGGGGGAGGTTTTTTAGATAAATTGTTGTTTAGAGGCGAAACGCTGCTTGTGAGAGAAAACTAGAATTTAGATGTGTAATGTTCTTCCGAAACAGTCCGCCGGACTGTTTCGGAGGATAGTCACGACTAGATTTTATATGTTGCTTGTGGGGGAAAACTCTTGTTTTCCCCCACACCCCTTTAGCGCTTTTTGGACGTTTAACTGCGCGCCGGCGCGCAGAGTAGCCGTGCTCCGCACGGAGTATCCGCACTTCGTGCGGAGGTTTCGCCTGGCGGCGACGAGGGCGCTGCCCTCGACTCGCAAGGGGGACGCGTTCTGTCGGTCAACCCCTCTGGCGCTTCGCGCCACCTCCCCCACATGGGGAGACACCTCACACTCCCGCTTCCTTTTGTAAGCAAAAGGAAGCGAAAACCAGTACGCTGCGCGGAAATTATGAACTTTATCGATAGCCTGAGGGGGAGAAAACCAAAGTTTCTCCCCCTCGATTATTAACTTAATATCCGTAGTCAGCGGAAAATCAGATCATGCTGTCTTCCCAGCACTCCGGAGCCTCAAGGCCGAACATCTTGATTACTGTCGGAGCGATGTTTGCAAGGCCGTACTTGTCGGACGGCTTGATCTCGAACTTCTGATCCTTGTCGTAGATGATGAACGGAACAGGGTTCAGTGAGTGAGCAGTTCTTACCTGGATCTCGCCCTTCTTGTTCTTCTCA
>OHUA01001313.1_pt1 | contig 9663 bp, 6 predicted proteins | sample 1579051 | NCBI WGS metagenome assembly OHUA01 (sample SAMEA3879559, study PRJEB24766) | human gut metagenome | biome: human-associated habitat; feature: feces | place: USA | collected 1985/1987 | reverse complement strand
GACGAGTTCTACACCGGCGAATGGTCGCTGGACAGCTGCGAGCCGCACAGTCTCTTCTGCAGTCAGGCGCATGTGCCACTCAAGGGGCTGCATCTGCTATTGCAGGCGCTGGCGATTGTCCGCAAGCGCCATCCCGATGTCAAGCTCTATGTGGGGCGCAAGGACTACGGGCGCATTCCGCTGCCTGCGCGCAATGCCTATGAACGGTACATCCACCGTCTGCTGCGCGAAAACGACCTCTGCGACCATGTTGTTTTTACCGGAAGCCTGAATGCACAGCAAATGAAGGAGCGGTATCTAAAAAGTCAGGTGTTTGTGCTGCCGTCGAGCATTGAAAACTCCCCCAATTCGCTGGGCGAGGCGATGCTGCTTGGCGTACCGTGCATTGCGTCGGATGTCGGCGGCGTGCGCTGTCTGATGACGCACGGCGTGGAAGGGCTGATTTATCCGGCAGACGACCCGCATTTGCTGGCATATGATATCTGCGAGATGTTCGCGCATCCGGAAAAAGCGGCGCAGATGGCGCGCGCCGGGCGAGAACATGCCGGAAAAACGCATGATGCGCAGAAGAATCTGGAGATACTGCATCAGATTTATACGGAGATTGCACGATGAAAATCCGAATCACAAAGAACCATGTGGATGCACTCTGCGTGCTGATTGGCGTGCTGGGCATGGGCTCGCTGTATTTTCAGGTGTTGCGGATGCCGCTGATGGCAGCCATGCTGATTGCGTCGATTCTGCTGCTGACGCGGGCGCATCATCCGAAAATCAGCGCCCAGAACATACGCCTGACGCTGCTGCTGACGGCGGCGCTGCTGCTGACGAGCTTTGTTAACCCGCAGAACGGCATCCACATCAACGATATTGTCATTTGGCTGTGCAACATCGGCTATGTGCTGGTGCTGCAAAGCTGCATCGGGTATCAGACGTATATGCGGCTGTATACCAAAGTCATGCTGGCAGAGGCGGCCATCAGCCTGATTTCCTTCGTCATCGGCGATTTGCTGTCGCTGCCGCTGCCGCTGCTGCACTACGAAGTTTCCAGCGTCAACGGATTTTACTTGACGCCTTATTTTACCTTAGGCTGGCTGAACATCCCGGTTTTCCACCGCAATGCGGGCATGTTCAACGAACCGGGCAGCCACCAGATTTTCCTGAACTTCGCGCTGCTGTTCCTGATGAGCGACGAAACGCGCATGGGCATGAGCAAGAAGAAATACTGCTGGGCAATTGCGCTGCTGATCGTCACCATCCTCAGCACGCTGTCCACAACAGGCTTTATTTGTCTGGGCGTTGTGCTGCTGACGGTGGCATTCCGCAAAAAGGGCGGGAAAATGGCGCGCAGCATCAAGATGGCGGCGTTCATTGGGCTGGTTCTGCTGTTTGTCATCGAGTCCGTCACGGGCGTGGTGGAAAGCAAGATTATCGGGCGAAATTCCGGCGGTTCGTTCTACACGCGGTGGAATGACACCTTCAGCGGCTTTGAAATCGGGCTGGAATCCCCCATTGCGGGGCAGGGCGTTTTCTCGGAGCGAAAGGCGGAAATCCTGCTGGAGCACAAGGTGCAGAACATTTCCAACGGCTTTGCCGCCTTCGTCATGGATACAGGGTTGATTCTCCCGGCAGTTTGGCTGTGGCTGACGTACCGCGGTATCCGCACCAAATTTGCCAAGGCGCGGCTGCTGTATGTGCTGGGCGTTTTCCTGCTGTATTTCCTGTGCATCAACACGGAGGGCGTTTTCCTGAACATACTGTTTCTGGGGCTGCTGGGCAAGTGGCAGCCGGACGCGGAGGACACGCCTGATCAGCAGGCAAATGCGCGCAGCCAGAAGAAGCGCAGGTGGCGATGCACTGTGCCGCCGGAAAAACTGCGCCTGACGTTTAACCCGCAGCCGGAGGACGCGGCGCAGGAGCAGACGGGCGAAACAGGCGGAGAGGAATCATGAACACAGCATCAAGGAGCGAAAACACGGCACGCAACATCGGTGTAGGCGCGGTGCGGCAGGTGGTTACGCTGCTGCTGGCTTTTGCCGTGCGAACGGTGTTTGTGCGCCGGCTGGGCGCGGATTATACGGGTGTCAACGGGCTGTACAGCAATATTCTGGCCATGCTGTCACTGGCGGAGCTGGGCGTGGGCAACGTGCTGGTATACAGCCTGTACGCCCCGCTGCACCGGGGCGACACGGGCGAAATCCAGCACCTGCTGGGCTATTATCGTCGCATTTACCGCCTGATTGCGCTGGCGGTAGCGCTGCTGGGCGCGGTGGTAATCCCCTTCCTGCCGCTCATCATCAGCAGTGAGCTGCCGATGGCGCAGCTGATCGTCTACTATGTGCTGTACCTGGCGAACTCCGTGGCTTCCTATCTGGTCATCTACAAAACGACGCTGATTCAGGCTGACCAGAAGGCATATTTGCAGAACATGGTTTCCGCCGCGGCGCTGGTGGTGCAGTATGCGGCGCAGATCGCGTGCCTGCTGATTTGGGGCAGCTATCTTGGCTATCTGCTGATTCAGATTGCCTGCACCCTCCTGCAGAACGCGGTGCTGAGCCATTTAGCGGATAAGATGTACCCCTTCCTGCGGAAAAAGCAGAAATGTGCGCCGATGCACCGCAAGCAGGAGCTGAACGACAACATCCGCTCCATGTTTCTCTACAAGCTGGCGACAATACTCATCAACAACACGGACAACATTCTGATTTCCGTCATGCTGGGCACAGTGTTCGTCGGCTACTACTCCAACTACGCGTCGCTGACGACGTATGTGACGACGTTCGTTTCCATCGTGATTACCGGCATTTCCGCCAGCTTGGGAAATCTGAATGCCGAGAAGAATTCGGAAAAGTCATACGCCATGTTCCGCAACCTGATTGTCCTCTTCGGGGCGATTACAGGCTTCTGCATTGCCGCATACGGCGCGGTTGTGCAGGACTTCATCCCCATCTGGGTGGGCGAAGAATACCTGATGGACACAGGGACAGTGGCGGCGGTGCTGTTCACGTTCTACCTGAGCACCATCGTCGCGCCCGTGTGGATGTACCGCGAAACGCTGGGGCTTTTTCGGCAAATGAAGTATGTTATGTTTATGACAGCGCTGGTCAACATCCTGCTGTCCATCCTGCTGGGGCACTTCTTCGGCGTGGCGGGCATCATCGGCGCAACAGGGCTGGCGCGGCTCTGCACCATCTTCTGGTATGAGCCGAAAGTGCTGTTCCATCGCACCTTCGGGCGCAGCGCTGCCGCGTATTTCAAGGCGCAGGTAGGCTTGCTGCTGCTCAACGGCGCGGTGATGGCGCTGTCGCTGCTGCTGTGCGCGCGGATGGGGCATACGCTGATGTGGATTATCATCAAGGGCATCACCTGCGCGGCGGTGACGGCGCTCCTGTACACGCTGGCGCTGGGGCGGACGGCAGAATATCACTGGATGCTTGAAAAAAGGCGGAGTTTCTTGCGCAAATGGAGGAAGAAGGCATGATCGATCAGGAAATGCAGCACTGCCGCAAAATTGTGCGTTTTGACCCTACCATTTCAACAGCGAATCAGGGAGATTTCATCATCCGCAACGCCTGTGAGCATGTGCTGCACGACTGCTTTCCTGTGCAGCTGTCCGTCGCCGTGCCGGTTCGGGACAGGCTGTCGAAGGTATCGATGAAGCACGTCGGCAGTGCGGATTACGCATTTGTCTGCGGGACGAATCTGCTTTCCTCGGACATGCGCCGCCAAAGGATGTGGAATATCCGCCTGCGGGACGCGGTGATGATGCGCTGCGGCGATTTGCACAAGCGGGAGCTGCTGAATTTCCGCCTGATTCGTGAGAAATTTCAGCGCACGCATGTCATTTTGCTGGGTGCGGGGTGGTATCAATATCAGGACGAGCCGACAGGATACACGAAGCGGATTCTAAAAGCGCTGCTGGATGGGCAGTACCTGCACGCGGTGCGCGACGAATACACGCGCCAGCGCCTGCTGAAGCTGGGCATCACGAACGTGCTGAATACGGCGTGCCCGACAATGTGGGGGCTGACAGACGACAAATGCGCGCAGATTCCGACGCACAAGGCGGAGCGCGTCGTGACAACGCTGACGGACTACCGCAGCAGCCCGGAGCAGGATGCGCAGATGCTGACCATGCTGCAAAAGCACTATCGCGAGGTGTATGTGTGGCTGCAAGCAGTTGAGGACTATGCCTGCCTGCGCCAAATGGATGCGCGCGTGACGCAGAATTTGCACCTGATTCAGCCGAATCTGCGAGATTACACAGCGCTTTTGGCATCAGGCGGGATTGACTACGTTGGCACGCGGCTGCACGGCGGCATCCACGCAATGAACATGGGCTGCCGAAGCCTGATCCTGGCGGTAGACAACCGCGCAAGTGAAATCGCGAAGGACACGAATCTGCCCGTCCTGCCCCGCGGCGGGAATTTGGATGTGCTGGAGGAGCGAATCTGTTCCGCATGGGAGACGCAAATTGATTTGCCGACCACGGCAATTCGGCAATGGAAAAATCAGTTCCGCGAGACAGATGCAGAGAAAGCGCCTTGATTTTCGTATAAAATACGGCTTTCTGCGCGGTAAGTATTGACAGCCGACTTGTAATTTGTTACAATATAGCTGGAATTGGGAAAGAGATTGCTATATCCACCGGGAGCACTGCGGCTCGCCGCGAAAAGAAAGATGGAAAACAGCAATCGCTTGCCATTGGCACAACCATACGTCGTGCCGGAAGATTGCACAGAACAAGGAGTGAGGACGATGAAGGACAAAAAGTGGATGCGAAAGGCATTGTCTTTCCTGCTGGCTGTATTCATGGTAACGGGCAGTATGGGAACAGTGCTGACGGCGGCTGCAGAAGAGCCGGAAACTCCGCCGACGGAAACGGTTGAGGTCGTGCCGACGGAAGCACCGGAAGCAACGGATGTTCCTGAGGTAACGGAAATCCCCGAAGTGACGGATGTTCCCCAAGCAACGGAAGCGCCCGAAGCGACGGATGTTCCTGAAACAACGGAAATCCCCGAAACGACGGATGCTCCCGAGGTAACGGAAGCGCCCGAAATCGTGGACGAAGCAGCCGTAGATTACAGCCGCTCCGTGCTGGATAACGAGTTCTTTGACTCCGGCTTTGCCGCGACGTTCAGCAGCGCACAGCTGTACCTGAATCCGACGGGCGATGAGCTGGTTGGCCGGGTAACCGGCGTAGTGTATGTGACGCATCGTCCGCAGAAGGGTCAGCTGAATGAACGGATTTCCGTCTGCGTGTATGACCAGACGGCTGGCGTTGCATATGGCTATCTGGCGGCGGATGCAGTGCATCCCGTGCCGGAAGAGGGCATTGAGAATCAACGTCACACCGGTGTTTTCGCGAGCGGCGTGGAAATGCCCAGTGCCCTGCTGGTGCTTGCGGCTGCGACGGAAGAACCCGTGCCGACCCCTGCACCCACGCCCATGCCGACGGAAGAGCCCGTTGTTGAGCCGACTGAAGAGCCTGCTGTCGTGCCGACCGAAGAGCCCGCTGTCGTGCCGACCGAAGAGCCCGCTGTCGTGCCGACGGAGGAACCCGTTGTTGAGCCGACCGAAGAGCCCGCGTCGACCCCCGCGCCTACGGACGTGCCGGATGACCTCGAAAACATCGACCGCGCGGATGTGATTATTCCGGGCAAACCGACGTTCGAAATGGACAAGGCGACGGCGGAGCTGGGCGAGAATATCACCTTCACCATCCACACGAAGAACGCCACCAAGATTTTGATGTACATTGACGGCAGCGTCAACCGCTACATCTACGACGTGCCCACCGACACGTCGACGCTTACCATGTCCTTCTCCTCGATGGGGAGCAAGGGGGGCAAGCGCACCATCGCGTTCCAAGCCTACAACGGCAATACGCCCGGCGAAAAGTCCGCTGAACAAACGATTACGCTGACGAAGCCGTCTGTCAAGCCGCAGGTAACGGTAAAGAATATCGACAAGACGACCGTGGGTCTGGGCGAGAACATCACCTTCACCCTGAGCGTCAAGAACGCCACGAAGGTGCTGATGTACATCGACGGCAGTGTCAACCGCCGCTTCGAGAACATCACCCCTGATATGACGGAATACACCTTCACCATGGCGTTCTCTTCGCTGGGGAACAACGGGGGCAAGCGTACCATTGCGTTCCAAGCTTACAACGGCGCAGTCGGCGGCGACAAGACCACCGCAACCACCATTTCCCTGATGAGCGGTTCGTCTGCTGCCCCCGTGATTGCGAATGTCAAGATTGACAAGACGACCGCGGTGCTGGGCGAGCAGATTAAATTCACTGTTTATCTGGACAACGCGACGAAGCTGCTGATGTATGTCGACGGGCAGGTGAACCGCCGCTTTGAGGACGTAACGACCAGCATGTCGAAGTACGAGTTCACGATGTCGTTCTCGTCGCTGGGGAATAATGGCGGCGTCCGTACGATTCAGTTCCAGCCTTACAATGGCACGACCGCGGGCGAAAAGTTTAAGGCGTACACGATTACACTGACGACGACCGTGGTCAACAAGCCGGAAGTCGTCAACTTCACCATGAATCCCAGCCGCGTGAAGCTGAATGTGCCGGTGACGTTCACGGTCAACACCAAGAACGCGACGAAGGTCGTCCTGTATGTGGACGGCAAGGCAAATACCAGCTACCCGACGACTGGCGATGTGACGGTTATCGAGCGCGCCTTCGCTTCGCTGGGCAGCGGCAACGGTGTCCGCACGATTCAGTTCAAGCCCTACTATGGAACGACCGCTGGCGAGCTTTCCCCGGCGCAGTCCCTGACGCTGTATGTGACCGACGATCCGCTGACCGTGACCGTTCCTGCCGCGAAGCAGGGCGACGACCTGACGGTGACGTGGACGGCTGCTGGCGGCGCAGCGAAGTATCAGCTGCTGCTGACCACGCCGGATGGCACGGCTGCGCTGCTGGGCGAAACGGCGGCGCTGAACTACACGGTGCCGGGTCTGAAGCTGCTGCAGCCGGGCGACTACACCATCACGATTAAGGCGCTGTCCGGCAATACGGAGTTGGAATCTGTCAACAAGGCATTCACCGTGACAGGCGACTTCGTGTTCGCGGTTCGTGACGACTCGACGGGCATTGTGGTCGTCAAGTACAACGGCACGGCATCGACGCTGACCGTTCCGAACACGGTGGCGGGTCTGCCGGTGGTGGAAATCGGCGCGCAGGCGTTTGAGGGCAACACGAAGCTCAAGAGCGTAACCCTGCCCGCGACGATTGAAATCATTGGCCGCCGCGCGTTCGCGGAATGCAAGAACCTGCTGGAAGTCAAGTAAGGGTTCATTGGGATTACGAAAGCCGGGGATTGCTGGAAAAGCAGTCCCCGGCTGTTTTGCTGCGAAAAAAACATACTTGCGATTGACGTTTCCCTGCCTATCTGCTATCATAAGATAAGCGCCCGCTATATGCCGCACACAAAAGGAGGTATGCCCTATGGAGCAGCTTGAAGTTCTGACCGAAGTGCAGGATTTGCGGAAGGTTTGGCCGCATGAAGCACTGGATTTTACGCCGTGGCTGGCGAAGGATGAGAACATCGCGATTCTGGGCAATGAAATCGGCATGGAAATTGCAGTTGACGGAACAGAATCTGCTGTGGGCGATTTCAGCGTGGATATTATCGCGACCGATATTGCAACAGGGCAGAAGGTTATCATCGAAAACCAGCTGGAGGATACCAACCACGACCATCTGGGCAAGCTCATCACTTACGCCGCCGGAAAAGATGCGCAGACGATTATCTGGGTGGTAAAGCACGCACGCGAGGAACACCGCGCGGCGATTGAGTGGCTGAACAACCACACGGATGACGACATTGGCTTTTTCCTGTGCGAAATCCACCTGTATAAAGTCGGCAGCTCCAATCCTGCGGTGAAGTTCAGCGTGATTGAGAAGCCGAATGACTGGATTAAGAGCGTCAAGAAAAATCAGCAGCAGACAGAAAGCCAGCAGTTCCGCTTGGATTACTGGACAGCCTTCAATGAATATGCGTATGCAAACGCGCAGTTCGCAAGGCAATTTGGCAAGCGAAAAGCATCAAACAAAATGTGGATGAACCTGAGCATTGGCTCATCTGTTTATGATATTTGCTTACGCGCGGTTAAAACAGAAAATCTGCTTGTTGTTGAACTGTATATTCGCGGCGACAAGGATCTTTATCATCAGTTATTTGAAAAACAGAATGCCATTGAGCAGGAATTGGGCGTTGCGCTTGACTGGCGGGAACTGCCGGAAAAGAAAGCAAGCCGCATTATGCTGACACGACAGGTCGATTTTGACAATCGCAGCGCGTGGAATGCACAGTTTGACTGGATGATGGAGATGTCACTGAAATTCAAGAAAGTATTCAAGAAGTACCTATAATATGAAAATGCCCCCGGAAGCCATGCCTCCGGGGGCATTTTTCAATTTTCCTGCGTTATCTGCTTGCCCTTTTTCCCTTCTCCATTTTCCACAATTCTTCCACAGAAAACTCCGCATGGCAGTTCGGGCAGGCAAAATACGGATTGCGGAAGTCAACTGTGCCAATCATCCTGCCGTCTTCCGTGGAAAAATCGTAGTTCTTCGCTTCTTCGGAACGGGAGTTCACCAAATGATGCGCCGTTTCCACTGTGAGTGCTGCCTTGCAGTGCGGGCAAAAATGCTTCTTCATGAACACAAAGATAGGATGCGTGACGGTGTACTTGATATTTTTCATCAGGACAGCCTCCTTCCCCCTTGATTGTAGCAAAAGCAGCAGAAATAATAACGCCAAAATCCCCCGGAAGCCCATACTTCCGGGGGACAAACTATCTTATTCCGCCTTTGCGCTCTCTCTTGTATAATTCAGCAGTCCGCCATAGAGGATGCAGCCCTGCTGGCGCGCGGTCAGCGGCATCAGCACAATATAATCCTCGTCCTTTGTGTCGTTATGCAGCACGAACGTGTCGCTGCCGCTTTCCACCGTCTCGCGGACGTGCGGCAGACTCAGCGTGTCGCCCTGCGCGATGCGGTCGTAATCCGCCTCATTCTGGAACGTCAGCGGAAGAATGCCGTTGTTGATAAGGTTCGCCTGATGAATGCGGGCGAACGACTTGGCGACGACGGCGCGGATGCCCAGATACAGCGGGACAAGCGCGGCGTGTTCGCGGCTCGACCCTTGCCCATAGTTCATGCCCGCAACGAGGATGCCGCCGCCTTCCTTCTTCGCGCGCGCCGGGAACGTCGCGTCCACGGGCGTCAGGCAGAAGTCCGACAAGTACGGCACGTTCGAGCGGAATGGCAGGAGCTTCGCGTCCGATGGCGCAATGTGGTCGGTGGTGATGTTATCCTCCATCTTCAGCAGCACCTTGCCGGAAATCGCGTCTGCCAGCGGCTTACCCAGCGGGAAGGGCTGAATGTTCGGGCCGCGGACAACATCCACCGTGTCCTCTTCGCCCGGCGCGACCGGAGGGATAACCAGATTGTCGTTGACTGTGTACGTCTCCGGCATCGGGATGTCGAGGTCAATGTCAAGGCAGCGCGGATCCGTCAGCACGCCAGTCAGCGCCGTGACAGCCGCCGTCTCGCAGGAGACAAGGTAAATGCCGGCGGATTTAGTGCCGCTGCGGCCGTAGAAATTGCGGTTGTTCGTGCGAACGGAGACGGCGTTC
>OHUA01001293.1_pt1 | contig 9725 bp, 8 predicted proteins | sample 1579051 | NCBI WGS metagenome assembly OHUA01 (sample SAMEA3879559, study PRJEB24766) | human gut metagenome | biome: human-associated habitat; feature: feces | place: USA | collected 1985/1987 | reverse complement strand
TCTACATCTGCCCCCTCGGCGCAGGGCTTGCCGGAATCATGTTTTTCTGGGTATGTGGCAAAAAATATGTTGAAGAGCAGGTCAACACAGGAAGAGAAAAGAAATTCACGGAGAAGTTCGTTCCTATCTGCAAATACATCTACTGTCCTGTATGTCTTCTCGTATTGATACTTGGTATCCTGCTCGGAGGTATCGGCTAAACAGACAAAAGCAGTCTGACGGATCATCACCATGTATAACATTGGTGATGTACGCAGACTGCTTTTTCTTATTTTTTGTTATTCAGCACTCAGATATGTTCGTTTATTCATCATCCGAAAGTCCAAATCCCTCTTCCAGAAATCTATTCCACTCGGCATTATTGCTCTCAAGTTTTTTCTTCTGCATGATCCTGTTTCTATCTGCGAGGATGGAAAGCATCTCATCCACAATCTCCTCAAGGGGCAGCTCCTGATAGTGAGACAGATATCCTATCATCCTTCCGGCAGTGAAGTCGGTATTCAGATTCTTTGTTATGAGGTCGCAGAACTCCTCAGGATACCCCCGGTCAAGCATCATATCATAAAGTTCCATGCTCATCTCTGATCTCGGTTTCATTCAGATCTCCTTCCTATCACAAAGCTTGCCACCACTGTAAATATTGCACTGATCATAAGTTCTGTATAGTAGCCCAGTCCTCTGCTGAGTATCATGCCCGGCAGGAGCAATGTGCTGCCAAATATCGGCAGGAACATCTCCATGAAGAGTTTTTCGCTGATTCCCATACCGCCCGGAAGAGGCAGCATATCCACCGCAACTGCTATGGCACCCTGCATGAGAATGATAAGCCATGCTGATGATCCTGAAAGTCCAAACGCCTTGTACACAAACCATGTAGCTGCAAATAGTGATAATCTTTGCACAACTGTTATAATGAACACTACCACCAGCATCCCGAAATGTCCTACCATGTAATCCGCAGTCTGGTTATACTTTTCCATTGATGCCGCGAGCTTTTCCTCACGGGACTTCTTGTGTCTTAAAAACTTCATCCGCTCAAGAAGCCTGCCGCCATTCACCACAAATGCCTTTGCAAGCGATGGGTGGAACGCAAACAGCACCATACCAGCCACGCACACAACGTTAAGTACAAGCCCAAGGTAAAATACCCACTGCACATCATCTATATATGTATGTATAAAACTCTGTCCAAATATGGCTATTCCAAATCCCAGAAGTACCAGCACCAGCTTGTAAGTGATCGTCACTATGAGCAGCACCTGTGTGGAAACAGGGATTGGTATCTTCTTTTTCTTCATATAATATATCTGAGCCGGCTGTCCCCCCGACGCAGAGGGTGTGATGCAGCTGAAAAAGAATCCAACCGACGAGAACAGGAAACAGGTTCCCCTGTCTACCTTCACGCCAAGATTCCGCATCATATAGTGTATGATAATTGATTCTCCCCATATAAATACCACGACACATGCCACTCCCGGTACGAGCCACCAAGGATTCACCGTCTGAAGTATATCAGATATCTGGCCTATATCCTCGCCGTGAAACACTCCGTATACAGTTCCGGCAAATATGAGAACCAGGAACAATACGTTGAACACCATCTTTTTCTTATTTTCCATTTAACTTACTATCCTTTTTCATATCCGGGGCAATTCCCCTGTAAATACAGTGCGAACTTCATGCACAATGCTAGTATATCATGGATCATTCAATTAAATGGCAAAAAAGGGTGGTTTTTACTTTAATTATTTGTAATGTAAGTTTTGTATGGTATACACATTCTATTTTTCACTGTTCAGATTCGGCAGATTCTGCCCCTCCTCCCAGAGAGTCTGGCCTCCTGTGTTATATCTTCGGCTATGTGGGGATTCTTAGACAGTGCCAGCACAAAACGATATACGTCTTTGTAGTACTTTTCGTATATTTCTTCTATTCTATTTTTTTCTTTTCCTGACGCCAAGTTTTTTACCTCCCTTCACATATAAGACCAGTATAATTGAAAAACGTTACAAAAGGAGCAGACGCATGTTAGGCGCTTCGCGCGGCGTCTGCGTACTTCACAAGGAATCCTCCCACTTACGTGGGTCCCTCCTTATGAAAATAAAATGCTGTGAATTTCGAAAATTCTTCACAGCATTTTTCATCGTTTATATTTTGTCAGATTTTCTTCTCTTTGACTAGAAGCTGTGGCCTCCACCGCCGCCGCCGATGCCTCCGCCTCCGAATCCACCGCCGCCGATTCCGCCATGACCGCCGGATCCAGATCTTGTACTTCTCGTTTCACTGATCATATCATATTTATGATTCATATTATATGAAACCTTTGTACCGGTAAGCAGATTTTTTGAACCCATGTCATATACCTTTGAAGTCTTCTTCATCAGAAGATAATTAAGCAATATAGAAAATATTATTGCAAGGAGTATGTTGCTGATATGTTTCATGGGACGGCTTATCTGCTCTCCTGCCAGCAGCATATTTATCTGCTCGAATGCCTCATTTGCGCACTCAAAATATTTCTCTCCGCTTGCATATTCATAGACATTGTCTGTTATCGTATACGCATTTGTCTTGGTTATGATCTTGTATGGTTCGCCATAAGAATAGATGTATATCTGTCTATTCCTCATATCAATTAAAAACATAACACCATCGCGGGTGCCAAATTCTCTTTTATAGGCAGATTCCGCATGGTATGCTGTAGATTTGTACATAAGGTTCGATGTCACACACAATACATTGCAATAACGGGCAGTCTCCTTCATAGTCTCCGTCAATTGTGCCTCCTGACTTTCAGTCAGCACATCTGCATCATCTTTGATTACCACTTCATGCTGGTGACTGTACGAATCATCCTGATCCTTCTCAGATGCCTGAGCAGTCACTACACCATTACATCCCATAACCCAAAACAGCAGTATGATCATTACAGTGATCACCATTCTGGTAATTACCACTCTACGCACGATGATCACCTCCCTTGTACTCAAACTGTGGAAGTGGTCTTGTGGACATCCGGTTGTGGCTGATAACCAGATCTATGAGTGTCAGAATGGTAGTAGCACACACCAGGATCACGCATCCGTAATAATACTTATCCATAACAGGTTTTATCAACACGACCGCTACAGACAGAATGGTGGCAAATGCAACAAATAATCCCATGACGCCACTTTTTCTTTTTACTCTTCTAACATTTGCTATGCCTTTTACTGCCCCATAAATGGCTACCAGACACGAGATGCACGCCACGACATAGCTGGCCTTTCCCATAATATCCCAGTTAAAAAGAAAGGGATTTATATCAAACTTCAGGCAGAATAATACTATTATGCACACTATCAGCTGTATAACTTCCAGAAAACAGGAAAACTTCACAAATGAAGTTATCTTATTTTTTATTTTTCTTTTTGTGTCTTTTTGTAGCTTTTTTGTTTGTAGCTTTTTCTTCTTGCCTCCACTTTTCTTTGCATTGAGTGTGTGCCTTGCGAAGAATCCCAGATCATTTTCATGTGTCTCTACATCTGCTATCTTCTCCATCTCATCGCAATATACCATGGTCACAAGCGCACCTATCGCAGATACAAATGCCAGTAGCACGCCAGGTCTCACCGTAAGAAATAAGTTCAGCAAAAAGTATAGTGGGATCACTCCTATCAGGCATCCCAGCAGGAACTTGCCGATATCAAGCGGTATATCCGCAGCCACTTTGCCCGTGCTGCCATTTACCGCTGCATATGCAATACGCTTTCCGTTCTTGTATGACAAAAGCCATACCGGAAACAATCCGGTTTTTACTCCAGTGATCTTTATATCCATCGTTTCTGACAATGGCTCCTCAGGTTCACCGATAGCATCATATGTACATAGATGATGCTTTATCTTCCTCATCATCACATCATGCGCCATATCTCCTGTCACCTGCGCTATCTTATCCCTGTAAACCTTATAATCCACATCCGGCAGATCCGCATAGAATCCGCTCAGATATCCCATGGAAAATGGCTTCATATCCACCGAGTCAAATGGTGCCACCTTGCTGCTGAGATCATCTGGAAACAGCGATGATGCGTCCATGGTTATATTCTCGTAATGATTATCCGCAAAGCATCTTACATTATACGTATGACTGACTGTATCAACCCCTGAAGTATAGCTGTCCGTCGCCCTGACAGTGGTTTTACCTTTCTGGTCAACATCACACAGCCAATAAGGCATGTAGATTCCACGGAACTCCTGCACATTTCGTCTGTGTTTCAGCCTGTTCGGAGCGTATATCGCCCTCTTCATGACTGTGGCATATGATGCCTTGCACATGTCCTTCGTCACTGCAAACGGTATCACATAGTCCGGTCTTCTCTCACTTTTCAGCCGGCTGGAAAGCATAGTTGCTGCCCCGCAGTAACTGCAGAATCCCGTCGCTGATTCATCCGTACTGTATATCTCGCCACCGCACTGCGGACAAATGAATACAGTAAGCTCCATAAGCTTGCGTTCCTCGCTGTCCTCATCCTTGTCGACACTCTCCGGCTCGTATTCATTCCCACATGCTTTGCAGTACATTTTCTTTCTTGCTATATCATATACCAGATTGCTGCCACATCCGGCACATTGTATCATATGTATTTCCCCCTGTAATATAAATTGTGAAAGATTATTGACGAAATAACCTAACTCATTATACTACCTCTTTTTATAAAGAACCAGCTCCGGATTTGCACCTTCCGCCTCATATGTCGATATCAATATAAAATCCATATCCGCCAGGACCCCAAAACATCTGTCTCCACCAAACTCGCATTCCAGCTGATTTCCCAGATATGTCTTCTCGTCATCAAGGAATCTGACATTCATGCCATTTGGCAAACGATACTCGAGATTCACATATTTGCCAACAAGCGCATTGAGTCTTTCAAGGTGGGGCATCCCCTCTATTTGAAGGTCATTTATCTCATCTATAAGCTGCCTCTTAAATGCCTCAAACTGTCCGCCATCGCTGAGTGACTCATATCGTTTCCAGTAATCAAGTTTTGGCAGAAGTTGTTTCATGTATGCTCTCGCCTGCTCCTCAGTGAAATTCTCCCCCACCATATTCTTCACACATACATCGATCAGATCATCCATATTGCTGTAGATATAGGTGCCGTCGGCGTAACACCATTTGCAGTAATCCTCGTTCAGCGCACCATCACTGTCCCGCCCCATAATAGCATCGTCCTCGAGTGGCATTCCACAGCACTGACATATCAGTTTCCTCGGTTCGCCAAGCAGAGTGTTTATCGATACATCAAACTCCTTTGAAAGCAGTTTCAACGTATCTGTATTCGGCACTGTATCGCCGTTTTCCCAGCGTGACACCGCCTGCCTTGTGACCATGACCTTGCCAGCAAGATCATCCTGGGATAATCCTCGTTTGGTTCGAAGTTCTAATATAACGTCCTTTGTCTCCATTGTACTCACCTCCGTTATGGATATCATAGCAGATTGTGGGGGTGGCGGAAAGCAACGGGGTGTTGCTCTGTTCCTATACCGACTGCGTAAACCGGCATTTCGGGAAGCCCGAGCAACCTATGAATTTGCCAAATTTCCCCGATCTTTCAACCAACTTTTTCCCGCATTCCGGGCATATCATAGACATCTTTGCAGGTGCAGACTTAATATCTCCACTTGAGTCCTGCGGCATTTTATTGCCGTTCTTCTTTAAATGATCGGAGATCTTAGTGCCTTTTTTTTGCGTACCGTCAGATATAGCTTCGATCTCTTGGGGCTTACCACCAAATACATCCTCGACTTCTTTAGCTGTTAGTATCTCTGCTGCACACTCTCTCGCAACCCTCACCGGTCTGCATGTCCATACCGACTTATCGCCTATCATGTAAAATCTGAATTTCGCTCTTGTTGCCGCAACATTGACGATATTATTGTTCACCCAGTTGACGGCTCCCATAGATTTGCTGTCGCATCCGAGCAGGAATATAACCTCATCCGTTCCCTGGCCCTGGAAAGTGTGCACAGTTCCAATGTTATTGGCATTAAGCCATTTTCTGACTCTTGGCTCTTTTCCATATAACTCCGATTTCTTTATCATCTCCAGCATTCCCTCTTTCACTGATGTAAATGGTGTGATGATAAACAACCTAGGAATATCACATGAATCCCGTTCAAATTTTCTCTCCAGAAGTTTCAGCACAAGCTCGCCCTGGGCCTTGACAAAGTGATCCTTCTTGCCCGAATTCTCAGCACCTGCTACATCTATCCAACAGCTCTTGTCCAGGATAAATGTTCTTGCCCTGTCCTCCCTAGGAGCTGCCGTCTGCTGCTTCATAGTTCCATCATATGAAAGCACATTTGAGATTGTGTACATCGGGTCAATGCAGCGCCTATGGACTACCAGTGGGCAGCCTACCCACTCTTTCTCCTCATCCTTTCCAAGATAAGTTCCATACGGATTTATATAGTCAGCAAAAGCCTGCACAGAGATTTTCTTATCCTTGTAACCTGCCAATATCTCTGCGGTAAGCAACTGTTTTATCATGTCAGTCTCTGCGGTAACCACAGGCTCGATCTGCTTTGGATCTCCGACTATGATCGCCTTTCTGCATCTGAACATCGCACCAACTGCCATCTGTGGCTGTGCCTGTCCCGCCTCATCGACGATAAGAGTTCCAAGCACTCCGCTTTTCTTCACATCGCCCAGAAATGTCTGCGCAGAAGCAAATGTTGTGGATATTACAGGGGTGAGCAGGAAAATGCTCTGGAGCATGTACGGCATGGCTTCTTCTCTGTCAGCAAGCTTCATCCTCTCACCGCAATCATCAAACACATTCCAGGCAATCATCAGGTTGATGATATTATGCCGCATGCATTTTGAAGAAATGACAAATTCTTTGTGCAGCTTACATGCATACAGGAATAACTTTTCACGCTCTCTATTGTACTGGGCGGTAAACCATGGATTGGTTATCTGTGCTTTTGTTGACAGCCTGTCGTCCCCGGATACATAACGTTCCATAAATACAGCGTCCACCGGGGTCATCTTCATCTGCCCATGCGAGTATTTTGAAATACACCGCTGGTATTCCTGAAGATTCTGCAGGCCAGATATCCTGTTGTTCAAAGAAGTTATCTCTCCATTAAGTTTTGATATTGTCGCTTTCTTCTCCTGAATGAATATATCTCTTGCGGATGTATCCTTACGCCTTGCGAACAATCCCTTCGGTCTGCTTTCCTCAAGCTCGATCAGCTCTTTTTGTTCAGCAAATAACTGACGCTCAAGCATCTGCCGCTTTCTTTCCACATCACTTATTTCACATGACAAATCCTCTGGTGCATCTTCCTGCAGCTCCACAGGAACCGAACCTGCCAGAGCACAGATCTGTCCTAATTCTTTTCGTAAGTTCTCAACCAATTTATACTGAGATAAAAACTTTTTTCTTACCTCCAGATATTTTGCCTTATGCTGCTCCCTGACATCATTTGATCTGTAGTCCTCCACAAATGGCTTCAGGACCGAATTGCAATACTTACGGATATTTGCCTTTCTGCCAAACGGAGCGGATATCAATCCCCAGCAGTCAGCTCCGCCTAAAAGTTTATCCGCATAACGCGTAAAATAAATGTCCTTCTCTTCTCGGCTCTTACCATATCTGGTTATAGTCTCCACATCACCTGACTTGTTGATATCAAACAAATCATGAACCTCATCCAGACTGCAGCGGATCTCCTCTTCGTCATCCCCAGACGACTCCAGACTGTCAAGTATATCCCTCGCCTTCGGAAGGTCTATCGTGATATTTTCCACCGCCGCATTGTTACATGACGCGACCAGCATACTATAATTGTTGATCTCATCAACATTTATCGAATAATAATGAGGCGCATACTGGTAATAGGCATTTGCATTTGCCTCTAGCGGTCCATGCGAAAATGAATGCATCTCAAATAAAGAGTCTGGATCTTCTGCATTCTCAGCGAGGAGTCTGGCACGCTCAACAATATTGCTTGCCACGATCTCCTTGAGCAATGTAGTCTTTCCCGTTCCGGGAGGTCCGTTTACAGAAAAAACTGGAGCATCCCCGTCCTGTCTGATCGCTATATTGACTGCAACCTGCTGCATCAACGCCGGCATATATTTGGCCGGCCATTTACCCCTTGGCGAATTTGTAACGTTAAGAATTCTGTCAAAGAACAACTTCATCTCACTTTTTCCCGCATCCGGCGAGATGATCGTTCTCGGTAAATCGTCTGGGTCTTTCGACTTTTCGTACCCTGCCAGAATGTACTCGATCACTTTCTTCTCATATTCATTCCCATCGCCAAAGTTCCCGTTCTGAACCAGCTCTGACAACTGAATAATGTCATTCAAAAAGAAGCTTTTACCCAGATCCGCATAGTCAAATGCGTCTTCGTCCGCATCTCTGGCCTGTTCGCTCGCATACCTGTTGTATTCGGCAATTCCCATCGATTTCTGAGGATCATCTAAGAACCTGTGTTTCACATACTCGTTAAAAATCTTTTCATATATGGTTGAAATGAACTCATCGACATTCTGGTCCTGCAGTTCCTCATCGATCTCTCCAACAAGTTCTTCATACTCGCTAGTATCGAGAGAAAAGTCATGACTATTATGTGCTCTTGACTCATCCCACTTGGCAACTGCCCACAGTATCGATGACAGCTGGAAACTGTTCTTAAGATACACACCTTTCGTATCTGTCTTGAATGAGCACCATGCGATCGCACTCTTTTTCGGATAAGCTATCTCAGGATTATCGGATTTATCCTCTATAAACTTCTCAAGATAATCAACTACTGTATTCCGCTCTACCTTCCCCAGGCAAAAATGGATCTCATCACCAACCGAAGGAAACTTCGCATAGCCGTCCCTGTCATTTTCCAGGATCATTTCCATATCAATATCAGGAGATGACAAAACTGGCAAATCAAAGAAGACCTCGATCTTCTCTGCCTTAACCTCTTTGCCATTCTTAATATTCTTAATTAGCTTTTTGTTCTCTGTACTTTCCTGTGGAATGTCGGTCTGACCTAGAAATTCTGTGATTTTCCAGTAGTTTAAGATTTCCAGGACTGTGTTCTTTCGTTTGTCTTCCATTCGGTGTGCTCCTTGTGATGTAACTAGTGCAATGACTTTTTATAATTATTGTACAGATAAACAGAAGTATTTTCAATTTATTCATACTGAATTACGACAAAGTCCTGGATTGTCGCTTAGCTGGATTTTTTATAATATCTTTTATTTCTTTAATCTTCCCATGCTTTATCAATACATGTGCAACTATCCCCCAACAATCCATTTTTAATATTTCAACAATAATCTCTTTCGGATTCGGAACCTTAACATTATCTGATGGCATTCTATTTATTATATTTTGAATGTCATCAATTTCTGGATATTCCATTCTCAATCGCATATTCAAATCCCATCCATTTTGAATATATTTCGGATCTAAACTTATACAATTAATTAGTTGATTTGTATACTGCAGATCGGCCCCTGCCTTTACATCATCTTTAGTTTCTTTAAAGTTAATAAGATTTTGCGCCACATAGAACATTTCTTCTTGAAAAAATATCAAATTACTCACCTCCAATTCTAATTATTTACGATAATCTACTGCTTTGTAAATATCTAATATTGTCGAATGAAGGTAGTTTTTAAATACATATACGCTTTTCAATAATATATAAAATCGCTATATAAGTAA
>OHUA01001269.1_pt1 | contig 9901 bp, 7 predicted proteins | sample 1579051 | NCBI WGS metagenome assembly OHUA01 (sample SAMEA3879559, study PRJEB24766) | human gut metagenome | biome: human-associated habitat; feature: feces | place: USA | collected 1985/1987 | reverse complement strand
CTTTACTCCAGATGCGAGTGAACTTGCGCCCTTTGACAGACCTACACTGTTGGAATCTCCGGCAAATCCAGCCTGAAGTTCCTTAACTCCTGAGTTAAGTGTATCTGCACCTGTCTGGAGTGTACCAATGCTCGTATCCAGTGTCTTTGCTCCACTTGCAAGTGTCTTCGCACCATCGTTCAACGCTGCTGAACCTGTCTTTATAGAAGTGATACCTGCATCCAATGAATCCATGGCCGACGATATCTTTGAGGTTCCATCTGCGAGCTGGCTTGTGTAATCCTTGAGTGAAGCAGCACCATTTGCCAGTGTCTCCGCACCATTCTTGAGTGAATATGTTCCATCCTTGAGTGTCTCAAGTCCGTTTGTGATCTTTCCTGAGCCTTCCTCAAGCTGATCTGCTGAGCTTCCGAGCTTATCTGCACTGGATGAGAGATCGCTGATATCAGCCTTATCTTTTACCTCATCTATTGCATCCTCTGCATCTGAGTCAAGCAGATCGCTTGCTGCAACTGTCATTGTCATGGCAAGCTCAAAGTCTGTTACATCTGCGGAAACCTCAACGTAGTCAGGAACATCTATATTGTCTATAGCTGTCTGTATCTTGCTGTCATCTATTCCTTTCTGCAGGCACTGCTTAAATCCAGGCACCGCATATCCGACTACGATCTGGTTGCTTCCCTCTGAGATGACCTTTCCGTTCTCAACCTGTACATTTGAGAATTTGTCTACCGGAAGGATCATTCCTGAAAGCATTACAAATGGTGATATGACTTCGCTGTTCTTACTACCAGCCTTTACAGTCTGCTTAGTATTGTTTGTATAATCAAATCTGATCGTTACCTTACCGCTCTTGCCAGCCAGCTCTGAAGGCTCTATCTCCTCGCCGTCAAGTTTATATGTGATCTTCACATCAACAGGAAGCTTCTCACTTGACTTTCCCTGATAATAGATGTCTGATCCATTTGCCGCCCAGGTAATAGTTCCATCACCATTATCTTTATAGCCCTCATAACCCTTCACGTTCTCAATATCTGAAAGATTGGTCTTGTCGTTAAGCCCCTCTGAGCCATCGGCGTTCTTCAGCCATGTGGATACCGTGACATCATTTGCTGTACCATCTGCATCTGCGAGGACGTACACTGTCTCCTCCTTGTCAGCGTCATCTGAATCGTCTGCTGATATCTCAGCTGCAAGGGCATCCTGAAGTGTATCTGAATCGCTCTCTGTTGTAGCCTCTGCCTTGTCTGAAGTTGTACTGTCATTTGATGTATCTCCACATCCGGTCGTAAGTGTTGCCATCATTGCTGCTGACAGCGCAACACACATATATTTCTTCCACTTGATCATGTTATTACCTCTTTCCATAATATATGTGAGAATCCATGTAGCGGATTCTGCGTACTACGTTGTTTCTATATTAACCAGCTTATGCCTGAACTGTGTCCTTGCCAGCATCAGCAGATGGTCCATCGATCAGGTTCTTTCTGTATCTGAACATGATGATCTTATCGAAGAGCATCAGTGCTGATGGAAGCATCAGGATAACAGCACACATACTTATGAGTGCACCTCGTGCCATAAGCGTACACAGTGCACTGATCATGTCTATGTCTGAGTAAAGACCTACGCCAAATGTTGCAGCGAAGAACGAAAGCGCACTGACAACTATTGACTGTACCGACTCCTGGCATGCAGCTGCAACCGCATCAAACTTTCTGTATCCGCCAAGTCTGTTTCTCTTGTACTTGGTAGTCATCAGTATTGCGTAATCGACCGTAGCGCCCAGCTGTATGGTTCCGATTACTATTGATGCTATGAAAGGCAGCTCAGTTCCTGTAAAGCAAGGAATACCCATGTTGATAAATATCGCAAACTCTATGACGGCAACAAGTACTATTGGAAGTGATAATGAACCGAATACACAGAGGATGATGATAAATATTGCGCCGATTGAAACTGTACTTACTGAGGCGAAATCCTTATCTGTTATTTTGATAAGGTCCTTTGTACAAGGAGCCTCACCGACAAGCATGTTCTTCTCGTTGTATGAATCTATAGTCTTCTCTATCTCAGTACACTGGTTGTTGACCTCATCCGATGCAACCTCATACTCAGAACCAACAAGTATCAACTGCCACTCATCACTCTTAAGTGCCTCTGTCACCTCCGAAGGGATGAAGTTCGATGGAATTCCTGAACCGATGATGCTGTCAAGTCCAAGACAGAACTTTACACCATCTATATTCTCAATATCCGACATCATATTTCGTGTGTCCTTATCACTCTGATCATTTGTGACAAGTATCATATGTGTTGAATTCATATTGAAAGCCTCAGCCAGCTCTTTATTGGCCTGCACACTCTCCAGACTATCCGGGAGTGATGAATCCAGCTTGTAATAAACCTTTGTATGATTGTATCCATATATTGCCGGGATCAGGATGATCACGAACAATACCAGGAATATCCTGTAGTGCTTAGCTATGAATTTTCCTACTCCCTTAAACTCAGGAAGTATTACCTTATGTGTTGTCTTTTCTATGGCCTTATCAAACACAAGGATGAGTGATGGAAGTATAGTTACACAGGCGATAACTCCGAAAACAACACCCTTTGCCATCACGATACCAAGATCAAGTCCGAGTGTAAAACTCATGAAACAAAGTGCCACAAATCCAGCAACAGTTGTTATGGAGCTTCCCACAACAGATGATATAGTCTCGGCGATCGCATGCGCCATAGCTTCTTTCTTATCCGTATACTCCTTCTGCTGTGCCTTGTAGCTGTGCCACAGGAAAATCGAGTAATCCATTGTTACACCGAGCTGAAGTACCGCAGCCAGCGCCTTTGTTATGTAGGACACCTGACCCATAAATATATTTGAACCCAGGTTGTATGCGATCGCCATACCTATACTTGCCAGAAACAGTACCGGTATCATGATCGAGTCCATGGTGATCGCAAGGATTATACTGCTGAGGATCACCGCTATCAGAACATATATTGGAGTTTCCTTCTCAGACAGCTTCTTTGTATCTACAACGACCGCTGACATACCGGAGAGAAAGCACTGCTTATCCGATATCTTTCTGATCTCCTCTATGGCATCCATCGTTTCGTCTGCCGATGTGGTATCATCAAATATGATGGCCATCATAGTGGCATCCTTGTCATCATTGTTAAATGCGTCATACAGTTTTTCAGGAAGCATATCCTTAGGAACCGACAGATCAGCAAAGCTGTCGTACCAGATAACCTTTGACACATGGTCTACATTTTCAATCTTTGATTTCAGTGCGGATACTTCTTTATCCTCCATACCCTCCACCACGTACAGTGAAAAGGCTCCTGTACCAAACTGGTCAACCAATATATCCTGACCCACCATTGTCTCGATATCCTTAGGAAGATATGACAGAATATCATAGTTTACCCTGGTCTTGATATAACCGTATGCAGCTGGTATGAGAAGAACGAAGCTGAGGATCAGTATCACGACTCTCGCACTTACTATCTTTTCTCCTAGTTTTAACATAGCCATAACATCTCCTTTTTCTATTCTGTGGTGGATTATACAGCCTGAATTTTTTTTAATAAACTACCCAAAATACGAAAACGTTTACATTTTGTTACAAATATGGTAATCTGTAACAAACGTATGAACACATATTCAAAATTGGAACATCCGGCTATACATTTGATAAACAGATTTACTTGAAACTGTCCATATGTAGACCAAAAAGGAGGTTTGGAAAGTGCCAAATCTAAGCGAAGAAAAGACAGAAGACAAAATTATCAGAAGCTTTAAAAAGCTTGTAAATGAGTATTCTTTCGAGAAAATTACAGTTACTATGATCGCTGAGGATGTGGGTATATCAAGACCTATCTTCTATAGATATTTCAAAGACAAATACGAACTGATGGACTATATGCTTTACAATGAGGTGACAAAGGAGCTTGAGGTCCTGCTGGAACACAACATGATCCTTGAGGCTATCAAGTATCTTTTCACTCACATTATCAATGAAGCAAGGCTTTACAGAAAGCTTTTCGAGACAACTGGACAGAACAGCTTTGAGCAGGTCATGATCGAGCAGTTCACCAACTTCTTCAGTGAACACCTGAAGATATTCGACACCGATCAGATTCCATCCAACCCTATGCTGTCTCCTCTCATTATATGTAAGTATCTTGTCATGGGACTCACCGTAGCCATCAAGGGTTACCTTAACAGCCCGGAGATCACGAACATCAATGTGGATCAAGCTGTGGAAGCTTACTACTTCCTGGTGTCCCACTCCATATTCGAACTCACCAAGGAGGACTTCAGGCCAAAGTTGTTCCAACCATCTGACAGAAACTACATTACGCTGCCGCCGAGGAATTAGTTGACGGACGCCCATAGGTGCTGACGGAAGGTTGTGCCCCTCCGAGGGAACAGAAAAAGCCGATGCAGCAGTGTCTGAAATCACGCTTGACCTCTTCCTGCTTCAGCATTTTCTATCTGCATGCGTCTCCGGCCTCGATAAGGGCTGTGAGGCCTGCGACTTAGCAAGAAAATGCTGATACAGAAAAGTCTGCGCTACCGATTTCTGGCACTGCTGCATCGGCTTTTTATTCTATTCCCCGGAGGTAATCTACTTTTTCGTTAACACCTATGGGCTGGTTTTTTATAGCATTAAATTGCACTATATGTCATTTATTATTTTCATAATTAGGAATGGCAACCTTTGAAAATCTGATTTACTGATTGCTGACATCTTTCTACATAGCATCAATTATCCACAGATTATCCTGACTGTAATCTGGCTTGATATATTTCGTTATTTCGGATGATCTCGTCAGCGGTGCACGGCATGTAGTTGTTGATCATGCAGCCTACATTGTAAGCACGTCCCTGACTGGTCATGAAGCTGTACACTTCAGGACTGCTCTTGTGGATATGTCCATAGAAATGGTATGCCCCGCTTTTCTTCTTGTTCCACTCTGCTATCGGGAAGTGGCACATAATTATCAGCTTACCTCTGTCACTAATGTAATCCATCTTCTGTATATCGTCGAAATAGGACTGTAGCTTCTCACTTCCCATTATTACCTGATCATGATTGCCAATAATGAGGTGTTTGCGTCCTTTAAGTCTTGCAAGGATCGGCTCCGGATCTTTCAATTTAAAGCAGAAATCCCCGAGAATATACACTGTATCATTCTTTCCTACCCTGCTGTTCCAGTTATGTATCATTCCTTCAGCCATATCATCCACATCTGTAAATGGTCTCTCATCAAATTTTATAGCATTTGCATGTCCAAAATGAAGATCGGACGTATAAAATATCATACAATACCACCTCTCGTTCCTACTCAGCGTACAATGAAACTGTATACAGCAGCCCGAATAATTATCTATGTCAGGCTGCTGCCATGATATAACCCGTCAAGCATTCAACGTGTTACCTCTTATGATCACCTATATCAGGCTATCGCCTTCTACCTGCTTCATATCATTATAAAACCATCTTCTAAGCGTACATATATCCCTCGGAACATTTTCAGGATCCTCTGTATCGTGAAGTTTTCTCACCCACGCATAGTACTCATTTGCAAGAGGGGTGGTGAGTGCTGAAGTCCTCTTGATATATCCGTTTCTGATCGCCTCATGGGATATTGTCCTCATAAATTTCCAGAAATTATAATATGCAAGCTTAAGCTTTGTCATATATCCGGTGCTGTCCTCGATGACGAATCCCTCTATGACTCTGCCGTTATACTCGTAATCATCCTCAAGGATATCATAGTACCAGTCATAGAACTCCTGCCAGGTTGCAAGCTCACAAGCCTTCTCCTTTGGCGTCAGGCCGAACCGGTGGGCTGTATCGCACATTGCATCGTAATCGTACTTTGCATAGTTTATCTGGTTGTAAACTATATCAAGCAGATACAGATTGCTCTCTGGGTACTCTATGATGTGCGGATCATGCTTCATATCAACACACTCAAATACAAATGTCACATTGTTGTCCTTCGCAAACCGCTTCATATTCTCTATATTCTCCGGTGTCACCTTCTCATATATCATATCCTTCAGCCAGCCGGCAAATGGTCCCTCTATGGTGGACTTGCTCGCTATCAACAGATCGTCGTTGTACTCATCGTAGCTCACGAGTCCCAGGAAACCGTTCTCCTTGACATAGGCGGTCACCGGAAACTGCAGCTTATTCTGCAGCATATCAAACTTTGTCTCAGGGCGCTCATTGATATTAAAGAACTTGTCATACGCCCTAGCTGCGACTCTTCCCTTGAAAGTATCGATGTACAACCCCCTTGCTTTTGTGGTCTGCTCATCCCACACCCTGTCATTGAATGCCTTGCTCGTGAAGTTGAATGACGAAATATTGCCAAATGTCTTCTCCTGTATGTACCTGTTCCCCCGCAAGGAAATGATCACATCTGCAACAGAGCTTGTGGTAACGGTCTGCTCCTCCTGTATCTCAGGTGCCTTGAACACATCGTTGTGGATCTCCATCTCATGGATTCCATCAGCATCCACCTGAACACATCTGAGATCTCCGCCATACTCGACTCTTCCCTCAAGGTTGAACACTCTGTCGTTCACCCTGACCGGGAGCTGCTTGGTGTTCCTGTGTCCATGGATCTGATAGTAATTCTCCGGCATCTTCTCGTAGAATGTCTGAGCTATCTTCTCGAAGTCGTTGTAATCTCCGACACCGTGTATCATCTGATCAGTTGCCACAAATGTGAGATTGTCGGGAACCACGCTGAGTCCCGCATGCGTAACAAGATATATATTGCCATCATAGCTGTAGTAAGCACACTGTCCCAGCTTTCTGTATAACTGTCTCACATCCTTCTTGTTCACATTCGCGTTCTCGAGGATTGGTCTTGTGACAAGCTCAAACTCCCTTGACCTGCCTGTGCACTCATTTGCCCAAAGCCAAAGCCACTTGTCATGATTGCCCTCGAGCATGAGAACGTTCTTCCTGTCCTTTATGGAGATGAGGAAGTTCACGACCTCCGCATTCTCCACACCTCTGTCTATGTAATCACCGACAAATATGTAGAACTCATCATCCTTTATTCCGCCATTCTCATCCAGATACTTCATAAGCGCCGTGTAGCAGCCGTGCACGTCACCTATGTGGTGGATTCTCTTATACTCTGAGAAATCTCTGAGCTTCATCCAGATGATGTCAAGCTCATCCGGCTTAATGACCTTGATGCCCGCAGGTATCTTCTGTGTCTTAAACCGGGAGTACATCTTGTCTATGACATCATCTGACACTCTCTTTATCTCATCCCTGCCTGCATTTCTCCGCTTTACCTCTTCTATCGGGATATCTGTGAAATCAACACAGTATATTCTGTATCTATATGTCTCACACATGCTCTTATATCTGTTCATCTCAGATGTCTTGGAGTTCGTGGCATCTATAACCGTGAACTCGCCCTTCTGCATACGCGTCTCAAGAAGACTGAACAATGTCTTCCACACAGCAGCATCATTCTTCTGACTTATCCCATGTGTGCCATCCACCTGCAGCACAGGGCTCTGGCACAGAAGTCTTATATCATCCGCCGACAGCGTATAAGGCTTTAAATTATTCTTCTCGATCCACGTGGACTTGCCGCATCCGGCAGATCCCCTAAGTAAAAGCAATACTCTCATTATACTTTTTCCCCTTTATGCTACTATTTTATCTATTGTGTCCATATCGGCGTATATTCACATACAATTTCCCCGTTTTCATCTTTATAATAGCTGAAATTCAGGTAGCTATTTATATATGAGGCACGAATACGGATCAGTCTGTCATCAGAATCTGTCCCTTCTGTCGGATTCATCCTTTGTCTAAATATCTTGCCTAGTCCATCAAAGCCTAAAACTTTGCCTGTCATAGTATCCTTATCAAAGTCAAGCAGAAAAGCATACAGCTCTCTGTATTTCTCACCCCATACATCCACTTCGCTTCTGGCAATCCTGTTACCTGTTCCAACCGGAATTCCGGTTTTGCACTCAAGCCTTTGCGGAATGTTCAGCTTATCGTAATTCAATATCGGGATATCATCGCCCATGAAGGATTTACAATAGTGTGCCCCATCCTTTTCAATTATCTCATCTGGCGAATATTCATACATGTCAGTGTATAATGACCTCTCTATACACTCCTTTAACGTCATATCAACAATAACCAGCACCAGCTTATTCAGTGCAAACGTATTATCTCCGTCTTTCGAATATAAAAGGCCTGTACACATATATCCGTATGGACCCTTGCTTTCTGTAGTTCCAAACCATATTCCCATCTTTTACCACCTCATATCCTATTGAACACTTTATATCACTATACACACATATCCCTATTTTTTCATTCAACCTGTGGTTTAAGTCTCTTATACTTCAAGCTTACAAAAGCATTTATCAATCGCCTGTTTATACACAAAAATCTCCGAAAAAGAAACACCTGCTGTTTGTCACAAATTCAAATCTTTTTCGGAGATTTTTTAATATATACTATATATTCTATTAGATTTTTTGAAATTTAAAAAAACGAAACACGGAGAGAGAAATGGCAAGAATTTTTTTACTCAAGGGTGACATCGCCAACCCCGGCTATGTAGACATTCCCGAGGAGGCGACCACCATCCGAGAGGCGATCTACGGGATCGGCGGCGGCATTCCGAATGGGAAAAAGTTTAAGGCGGTGCAGATCGGCGGCCCGAGCGGCGGCCTTCTCGTCGAGGAGCATCTCGATCTGCCCCTGCACTTTCAAAAGCTCAAGCCCTACGGCGTGCGCCGCGGCGACAGCGTCATCACGGTGCTCGACGAGGACCGCTGCATGGTCGATGTCGCGTGTCGCTTTATGCAGTACACGCAGACAGAGTTCTGCGGCAAGTGCGTTCCCTGCCGCGAGGGCACGAAACGCATGCTGGAGATCCTGGATCGCATCATTGCAAACGAGCCGATCGAGCCGGGTGGACTTCCCTATAACCGCATCCGCCTCGAGATCGACCCGAGCATCTGCCGCGGATGCAGCAAGTGCTCGCGTTCCTGCCACGCCGAGGCCATCACGGGCGTCATCAAGTCGCCGTTCGTGATCGATCCGGAAAAATGCGTCAAATGCTATACCTGCATCGAGGCCTGCCCCTTTGATGCGATCCAGGAGGTGGAGATCGATGGCTAAGGGTATCATGTATGTCGACAACATCCGCGTGGAGTTCGACGACGAGCCCACGATCATGGATGTCTGCCGCAAGGCGGGCGTGGAAATGCCGAACTTCTGCTTCCACTCCGACCTTTCCGTTTACGGCGCGTGCCGCATGTGTATGGTCGAGGATCTGGACACCGGCAAGATCGACGCCGCCTGCACGACCAAGCCGAAAAACGGCATGCGCATCCGCACCAACACGTCGCGCCTTCTCAAATACCGCCGCATGACGCTGGAGTTGATGCTTGCCTCGCACTGCCGCGACTGCACCGCCTGCGAAAAAAACCGCTCCTGCCGTCTGCAGGAGATGGCCGTGCGCTTCGGCATCCATCACGTTCACTTCAAGGATACGCGCGAGCATGTACCGATGGACTTTTCAAGCCCTGCGGTCACATTCGACCTCAACAAATGCATCCTCTGCGGCGACTGCGTGCGCGTGTGCAAAGAGGTTCAGGGCATGAGCATCCTGCACTTTGCCGGCCGCGGCCCCGGACTGCACATTGAGGCGGGCGACGACCAGCCCATCTCGACCACGCACTGCGTCAGCTGCGGCCAGTGCGCCGCCGTGTGCACGACCGGCGCCATCACCGTCAAAAACGACATCGGCGCGGCGTGGCGTGCCCTGCACGACCCGCAAAAGCGTGTCGTCATCCAGATCGCGCCCGCCGTGCGCGTCG
>OHUA01001265.1_pt1 | contig 9931 bp, 9 predicted proteins | sample 1579051 | NCBI WGS metagenome assembly OHUA01 (sample SAMEA3879559, study PRJEB24766) | human gut metagenome | biome: human-associated habitat; feature: feces | place: USA | collected 1985/1987 | reverse complement strand
ATGCGGATCTCGGGACGGCCTAACAGGTCTTCGATCTTGATCTCCCGGATCGACTGCTTCATAATCTTCCCGTCGATGACCTCGTCGATCGGTGGGGCGATCAGAATTTTGACCCCCTGCTCCGTACAGTATCTGATCAGACGCTCCTGCTCCTGCTGCGCATCGTCATTGGTGGCGAAAAGGATCGCGTCGACATCGACTCGGTCCCGCAGGTATTCGACGCTGTGCTGATTCTCGAAATAGTAGACCGGGCACTCCGCGATCGTATGCTTGCGCAGGGACTTCCCGTAGGTCAGAAAACCGACGACGCGGTAATGCGGCGAGTTTTGAAGACGCGTGACCAGAGACACTGACTTGTCCCCCGTGCCGTAGACCAGAACCTGACGGCTGTTCGCGCGGCGGGACTGCTTCAGCTTGATCAGATCGTAGACGACGATCATGCAAAGACGAAGGGCCAGCAGAAGGAAGAGCGTGACCAGCACGTCCAGCAGGAAACCCATGGAAAGGGCGGCATAAGGCGGAGACGGTTTTTGGGGAAGGAGAAGCACGTAGAAGAACATCAGCAAGTCCTTGAAGAGAACCGCACCGCCCAGTTTCCAGATTTCCCGAAGCGTCGTATGACGGATGACGCTGCGGAACGTTCGGAAAACGATGAACGAAAAAACGCTCAAAACACACGAACCGGCCAACAGCCAGAAACCGTACCATACCGTGAAAACCGGATTCGTGAACAATCCGCGAACCAACAGGTAGGCGATCAAGGTCGAAACTACAGACACGACCGTGTCGATCGTCAAGATCAGCCACGATGAAAAATACCGTGACGATAGGTATTTTTCAATCCCAAAACGGGACATGATAACTTGAAGCATACGGAGGCGTGAAAAGTTATCGGCATCCTTTGCAGCAGGACAGCCGGAACATAAGAGAACCCGCGGCAACTACCCCTGCCGGAACAGCGGTAAGCCGATTATAATGACGCAAAAATGAAAACTATCGAAATACGGCCTGCGAATAGAACGGGAAACGATAAATCCCGGATTTCAGACAGCCCCAATCGGGTGAGACGGTTTAGTCCGTCGTGATTTTTTCCAGAAAACAGCCGGGAATGTAGGTCGTCGCCACGGCTACGACGCCCTCGATCGAGACGATCAGCCGCCGGTTGCCCTTGACACGCCGAATATAGCCTTCGGCCCCTTTGAAAACACCCTCCGTAACGCGGACCCGGTCGCCCCGCCGGAGTTCCGCCGGCGCTTCGGGGAGGTATTCCAGCCCGGGATCGTCGGTCGACGTGACCAGCATGAAGGCCTCCATCTCGGGATCGGGAATAACGGCCGGTTTTTTGGTCTCCCGATCGAAATATACCATCAGCGGACTGGTAGCCTTCGCCCGCTGCATCAGTTCGAGCACCGCACGTTCCGCCTGCCGGACGAACATCAGCGATGAAACGGCCGGTTCGCGTCGGCGAATCGTCCTGCCGCCGACGGTTGTTTCTGTGGAACGTAAAGGAATGTAGGTTTTTACACCGTCCTGTGCGAGAAGCCTTTCGACATCGAACACCCGGTTGTAAAAGACTTTCAGTGCATACCAGTGCTCTTCGTCACTCTTGTCGAACATATAGCTTGCTAAAGGGCATACTTTACAATCCCCCGCAGGCAAAAACCGGCTTGTGAAAACGGTTTTTTCAGCGAGGCAATCGGGGGCTGGCCACTTGTAATCCGACACCTGATGCGACTGTCCCTGACCCAGGGACGACACCGAAACCCCTTGTAAAAAGATACACCTCAAAAAAAACAGAGGCGTTTTTCACTACACAAAAGTATGGATTATTGCGTTAATAACCAAATATTTTACTTCAATCTTTTCAATCCCCCAAAACAGTTCAGGCAACAAACACTTATTAATCAGACATTTAATCCACAAGCGAGCAATACATGCGCCCAAACGGACGATAAAACATTCGTTTTACCGTATTTGCCGGTCGAAATGCAGCAAAACAGTGCAGAAAAATATGCCCCGAAGGCCGCATTAAACTTATTTCAAAACTGCCGGGAACACCGATTCAATTGCAAAACATCAGATCGTCCTCCGCAACGATCACCCCGACATCCTTCCTCTCTCCCGAGGACAAAACAACCTCTTTAAACGTATTCAACTCTTTTTCAGGACGCGAAATGCCGGCCACGGAATTATTCCTTTACGAGCGTTTCAGCCGTATAGTCTTCATCGCGGGCGGCTTTCTCCAATAACCTGGTTTGATACTCGGATTTGACTTTCAGAATGATTTGCTGGATGTACTTGCGGTCGGGACACTTGGGTTTAGGCTCGTTGCGGTCGAAATCCCAGTTAGACGGATGCACCGACACGCCTAAACTCTTCATCGTCCGTTTGCGGTCTTTCGTAATGCGCAACATGAGCGGATGTTCCCCGTTGGCGAGGGTCTTGCTTTTGAAGCAAATGACTGAAATTGTGGCGTCCATAGCCTTTTGGCGGTTTACACCACGGTTTACACAGACCGTGTAAACCAACGTAAAAACGGGGTCAAAAGCCACGAATAAAGTCAACCGCCAACGAACGAAAAGGCTCAGCAATCATCAGATTACCAAGCCTTTCCATCAGTCGGGGTGACTGGATTCGAACCAGCGACCACACGCCCCCCAGAATTAAATTTTACTTTTTCCAATAAATTTAACGAACTATATTCCAGCGGATTTCACACACATTCAAAGAGTTGCAGTTTGCCATTATCGAGAGTTGTTGCGATTTCGCGTGTTCCACCTGTGTTCCACGCATCGTTCCCCACCCGATCAAAATTGAAAAGTGAATCCCCGACATCCAAAAATGCCGGGGATTATTCATTCGGACAACCGACCCAAAATACCTATTTCAGATCGCGGGCCTTAATGCGCACGACCTTTCCGTCGCGCACGACAACCAGTTCGCCGTCCTCCTTCTTAGTCTTTTCAATCAGACGCTTTTGGGCAAGCAAAATGCCTGCATCGATTTTCTCCTGCATTTGCTTAATCTCAATCTCGCTCATAGCCTACGATCTTTTGATAAGATAACGGATCGACAATCTCTTTTATTTCATCCTTGACACCCCAAGCAACCTTGTGAATACCATCGGCAACACTATTATCATAGATTATCCAATAGTCACAAATCGGGGTATAGAGGGTCGTTAAATTCTTGATGCCGTTCGCATAACGCCGCCGAATCACATCCGACGGAATATTGTGTCCGCCCTCGCTTACTCGTGTCGCAACACGCTCGATAGCCTGTTCGGGTGTCGGCAACCAAAAATAGAGCAACGTCACAAAATAGCCTTTCGCCTGCGCCCGCTCCACGAATTTCACATAGGAACGGGTCGCCAACGTCGTTTCAAACGCAAAATCCTCGCCTTCGGACAAAAGATCGTCCATTCGTTGCAACATCAGCCGTCCTGCCTCGATCGCCACGCTTTCGGGATTGAACGGCGACAGCCCTTTTGCTATTTCGTCGGCATTGACGAACTCCCGGCATCCCAGCATTTCAGGCAACACGGTATAGGATGCAGTCGTTTTCCCTGCACCGTTGCAACCCGCTATGATATAGAGTTTCGGCATACTTCGTAACAAAGGTACGAACAAGCCGCACATAAAAGCAAATTTTATTTGCGTTTTGTCGGGGTGGAGTACCTTCGACAAAGTCAAAGGTAACTATTTCAGCCGATTTACGGCCAAATACCAATCTATAAAAATCACATTATCCGAGCAGCGACATTAAAAATCCGGATTTTTCCCATATAATTTATTTATCCACATGGCAAATAATCGGTCGGTTACAGAAAAAACCTTGTTAATTTCGGTGATAAGATCCTTTTCGAGTAGTTTCTTTGCGGCCGACTGTACCGAACTGGCCGAAGTAAGACTGTGCCGTTTGATGAAATCGGCAGATGTAATACGCTCGGCTTCGCCCTCCTTGGCGATGGCATAAAGCAACTCCTTCTGCTTTTCAGGAACGTTCGACAAAATCTCCCGGAAAATCGTATCGTTCGAAGCAATCATATTATCGATGGCAGCCCGGATCGTCTCCAACGTACATTCGTCGCCTTCGGGCGTATCGGCAAACGATTCGTTGAAGGTCTTTTGGATATAGTAGGTGTGCCCCTGAAAAAGTGCATAAACCTTTTCCACATCGACGGCGGCTATCGAACGGTTGCGCCGCTCGAAATGCCCGACGATAAACGGAATGTAAATCTCCGCAGGAATGGCTTTCAGCTCCAACATGTCGGCACTATGGTAGAACGGCCGGGCGGCTGATGCAAACATCTCCTGCATCATGTGGCGTTCGCTCCCGGCAAAGATAAAATGGCTGTTCTCCGACCTTTGGATGTGAGTCCGCAACAAAGCCTCTATATTCTTCTCCGGATATTTGGCAATTTGCTGGAACTCATCAATCGCTACGATGCAAAACTTGTCCGCATGAGACAAATATTGGAAAATCTCATCGAGCGTATATTCGGGCCGCTCGATATCTCCCAACTCGACATTGAAAGTGGGAAGATTGGAGATGGGGTCGAACCCGAATTTCCCGCTGATGGACTTAATCGTCTGAATGAAAAGAGTCGCCATTTTACGACTGCGAGACAGGAGTGTTTCGTAAATCTCCCGGCCGAGCAGATAGGTAAATTCGCGGAGGCTCGACGTATGCAGAATATCGATGAAAAAAGTATAGTACTCCTTACCGATTTCCGGCTTGTCGTAACAGAACTGAATCAGCCCTGTTTTACCCATACGGCGCGGTGAAATGACAACCAAATTATTGCCGTTGGTAACCGACTTGACAAGCCGGGCTGATTCGCTCACCCGATCGCAAAAATACTCCGGAGCGATCTTTCCGGTCACGATGAATGGATTTATAATCTTCGCCATAGGAATATCATTTTTGCAAAAATAATTATTTTATTCAAATTATGCAAATCAAATAATTATTTAGGTAAACTAATTGTACCATTCCGCAAACACAAGACCGATGCCGAGTAAATTGAGCAGTGAATAAAATATCAAAATATCGAGATTTTTGCAAAATCTCGATATTTTTATCTATACAAATGCGAATCCACTGTTTGTAACAACACAATGTACAGATTTATTATTAGGTCCTAAGTACATGACAAAAAATCAAACACATTGATTTTACTTGGTCTGAAAGGATTGAGGAGAGCGTCAGCGATGAAGTTCAGACCGTACTTGACAAGGCTGATTGCACGCCTCCCGTTGTTGAGAACCCTGACAGCCTTGACTTTGATGTTGGCGGCAATGCCAACACAGTAGGCCCAGGTATAGGCAATAATAACAACCCCGAAGAGTTGCTCGATACGATTGATATGAACCATATGCGTGTCCTCGATATTGAATCCGCTGGATTTCAGGCCCTTAAACATGGTCTCGATAGTCCATCTTTCCTTATATGCCGGGAGGGCTTCCTCCGGGCGGCAGAAGGAAACGAGGATCTGCGGTTCGGGCTTTCCGGTCTTGTCCTTGATAACGGCACCGGACAGATAGCAGAGTTCTCCACAGATACGATAGATACGATACAGGACGCGTTCCTCTCCATGTTTGAGATTGGCGAAGATGTGCTGGGCCCGTATATTTCTGTTGGTTCTTGGGTCTTCCACCCAGAAGTTGTCGCGGATGCGGATATGGTACTGGATAGCGTTGTCGTTGAGCCATTTGAACCACTCATTACCGACAAACTCACGGTCCGCTACCAGGCATTTGATACTGTCACGACCGAACAGGCGGATGAACCGCTGCATGATATTGATTCGTTCCTTGCAATTGGAGTTTCCCCGCTTGGGCAGCAGTCTGAACAGGATGGGGAACGACATATGATCGTAAGCTATGCCCAGAACTAACGCATTGATATTCACCTCTCCGAACTTCCAGTTCGTGCGGTCCATCGTGAGCGTGTATGGGCCATCGGACGGGATGCGCGACTTGAGATACCCCGCAACGGCATCCAGGTCCAGGACCATCTGCGACATGAAGCGTTGGATGCGGCGGAAGCAGGATTCCCGTGAAGCCTTGCTGTCAAATGCCCCTGCCAGTTTGGAAAGGCATACCGTCTGCACGGCGCAGAGTGCTCCGAGCAGCATGGACAGGCATTTGATGTGGGCAAGATTCATGGATACTTTGAATATCGGTAGGATTACCGAGAAAATTTCACTACTTTTGTGCGGGACCTTGAGGTTTCGTAACATGGTAATAATGTGGAAGTTATATACCTTAAAGTTACGAGATTTTGAGGTCTTTTGCAAATATAATTAATTGATAATCAATAATTCACGACAGGATTTTTCAATTTTTGTCATGTACTAAAATTAGGTCTACAATTAAAACCAAAAAATATTTGCAATCGCTTCATCGACATATTATTTTTGCCTCGTCTACGACAGATAGGCAATTTAGTAATCGCATCATACTCTGCAATTCTCGGGTAGGCGGTTAGTGCTTCGGCCGGATCTATCGAATCCAGCTTTGACAGTATCTTCATTCGCTTGTCGTATGACATTTCGATAACTATCAGCGAATCAAGAAGAAAAACTGTGCAAAGCTATGGCTTATTCCATCCGGTTTCCCCGTCGTCACGACAAGGCCGACCGCAACGGCCGTTACGCCGTCAGGTTGTGTATCACCAAAAACAAGCGGCGCAAATATATCGCGCTCGAACTCTACGCCGATCCTGCATATTGGGACGAGGCCGGCGAGCAATTCATCATCCTGCGCAACCTGAAAGGAGCCGAGCAGAAAGCCGAGAATAAACAACGCGAAGCCGACAATGCGCTGCTGGTGAAATACAAGGCCCGTGCCCGTGAGATCGTCGAACGCTTCGAGATCGAAGGCATCGACTGGACGCTGAACCAGTTCGAGGACGCCTTTCTGAACACCTCCAAACAGGGAAAGTTTAACGCCTATTTCACCGACCGTATTGCGGAACTGCACGCAACGGGACATATCGGGAACTCCCAGACTTACAAGCAGACGCAGGACATGTTGAGAAGCTATGACCGGAAGCTGGATCAACGGCTCTTTTCCGACATCGACCTGCGTTATGTCCGGGGATTCGATATGTTTCTTCAAAAGCGGAGCTGTTGCGGCAACACACGTAAATTCTATTTCAAAGCGTTGCGGGCCATTCTGAACCGGGCCAATGCGGAGGGTGTCGGTTCGGTAGCGACCTACCCGTTCGGACGGGGCGGGTTCGAGGTCTCCAAACTCGAAGAGGCGACTGCCAAACGTTACCTGCCTGCCGCCGAGCTGTCGAAACTCAAAAGCACCACGGCCAGCAATCCGCAATGCGAATACGCTCGCAAGCTGTTTCTCTTTTCCTACTATTGTTACGGCATTTCGTTCATCGACATGGCGATGCTCACGGCCGCCCAGATCAAACAGATGGAGGACGGCGACTATATCGTCTACAAGCGGCAGAAGATCAAGCGGCAGAAAGGTGTCAAACCTATTTCGATCAAGATCACGCCCGCAATCCGGCAACTGATCGGGAGCCTGCAAGCGGCCTCGCCGACCGTGGACGATTTCCTGCTGCCGATCGTCACCCGCTCCGGCTATACGGGCGAGCGGCTCTACATGCACATTCGGGCCCGTTACAGCAAGTATCAAAAATACCTGCGCCTGCTCGCCGAGGAGCTCGGAATAGATTTTCACCTGACGAGCTACGTCTCCCGCCATACGGCGGCCATGACCTTGCAGCGCAACAACATTCCGCGCGAGGTGATTTCACAGATGCTCGGCCATGCCGATCTGGAAACCACGAACATCTATCTCGACAGCTTCGACAACGAAGTGATCAACGAGGCGGCGAAAGTGCTCTAACGGCCATCACGGTTTAATTCTGCTCGCCTTTTTACGCTATTAGCACAAATATACGATTTAAAATCAACCGAATATGTATTTTTTCCAATCATCGCCTGTCAGTTATAAAAGGTTCATCAAACGGTTCCCCACCGAAAATAGTCTTACCCGTTGGTTGAATTAAAAAGTTAGTAAAATGACAAATGAAAGGTTGTGCATATTTCTGGTTTTTAGTAACTTAATAGCATCCAAACTATTGAGTTCAAACCGTCGTATGCACAACTTCATCGAAAAATTCACAAAAATCAACGACATCTGCAAGAAATTTGCAGGAAATCGTGTAAATGAACATGGCAATGTATCTCGCCGTGGAGTTATTCCCACCTTTTCTGATTTGGAAGTTATAGCTCTTTCTCTTACAGCCGAAGCATTCGGTTATGACAGCGAGAACAACCTCTTTAAGAGATTGGCTGAATCTCCCGAACATATCCCTAACCTTATATCCAGAAGACAGTTCAACGTCCGTCGCAAACTCACGGCTTGTCTTGCAGAAGACATCCGCAGGGATATTGCCAAGAGCATAGACGGTGGGGAAAATGTCTTTGTGATAGACTCCAAGCCTGTCAAAGTATGCCAGCTGGCACGAGCCAAGCGTTGCGTTATGGGAAATGATAATCCGCAAAGCGCACCTTCCAAAGGCTTTTGCGCCTCCCAACAAATGTATTACTATGGGTATAAGCTCCACGCTATCTGTGGAATAAGTGGTGTTATTCACTCTTATGATATAACGGCTGCAAATGTTCATGATATACATTATCTGGATGATGCAAAGTGGGATTATCACGACTGTCTTATGCTTGGAGATAAGGGGTATTTAAGTGCTGAGGTGCAACAAGACCTTTTCGAAACGGCTCATATCAAGCTTGAAGTCCCGTATCGCTTGAACCAAAAGAATTGGAGAAATCCTTCGTGGGCTTACAGGCGTTTCAGGAAGCGAATCGAAACCGTTTTCTCTCAACTTAACGACCAATTCATGATGGTACGCAATTATGCAAAGCAGACAGGCGGACTGTTTACACGTACTGCCGCAAAAATCGCTGCTATGACCGTGCTGCAATACATCAACTTCTGTAACCATCGTAAAATTGGTCTTGTTAAAGATGCTTTATTTTAATTCAACCAACGGGTAGTCTTATAAAACTGTACGCCAAGACTTGTGTTGATTTTGATATTGAATCAAAGCCCAAAAAACGACGATGCCCGCATTGCGGCAGCTGTCAAAACGGCCCTTTCAGAAAGAATAATGAAAAATTACGCTTATGTAAAAGATGCGGAAGGACTTTCTCTATATTCAGAAATAGCATCTTCGACAAATCCAAGGCCGATTTCCGAATTTGGATGTATATAGGCTATTGTATGTTCTACTACCACCACGTCTATTTTAATGTGGACAAAATTTCTCGAACACAAATAATCCGAGAAACTCATGCACCCTCAAACGCTACGATCTATCATATATACGATGTCCTGTACAAATTATTCAAGAGCCAAAACAAGGTCGATATGCTACTAATATTCAACATATTCCTGCCATTTATGAAGATTTTCCACAACATGAACCCATATAGGAAAAAAGAATATTAGATAATCCGCTGTTAAACAGCGGATTATCTCCATTAAAAGTCATTAAACAGTCCGGCTGGTAAATTAGATTGTAAACTTTCAAATTATTTACAAGAATATGAAAAATATTACCGACGACACCCCGATCGCAATGCTGACGGTAGGACAGTTGAAAGAGATCTTATCAATCGACAAAATTATGGGGCATCTAACTCCGAGCCGCGCTCCGGACAAAGAGGTGCTGACAGTTGCCGACGTTGCCCGGCTTACAGGGTACAGTATCTCTACGGTCTATAAGCTCACAAGTGAACGAAAGATACCGTTCCACAAACCAGAGCATAAAGGCCGCAAACTTTACTTTAACCGTGAGGAGATTCTCGACTGGTTGCAGAGCGAATCACACCCGACGATCGAACAGGAAAACATTCAGAGAATAAACCAATTAAAAAAGCATT
>OHUA01001261.1_pt1 | contig 9943 bp, 7 predicted proteins | sample 1579051 | NCBI WGS metagenome assembly OHUA01 (sample SAMEA3879559, study PRJEB24766) | human gut metagenome | biome: human-associated habitat; feature: feces | place: USA | collected 1985/1987 | reverse complement strand
GATGCCGGGCACGCTCATGGGGATGAGCACCCGCACAAGGGTCTTGGAGGTATTCGCGCCAAGATCCTGCGCAGCCTCCACAAGGCTCTGGTCGATCTTGGTCATGCTGGTGTACAGCGGCAGGATCATGTAGGGCACATAGTTATACACCATGCCCAGCACTACCGCACCGGAGGTGTTGAGCATGGTATAGGGGCCAAGGCCGATAAAGCCCAGCAGGGTGTTCACCGGGCCATTGACGCTGAGCAGACCCATCCATGCGTAGGTACGCAGCAAAAAGTTCATCCACATGGGCAGCATGACCAGCATAAGCATGATGTGCTGCTTGTTCACCCGCAGGCGGGACAGGAAATACCCCACCGGAAAGGCGATGACCAGACAGATAACGGTAGCAATAAGCGCTAGCAGCAGACTGCGGGCAAACACCGAACCGTAGCCGCTGATGGAGGTGAGGTTATTCAGGGTAAAGTTGCCCTCGGCATCGGTCATGGCATAGTACACCACAATGAACAGAGGCACAACGGTAAACAGCACCATCCATACAAAGTACGGATAGGCCAGCTTTTTATCATAGATCTTCATGGCACATCACCCCTCGCTCCGCGCCATGATATGGATCTCGTTGGGGCCGATGCGCATACCGATGGTCTCGCCGGGGGTGCAGGCGCGGGTGGAGTGGATCAGCCACTCGCGGCCTTCGCACTCCACGTGCATCTCAAAGTGCACGCCCTTGAAGATGACATCGTTCACCACGCCCACAAGCTGACCCTCCACGGGGGACACCACCTCGATGTCCTCCGGGCGCACCACCACCTGCACGCTCTGCTCCCGGGCAAAGCCGCGATCCACGCAGGGGAAATCCACGCCGGAGAAGGACACCAGAAAATCCTTGTGCATCACGCCGTCCACGATGTTGGAATCGCCGATAAAGTCCGCCACAAAGGCATTTTTCGGCTCGTTATAGATATCCTCCGGGGTGCCGATCTGCTGCACCTTGCCGCCGTTCATGACCACGACGGTATCGGACATGGTAAGCGCTTCCTCCTGATCGTGGGTGACGTAGATAAAGGTAATGTTCATCTCGCGCTGCAACCGTTTGAGTTCCAGCTGCATCTCCTTGCGCAGCTTCAGGTCCAGCGCACCCAGCGGCTCGTCCAGCAGCAGGATCTCCGGCTCGTTGACCAGACTGCGGGCAATGGCCACGCGCTGCTGCTGACCGCCGGACATCTGGCTGATGCTGCGGCGCTCGAAGCCTTTCAGACCCACGACCTCCAGCATATCGCGCACCTTGCGGCGGATAGTGTTCTCGTCCAGCTTTTTGAGCCGCAGACCAAAGGCCACGTTCTCGAACACGTTCAGGTGCGGGAACAGCGCATATTTCTGGAACACGGTATTCACCGGGCGCTTGTAAGGCGGCACACCGGTAATGTCCTCCCCTTTCAGCAGCACCTTGCCGGCGTTCGGCTCCAGAAAGCCTGCGATCAGGCGCAGGGTGGTAGTTTTGCCGCAGCCGGAGGAACCGAGCAGCGTCACGAACTCCTTGTCATGGATATCCAGATTCAGCCCATCCAGAATGCGCTGTCCATCAAATTCCACTACGATATCCCGCAGTGAAACGACCACCGAGTTGTCCATTTTATATGTTATCCTCCTTGTTCTCAGATACGAAAAAAGACAGGGAACCTGCCCCATCTTTTTTGCGTATAAGGGGCAGTCTGCCCCGCGCAGCAGCATGATTTTGCGCGGCAGACTTACCCTGTCACGGTTTATAATAAACAATCACAGTCGGATTGTCAATCACTCTGCCGATGTTTGCTGAAACTTTATAAAAAGCTGCAAAAAAATATACGCTGCACCTTGGTTTCGGTGCAGCGTATCAAAGCAATTATTCCTGCGTTTTCAGGTCGTTTTCGGTCAGCAGAAGTGCCTGCACAGTGCTGGTATCCACCGTGTATACCGAGATATCCCCTTCCACCTGCAGATACCACCCGTCCGTGCCGCAGGCGTAGGCCAGCTGCACGGTGGAGCCATCCTCGCTGGTAACGGCTGCGGTGAATACTGGTGCATCAAAACCACAGGCGGCAAGATCCGCGTCCGTAGTCTGGGCGGTGGCATAGGTGCACAGGGCAGACAGCAAACTTTGCACCTTGTCCTGTGCAAGGCTGGCAGTGGGGTCAGAAGCCAGCCGCCACACTGTCTCGTAGGCAGTAGAAGAAGCGCTGTCGGCACTTTCGGTCGGCTCGCTGACGGCGTTCAGGGTGACGGAGGTTCCATCTGCCAGCGTGTAGGCTACCTGCGTGATGGCAGAAGCCGTAAGCCCGGTGGGGCAGAAGCTGCCGAAAAGCCCGGCCTTATCCAGCTGGAAGCAGGCGGCTTTGTTGCCGCTGACAGTGTAGATGGCATCGTCCCCGGCTTTTTGCGCATAGAGATCCCCGGTGACCGGGTTCTCTGCCCCGAAGGTCAGGGTGGTGCTCTGCCCTGCCGCTGTTACCGTGACGGTGAGCTGCGGGCTGTCCAGACCGTAGTCCTCCCCTGCCTGCGGCGTCAGGCTGCGCTTGGCATTCAGTGCCATCAGGGCAGTGCGCATGGTGTTGCAGGCGCTTTCGTCCAGATGATAGGCAGGGTCCTGTGCCAGCAGCCAGCTGCCGCCGGAATATTGCAGGGTGTAGGTCTGGCCGTTATAGGTGTACTCGATCTGCTCCAAGTCCTCGGCGGCAAAAGTGGAAAGCGGAATGCTGCCCTCGGCGGCGGCGCTGGCGGCCTGCTCGGCCTTGTCGTTGCTGCGGGTCACCGCCCACAGTGCCGCGCCCAGCAGCACTGCCGCTGCCAGCAGCGCCAGCAGGACACGCTGTTTTGTTTTCATGGCGGTCTCCTTATCTGCGGCGGCGCAGCAGCACCACCACGGCTCCGGCGATAAGTACCGCCGCCGGGAGCACGAACACAAAGGTCAGTCCCAGTGCAGCGGCGGTAGAGCCTGCCACCGTGATGGGCTCGGCTTCCAGCGCCTTGGTGTCCACAAGGACATCCTGCCCTACCAGCGAAGCGGCGCAGCCCTGCAAAAAGGTCAGGTTGCCGGGCATGGACTGATAAAGCTGCTCGTTATCCATGTTGGGGCAGCCGATCCAGAGGACCTCGGCATCGGTATCCTCGTTCCGTGCCCAGACAGCCAGTGCAAAGGGGCCGTCTGTGTCCCCGTCCTCCCGCTCCATGGTGGTAAGGTCGTTGATATCAGCCTTGGCATAGGCAGCGGAGGAGCTGTTCAGCAGCGGCTCGGCGGTGACATCCTCGGTCTCGGTGACCGTGATGCCCTGTGCCACTGACAACATGACATGGGTATTGGTGTTCACGCCGTTCAGCGCAGTGCTCTCGGTGGGCGTGCCGTAGTCCGGCAGCAGCGACCATGCAGAGTTATACAGCGCCTTGCTGCTGTCGCCCTCCACCACCATGCCCTCTGCGCGGGCAAGGCCGAACTGCGCCAGCACGGCGTCCAGCTGCGGGGTCTGGGCGTAGACGCTGCTGGTCAGCAGCAGCTTGCCGCCCGCCGCCAGATAATTTTGCAGCTGGCTGATCTCATCCACAAGGCCGTCCCCTGCGGTAAAATCGCTGGTGGGCGCGTTGATGATAAGCAGATTGCAGTCCTCCGGGATGGTGTTCGTGAGCAGATCCAGCGGCTGGGCGTCGATATTCTGGGCGTCCAGTGCATCGGTCAGGGAGTCGGTCAGGGTCTGCTCGCCGTGGTTGATGGTATAGTAGGCATGGCTCTGTCCGGCTGCGGTAAGCTTATAAATGGCAGAGGTGATCTGCTTTTCGCCGCCAAAAGTCACGCTGGCAGAGCCGGTGGTGTAGTAGTCGGTGTAGTCGTACTCGTACAGGTCGGCGGCATCCAGCACGGTGCTGTTCTCCCCGCAGGTGACGATCAGACTGCCGGTGGAAACATTCTCCGCACCGTACTTTGCGGCAAAGGTGGGGTACAGGGTGGGGTCCTTCTGTTCCCAGCTCAGGTGCCCGCTCTCGGCGGCGTAGTGATCCAGCAGCTTTGTGATGATGGCATCCTCGCTGCCGGTTTCGCAGAGGTAATAGATGTGCACATCCTTTTCCAGCCCCTCCACCAGCGCTTTGGTGCTGTCGCTCAGGGTGTACATTTTGGCTTCAGAGAGGTCGAACTCGGTATATTTTGCAGGGATCGCCCGCACCAGCAGGTTGAGCAGTACCGCCAGCACCAGCACTGCTGCCAGCATGGCGGTGGACAGCAGCCCGCTGCGGAATACCCTGCCTTTCTGAGAGGATGCGTTCTTGTTCCATTTCATCATTGCGGCCTCCTCTCAGTTCCAGCGGCGCTTTTCCAGCCCCTGCGCAGTGAAGAACAGGAACACCGCCGCTACGGTCAGGTAGTAGGCCAGTGTGGGGATGGAAAAGCTGCTGTTAACAAATTCTTCAAAGGGGGTAAACAGGCACAGGGCGCTGAGCACCGCGCTGAAAGCTTCGGTCAGCCAGCTGCTCTTGAGCAGAAACAGCACCGTAAGTGCCACGCAGCACCCCGCAAAGGAAAGGCAGCCCAGCGTAAAGCTTTTGCTGCGCAGCCCCGCCGCCACGCTGAGCACGGCGGCAATGGCGGTGAACAGTGCCAGCGCCACCGCGCTGCCGGTAGTGAACATGGTGCGCAGACTGGGCATCATATAGGCCAGCAGCAGCGCTGCCACACCGGATACGGCGGCGATGATCTGGTTTTCGGTCAGGCTGGAAAGGAACACCCCAATGGCAATGGCGGCGCAGCCCATGAGGTAATAGCACAGCAGGGCAGAAAAGTTGGCCAGCGTGCTGGTGCCGGTAGCGCCCAGCACCTTCAGCACAAGGATCATGCCCGCATCCACAAGGCAGGGCAGCGCAAAAATGACGCAAAGGGCAAAATATTTGCCCAGCACGATGCCGCCCACCGACACCGGGCTTGTAAGCAGCAGCTGGTCGGTGCGGCTGTGGCGTTCCTCCGCCAAGGAGCGCATGGTGAGCACCGGGATGTAGAGCAGCAGCACAAAAATGGTGCGGTACAGCGTGTAGTAGCCAAAATCCGGCAGACCGTAGCCCAGATTCAGCGCCACAAAGTAGATGGCCGTAGCCGCCAGCATAAAGGCGGTAAGCACCGCACCGATCATGCCGTGAAAGCAGCTGCGGAGCTCTCGTTTAAAGATAGCAGCCATCTCAGTTCCCCTCCCCTTCTGCCGGGGCTTCCTGCTCCGGCGTTTTTTCGGTCAGCGCAAGGAATACCTCCTCAAGGCTGCGATTCTCGGCGGCAAGCGCCAGCACGGTGCAGCCGGCCTCGGTCAGTGCCCGGGACACGGCGGCGCGGCGGTCGGCGGCGTCCTCGCTCTCGGCGGTAAAGGTGACCTGACCGTCTGCAGCGCTTTCCAGTTCTACCCGGCAGATACCCGGCACGCTGCGCACTGCGGCAAGCACGGTATCGGTCTCGCCCTGCGCGGTGGCGCGCAGGCGGCTGCCGGGGTTCAGGGTCTCGCCCAGTTCCTCCGGGCTGCCCACAGCCACCAGACGCCCTTTAGACAGGATGAGCACCTGCTGACACACGGCCTGCACCTCGCTGAGGATGTGGCTGGACAGAATGACCGTGTGCGCCTTGCCCAGCTCCCGAATGAGGTTGCGGATCTCGATGACCTGCGCGGGGTCCAGCCCCACGGTGGGCTCATCCAGAATGATGAGCTGCGGGCTGCCCAGCAGCGCCTGCGCAATGCCCACGCGCTGACGGTAGCCCTTGGACAGGCTGCGGATGACCCGGGGCAGCACTTCTTCCAGCCCGGTGCGGCGGGCAGCAGCCAGCACCTGTTGCTTGCGCTGCGCACGCTTGCCCCCCTTGAGTTCTGCCACAAAGTCCAGATACTCCTGCACGGTCATTTCCGGGTAGAGCGGCGGTTGCTCCGGCAGGTAGCCTACACAGGCTTTGGCCTGCTGTGCCTGCTCCGGCAGACGGAACCCGGCTACCTTCACCTCGCCCTCGGTGGGTGCCAGATAGCCGGTGAGGATATTCATAATGGTGGATTTGCCCGCGCCGTTGGGCCCCAGCAGGCCGTAGATCTGGCCGTCCGGCACCGTAAACGAGAGATCCTGCACGGCAGGGCGGCTGCCGTAGGACTTGCTCAGGTGAGAAACTTCGATCACAGCAAACTCTCCTTTTATTCAGAAGCTGTTTTGCGGAAAGCGGCATGGACGCAGCGCTTTCCGGTTTGGAACTGCTATAGTTTAGACGGAAAATGTGTTTAAATTAAGACAATCCTGTGTGGGAAAACGAAACATTTGCCCGCGCAAAACGCAAAAATGCCGCCTCCCGAAGGAAGCGGCATGAGATAGCCTATAATTACTTACGGCCGAAACGCTTGTTGAAGCGCTCAACACGTCCGCCGGTGTCAACCAGCTTCTGCTTGCCAGTGTAGAAAGGATGGCACTTGGAGCAAACTTCGACGTGGATCTCGGGCTTGGTGGAACGAGTGTTGATGACATTACCGCAAGCGCAGGTAATGGTGCAGTCAACGTAGTTCGGATGGATACCCTGTTTCATTCTTTTCACCTCAATTCTGGTTCTGACGTATTGGGGCCATATTTAATGTATGTGCCCATCACAACCTTCAATATCGGCTACCCCGTCGAGCGGCCTTGGAAACGATTGCCTTACTATTATAGCACGAATCAGGCAGAATGCAAGAGGGAATTTTAACTTTTTTACAGCTTTTGCAGCAAAGCATAAAAACCGCCCCCGAAGCAGCACGGTCTTGTGCACTGCTTCGGGGGCAGTCTGCTTTTGTTCTATTATAAGGTTACTGCTTTGCGCTTTCCGGGGCGACCTCAAAGTCGATCTTGCCCAGATTGACGTCTGCGCGCACGATGGTGATCATCATGGTATCGCCCAGATTCCAGTTCTTGCCGGAAACGGGGTCGGAAAGGCGGACGCCCTCGGTGAGCATAGTGCCGGTGGCGGTCAGGCTGGAAGCGGGCACAAAGCCCTCCACGCCGTTCTCCAGCTCCACGAAGATGCCGCGCTGGGTCACGCCGGAGATGCGGCCCTCGTAGCACTCGCCCAGATGGCGGCGGGCATACTCGGCCTTGTAGCAGTCCTCGGCCTTGCGCTCGATCTGCATGGCGATCACCTCGCGCTCGCTGGCCTGCTTGCTGACATCCTCGGCAAACTCGCTGTAGCGCAGGATCATGGTGTCCTTATCGGTGCCCTTGAGCTGCGCCGTCATGATGCGGTGGATGGCCAGGTCCGGGTAGCGGCGGATGGGGCTGGTGAAGTGGGCATAGTCCTGCAGAACCAGACCGTAGTGACCCTTGGGCTTTTCCTCATACACAGCCTTGGACATACAGCGCAGCATACCGGTGTTGATGATCTGCTCATAGGCAGTGCCGCGCACGCCCTCCAGAATAGCGCTCAACTCCTTGGGGGTGGGCACGTCCTTGGCAAAGTGGTCGTTGACGCCGCAGGCCTGCAGCAGACCGTGCAGACGCTCCAGCTTTTCGGCGTTGGGCTCCTCATGCACGCGGTACACAAAGGGGATCTGCTTCACCCGGGCAAAGTGGGCGGCGCACTGGTTTGCCAGCAGCATGAACTCCTCGATCATGGCTTCGCTCTCGCCGGAGGTGCGCTTTTTCACATCGATGCAGTGGCCGTCCTCATCGAGGATCAGCTTTACCTCGCCGCTCTCGATATCCATGCAGCCGCGCTCCTTGCGCAGGCGGGCACGGTGGCCGTACAGCTCCTTCATGGCAGGCAGCTGTGCCAGTACCTCGTGGTACTTGCCGGTCAGCTCGTCATCGGCGTTGCCGGCCAGCAGGGCGTTGATCTCGGAGTACACGCCCTTGACCCGGCTGCGGATGACGGACTTGACAAAGCGGTAATCGGTCAGGTTGCCGTCCTTATCCAGCCGCATCAGGCAGGAGAAAGCCAGCCGCAGCACGCCCTCGTTCAGGCTGCAGATGCCGTTGGACAGCTGCTTGGGCAGCATGGGCACCACCTGATCGGCGTAGTAGACGCTGGTAGCGCGGCTGAAGGCTTCGTTGTCCAGTTCGGTGCCGGGCTTGACGTAGTTGGAAACATCCGCGATATGCACGCCCAGCTCAAAGCCGCCGTCCGGGGTCTTGGTCAGGCTGATAGCATCGTCGATATCCTTGGTCTCGGCGCTGTCGATGGTAAAGATGGGCAGAGCGCGCAGATCCATGCGGCCCTCGCAGTCCGCAGCAGACACCTCGGCGTTGTCCAGCTTTTTGGCTTCGTCCCGCACCTTGTCCGGGAAGCGGCTGCGGATATCCTGCGCGTAGAGCAGTGCCTTTGCGCAGCGCTTGGCTTCGTCACAGCTGCCAAAGCGCATGGCCACGCCCACGCGGTGATCCTCCTGACGGTTGCCGCGCAGCAGGATCTCCACTGCCACCTTGTCGCCGTCCTTGGCGCTGCCTTCGCAGTCCCGCATGACCTGCATGGAGATAGCGGGGCAATCGTCCGGTACGAACTTCAGGCGGCCCTCCATGCGGTGCATGGTACCCACCAGCGCGTTCTTCTCTTCCAGAACAGCAAGGATCTCGCCCTCATCGCTGCCCTCCACACGGGGGTGGTCGAACAGTTTGATGATGATTTTATCCTGCGGCATAGCACCATGCAGGGCGCGGCCGGGAATAAAGATATCGCCGGTGCCGTCATCGCGGGACGCAAAGCCGAAGCGGGCCGCCAGCTTGACCAGTGTGCAGGGAATGCCAGCGGGGGCATCGGTATTTTCCATCACGGCAAAGCCCGGAACATAGGTACCGTTGCGGGCGGACAGCATACCGGTAGCTACCATGCCGGTTACGGTGTTGCGCAGGCGGGAATTATCCACCTGCAAAGCATTCTGCAGTTCACGCAGGGTCTGGGGGCGGTGCTTGCACGCCGCAAGAATATTTTTCTGTAATGGTGTCATGTTTTCTCCTTTGGATTGGGCACAGGCAGCGGCCCATGCCTTTGTTTTTACTCCTCGTTTACGTCACCCTGCCACCCGGCAGGGTCCTTCCATAGCAGGCGTGGCCTTTGGTTTCGCGGCAGCACCTGCACCATTGTGACCTTTCTATTTTTCCCATAAAAAACGACCCGCGGTATTGGGCGGGTCGTTGACGGTTCCTGAATAAGGGAAAGCGGAACGCCAACAAAATTGGCCAGACCGTTCTCCTTTCATTCAATTACAAGCGGGCACTCAGCACACCAACCAGCAGCGTAGCTACAAAGAAAACAGCGCCGCAGATTTTGGTCACTTTGGCCAGCTTGGCATCCAGGCCACGCTCGCGGCCGGCAGCCATAAAGCTGCTATCACCCATAATGGCAGCAGACAGGCCCTGCCCTTTCTGGGTCTGGGACAAAGTGAACACAACGATCAGAACCGAAACAATGATCAGCACAACGCCGAACGCGATTTCATAAGCGGTCATGGATTAACAGCAACTCCTTTTCAGGCCACAGCCAAAACGGATGTTTCGGCCTGCCCTAACTCTCATACAGGTTATAATATAACATACCAAAAAGCAAAATGCAAGAACTTTACCCTGCCTTGTGCAGAAAAAGATTGCATTGCCTTTTTTTGCTCCTTACAGACTCATCTGCTCGGTCGTGTCCTCCTGGCGGAGCAGCGCGCCGGCTGCGGGCAGGGTGCGCACGCGGTAGCGATGCGGGTCTTTCAGTTCCAGCCCCGCCGCCAGGCGCACTTTGGCGATTCGGGCGTTCTTTTTCAGCGTTACCATGTTGATACCGGCGGTATCGCGGGTAGCCTTTTCGGGAATCAGCGCACTGCCGACCAGGATCAAGCGTGGGCCACCGGTGCCGCCGCTGGTGAAGACGGCCAGCTCGGTTTCTTCCTCAATGTGCAGCATTGCGGCAAGTTCTTCCTTATCGCTATAGGCTTTCAGCAGCTTGCGGCGGTTCTGC
>OHUA01001260.1_pt1 | contig 9950 bp, 7 predicted proteins | sample 1579051 | NCBI WGS metagenome assembly OHUA01 (sample SAMEA3879559, study PRJEB24766) | human gut metagenome | biome: human-associated habitat; feature: feces | place: USA | collected 1985/1987 | reverse complement strand
TCGAATTCGTGGTCGTTGTATTTCATGTCGGTCGGAAACGGTTATTGGCGTACGATTTTGGCAGCGGCTCGCAGTTTGGCCGAGCGCGAACGCGGGTTGCGGACGAGCTCTTCCGAGGAGGGAGTGACGGCCTTGCGCGTAATGATTTCGAACGGCGTTTCGGGCTTGCCGAAGAAATCCTTTTCGATGCGCCCCTCGAAATTACCGCTGCGCAGGAAGTTCTTCACCAGCCGGTCTTCGAGCGAGTGGTAGGAGATCACTACCAGCCGTCCGCCGGGGCGCAGCACCTTGAGGCTCTGTTCCAGCGCCATTTTGAGCGCTTCCATTTCTCCGTTTACTTCGATGCGCAGGGCCTGGAACAGCTTGGTCAGGAATTTCGATTCGTCCTTTTTCGGGGTACAGGGCGCTACGGCCGCAACCAGGTCTGCGGTGGTCAGGATCGGCTGCGCGGTCCGTGCGCGGACGATGCAGGCGGCGACTTTCCAGGGGGTGTCGATTTCGCCCCAATCGCCCAGGATGCGGGTCAGGGCATCGGCGTCGAGCGTGTTCACCAGGTCGGCCGCCGTGCCTCCTCCGCGCTGGTTCATCCGCATGTCGAGCGGTGCCGAACCCCGGAACGAGAATCCCCGTTCGACGGCATCGAAATGGTGGGACGACACGCCCAGGTCGGCCAGGATACCATCGACCCGGGTTACTCCGCGCAGCCGCAGGGCGCCCCGCATGAAGCGGAAGTTGCTTTCGACGTAATGGAAGCGGCTGTCTTCCGGACAGTTGTCCCGGGTATCCCGATCCTGATCGAAGGCGTAAAGACGTCCCCGGTCGCCCAGTGCCGACAGGATGCGGCGCGAATGTCCGCCACCGCCGAAGGTGAGATCGACATAGGTTCCTGCAGGATCGATGTCGAGCAGTCGGACGGACTCTTCGAGCAGGACGGGCGTATGATAGACGGAGGTCATTTGGTTTCGATATATATTTAGGGTGTAAAGTTAGGCAATTTGCAGGGAAAAATCGTTATCTTTACCGAAGAAAAAACGGTTGAGAACGGTCGTACTCTGGAAGGCCGGGGTGTCCCGCTTCCGGGATCTCCCTGTACCGATGCGGAGTTTCGATTGGAAATCCGAGCGTAGGTGCGATAGGTGCAAATCGGGCGTCGTACGACTTTCGACCGATAATTAAAAGGGTTACGTTATGCCGAAAATAGATGTCGATGCCGTGCTTGCGGCAAAGGCTCCCCGGATCGCCCGATGGGTGCCGGGATTCGTTATCCGCTGGCTCAAGCGCACGATCCATCAGGACGAAATCAACTATATTCTGGATGAGTATTCCGCGCTTCCTCCTCAGCAGTTTATCCAGGCTTGTTTTAAGTTCTGGGGAGTGACCTATTCGGTCGAAGGGCTCGAAAAGCTCGACCCGAAGGGACGGTATCTCTTTGCCTCGAACCATCCTTTCGGGGGAATGGATGGTATGATGCTGGCCGACGAGCTGGTCGGATATTTCGGCGATGCGCGGGTGATCGTGAACGATTTGCTGATGCACGTCGAGCCGCTGCGACCGCTCTGGATCCCGGTGAACAAGCACGGTTCGCAATGCGGGGAATACCTGCGCAGGTTCGACGAAGCTTTTGCAAGCGATTGTCCGATTCTGACCTTCCCGGCCGGGCTTTGTTCGCGCCGTCGGCAGGGGGTGGTGTCCGATTTGCCGTGGCGTTCGAATTTCGTCAAGCGGGCGGCGGCGTCCGGGCGCCGGATCGTGCCGGTTTTCGTCGAGGGCGAACTATCCGATTTCTTTTACCGCCTTTCCAATTTTCGGAGGAAGATAGGTATCCGGTTCAATATCGAGATGCTCTATCTGCCCGACGAGATGTTTTCGCAGAAGGGAAAACATTTCCGGATACTGGTCGGGGAGCCTGTTTCGACGGACGAGCTGGTCGAATGCGGATCGTGGCAGCAGCGGGCGGATTACGTACGCGAAAAGGCGTATTCTTTGGAAAAAAAGTTGCGTGCCGAAGCAAAACACGGATAAATTGTTTAGTTTTGCTCTAAATTTAACAGCATGGAACCCATCATAGAGCCTGTAAGCCGAAGTCTGTTGCTCGCGGAATTGACCCCTGAATGCAAGGTCCGAAATACGAACAAGGCTTCGAATGAAATCTATATTTTCGATGCCGCCGAATGCCCGTCCCTGCTGCGGGAGATCGGACGCCTGCGGGAGGTCGCCTTCCGGTCGGCGGGGGGCGGAACGGGGCTCGCCGTGGATATAGACGAGGAGGATCTCGCCGGCGACGGTTATTACCAGTTGATCGTCTGGGACCCTGCGGAGCAGGAGATCGTGGGCGGTTATCGCTTTATCGTCTGCACGTCGGAAAATCCCCGGCATCTTTCCACTGAACATTATTTCACCTTCAGCGACAAATTCCGCAAGGAATACCTGCCCTATACCATCGAACTGGGGCGTTCGTTCGTACAGCCTTCCTATCAGTCGCGCGGCAATTCGAAGAGTATCTATGCGCTGGACAACCTCTGGGACGGTTTGGGGGCGCTTGTGGTGCTGAATCCCAAGGTGAAATACCTTTTCGGCAAGGTGACGATGTACGCTTCGTACAAGGCTATGGCACGCAATGCCCTGATCTGGTTCCTGCGCCGTTATTTTCCCGATCCCGATCATCTGGTGGCGGGTAAAAATCCCGTGCAGCTCGATTTGGACGATCCCTATTACGAGCATTTTTTCACGGGCAAGACCTATGAGGAGAATTACCGTATCCTGATCCAGCGCATCCGCGAGTTCAACGAGAACATTCCTCCGCTGATCAATGCCTATATGAATCTCTCGCCTACGATGCGGGTGTTCGATACGGTAATCAACACCGATTTCGGCGGTGTGGAGGAGACGGGTATTCTGCTGACCATTCCGGACATTTATCCCGAGAAAAAACAGCGTTATATGCGTTGGCAGGGGTGGCGTGAAAACCTCAAGCAGCGCCGGGAACATTTCCGCCTCCGCCTGCAGGAGCATCTCTCGCGTATCGGGAAAAGATGGGAAGTGTAGTCGAGCCGGATTTTCCCGGGTCGGATGTCTTATTTTGATAAAATTACGCCTTTTCGGTGTAATTTTTTTGTTTATGGATGCGGAATTTCTCGAAAAATTGTAATTTTATAGAGAAAAGAGAAGTTTGTATGCGTACAAGATTGGTAGTGTCTTTTTTTATCTGTTTTTTGCTGCAGGCATGCTCCGGAGCTTCGACGACGAAGACGAATGGAGTGTCGAACACATCGGGAAACGATCAGGCCGGATGTATCGCCTTGGATACGATCGGCATCGATGGTGCGGTCGAGAAGTTCGTATGGAACGAAGAGGATGGAATCGGCTTCTTAATTCAGGATAATAGCTATTTGGACTTTATTAAATCGTCTTTCACATCGAGGCCGGTGTTTGCTATGCAGGCTGCTGACGGTCGAATAACCTATTCGACGGAGGATTTGATGAAAGAGATGTGGCCGAAAGAGCGGATCGAGGATCCTGTTTCGGTCGTAGCTTGGCGACCGTATGGATTTGCGTTACAAGAGGACGGGAGTTTTTTTCTTCCGGTCGGTGTGGCGCAGTATGATGAGAAGGGGTGCCGGAGCGTGCCTATGCTCGGCCGGTACCGGGGAAATCTGGCTGAAATGACACTCGATTTCGAAAATATGTTCTCCGCTGTGGAGTTGCGATTGAGGAAAGACAGCTTCGCTCTCGAACCGATTAAGGTGAAACAAGTTATTTTGCAGGGAAACGACGGTGAAATTCTGGCAGGATCGATCAAGGTGGTAGCCAGTAGGCAGGAGCTGCCCGACAGTGTGTGCGAAGAGAGGAAAGTCAGTCCTTGCGTCGTATTGGATTGCGGATCGGGGGTGGAGCTGACGGAAGAATCGACCTCTTTTTATCTGCCTGTACTGCCTGTGGAGTTTCGCCGAGGGTATTCGTTAACGGTCGTGACGGATCGTGACAGCGGGAATATGTTCAGGATTCAATGCGGTGGCAAATTCCCCGTAAGATTGAAAAAAGGTCGGATATACCGTGCGGCGGATACGATTGTTCGCCCGGCGTATCTGCAATACATGATTCCCGATCCCAATTTCCGGGCTTATCTTTTGGAACAGGGGTATATCGAAGAGATCGGCGAAAACGGGAGCCGGGTCGTAGTAACACCTGCCGGTCGGGCTGCGACGAAGATAGATTGTTCGAGGCGGGGTATCGCTTCCTTAGCAGGAATCGAGTATTTCCCGCTGTTGGAGGAGTTGAATTGCTGTATGAATATGATATCGACGTTGGATTTGACGCAGAATCCTCGTTTGGTAAAGTTGGATTGTTCGGGAAATTGTCTTAAATCCTTGGATGTAAGCCATAATTCGGTGCTAATGGAGTTACGGTGCATGTTGAATGAGCTGGTGGCATTGGAAACGGATCGGAATCCGAAGCTGACTGTTTTGCATTGTGCATTTAATCGCTCGTTGAAAGCGTTGGATGTGACTGGTAATCCCCTGTTGAAAGAGTTGGTGTGCACGGAAAACAGTCTGTCGAGTTTGGATGTGTCGCATAATTTGGAACTGAAAAAACTTATGTGCGGAAATGGTTTTGTCAAAAAGAACCGTTTGGAAACCCTGGATGTTAGTAAAAATACCAAACTCGACACGTTGGAATGCTCGGGCTGTTGGCTGAAAACCTTGGATGTCAGTCGGAACCGGGATTTGATATATTTGAATTGCAGTAGAAATGAATTGGAGCGTCTGAATCTCGGCGCTGTTCCGAATTTGAAGGAATTGGATTGTCCCATGAATAAATTGAGCCGACTGGACGTATCTCGTTGCAAGGCTCTGACATGGATTTCGTGCGACAGGAACTCGCTCTCCTCGTTAGATGTATCCCACAACCGGTCGTTAAATTGGCTGTCGTGTGGTGAAAATTTGCTTACTACGTTGGATGTGTCGCATAATTCGGTGTTGGAAACGTTGTGGTGTAATGACAACCAATTGACTACGTTGGATCTTTCGGGAAATCCGATTTTGAGAAAGCTGTATTGTTGCAATAACCGGTTGTCCTCTTTGGACTTGAGTAAAAATAAATTCTTGGAACCGAGGAATGTGTCCGATCACGGGAACTGTTTCCCGGAGGAAGAGGGTTCGATTGTGGTTAATTCCTGCTGTTTCTGAAAAATGAAAAAGGGGCTGTCTAACAGTTTTAGACAGCCCCTTTCGTTGCTTTTTGGTTTTACCGCGACGCGGCGATATTCGAGCTGTGCATGCCCCGGGAATCGCGGGCCCAGTCGCCCCTGGCGCGGAGTACCTGTTCGATGATGTCGCGCACGCAGCCGTGCCCGCCCGCGAACTCCGAAACGTAGCGCGAGGCTTCGATCACCTCGGACGCGGCATCCGAGGGACAGACGGGGATTCCGACTGCTTTCATACACTCCAGGTCCGGGATGTCGTCGCCCATGTAGATGACGTTCGCCGGATCGAGTCCGTGGCGTGCGAAGAAATCCTGCATGGCTGATATTTTGTCCATGCAGTCCAGGTAAACATCTGTGAGTCCCAGCATTTTGAGCCGGTGGTCGAGCGTTGCGCCCCGTCCGCCCGTGATGATGCACACTTTGTAGCCCATACGGAGCGCATAGGCGATGGCATAGCCGTCCTTGGCATAGTATTTTCGGATGAAATCCCCATCGACCAGGGGCATGATTCCCCCGTCGGTCATTACGCCGTCCACGTCGAAAATGAACGCTTCGGTCTTTACGATGTCTTCTTTGAAGTTTCCCATATATCTTGACTTAATGATTCATAAATTCGTAACAGTCGCGGATCGTGAGCGAGTGCGGCTTCGTGTCGCCGCAACGTCGGCAGGTCGCCGCGTACGGCAGGCCCGGTCTGCACCCGATGCGGATCGCCCGAATCGACGGCTTTGGCTGCGGTTTCGGCGATCAGGGGGTTCAGTACGTCGAAGGGCAGTTCGGTTCCGTGCAAAATCTCGTCTCCCAATGCGTAGAGGTGATTGACGAAATTGCAGGCGAAAACCGCCGCCAGGTGAAGGCGTACGCGACGGTCGGAGTCGGCTCGATATACCGTGCGGCTCAGATTGCGGGCGAACGCTTCGAGCTCCGAGGTGAAAGTGTCGTCGTTTCCTTCGACGAAAAGAGGTATCTTGGCAAAATCCACGCTGCGGCCTTGGGTAAAGGTTTGCAGGGGATAGAGAACGCCCCGACGGTCGAAGCGAGCGGGAAGAGCCTCTATTCCGATGCCTCCGGCCGTATGTACCACAGCGGCTTCGGCGGGTATGGGCAGGCTTTCGGCCAGCGTGGTGATCGCCGCATCGCTGACGGCCAGGAGGTAGAGGTCTGCGGCGGCCAGCTCGCGCGGATCGGAGCTCCACGCGGTGCCGTTTTCGAGGGCGAGTGCTGTACCTCGTTTCGCGTTGCGGGCGAAGATCTGGAGCAATGTTGCTCCTTCCGTGCGGCTTATCGCGCGGGCGAGCGCTTCGGCCAGGTTGCCGCTGCCTATGAGGACGATATTTTTCATCTTTCCGAGTGTTTCGGTTCGGGCTGCGGCCCGGAAGCCGGTTTGCGGGCGGCGTTCACTGCGTCGTCCAGGTCGATGAGCCGAAGCCGGTCGCCCGCTGTACGGCAGGCCGTCTGAAGCTCGTCGAACGCGCGGTCTATTCGGCGCGTTTCTTCGGTCGCGGCGAAGTAGAGGCGTGTCGAACTGTAATTGTCTATGGTTCTGAAAATGTTGTAGAGCGTCATTTCGTGGATGTCCCGTCCGGGGGCGAAGGCCACTTCGCGGTCGTCGTTCGGATTCCGGATTTCGATCAGCAGTCCCGTGCGCACGAGCTGGTGCAGGACATCGTTCACGATGCGGGTGGGCAGCGAAAGTCGGCGGCGGAGTTCGTCGATGGGGAGCGCCCCTTCGTTTTTCCGAAAGCGGTGTACGACCTGGAGCATGACGGCCAGGATGATCCGGCGGCGTCGGTCGTAGCTGATGCCGAGCGATTCGCGCTCTTCGGCGAAACGGTCGATATTCTGGTAGGCGAACGAGAGTTCGCCGCCGAAGAGCAGGATTTCCCACGAGATTTGCAGCCATAACAGAAAGAGCGGCAGGGCTGCGAAACTGCCGTAAATCGCGTTGTAGGAGGTCATCCACCCTTGCAGATAGAGGTAGCCCCACTGAAAGAGCATGAAGACCGTTCCGGCGACGATACCCGCCATGAAAGCGCTGCGCCACAAGACTTTCGTATTGGGTACGACGGCATAGATCAGGGTGAAGCTGCCCCAGATGATGACCAGGGCCGAGAGTTTCGAAAGAAGGATGCCGAGGAACGTATTCCCCGCGTCGAAGAACCGGAGCAGATAACCTCCCATCGTGCTGGCCACGAGCCAGAGGATCGGGGCGACCATCGCGATGACGATGTAGTTGAGGTATTGGCGGGCGATATTGCGCGAGGACTGAACCTCCCAGATGTTGTTGAAAGCGCTCTCCACCGACCCGAAGACCCGGATGACGGCCCAGAAAAGGGTTACGACGCTGACCAGGGCGATAAGCCCGCCCTGCGTATTGGCGAGGGCTTTGCGGGCGAATTCCACCATGTAGTCCAATACTTCGACGTTTTGCGGGAAAAGGGCGTAGAGATCGTCGATCAGGCCGTCCAAAAGCCCGAATCCCTTGACTACGGCGAATACCAGCGCCAGGATCGGGACGATCGAGATGAGCGTATAGAACGTCAGGGCGGCGCTGCGCACGATCGTATCGTGGGCGATCAGGCCGCGTGCCGTGTAGAACAGCAGCTTGTACTGTCTGACGGCCCACCGGACGCGGGGATTGCGGTAGGAGTTTGCGTTGCGCCGCAGGATCGTGTCCGTGAAGTAGGTGAAGACGTTCTTGACTTTCATTTCGGGACGTTTCTCAAAGGTAGCTATTTTAGACGGATTGTCCAATAATCCTGCCCGAGTTTCGTGAAGGCGATCCGTCGCTCGCCGCCTTCGCGTATGCCGAGCCGTGCGGCGATTTCAGCCGCCGTGAGCGGGAAATCCTGTTTCAGAATCGTCAGCCGGCTGCCGGAAAGCTCCCGTTTCAGTTGCTTGGGGTTGTAGGGCTCGATCCGTTCGATCTCCAGCCAGCGGCCCAATGTGTCTTCGGACTTTTCCGCTGCGAATCCGTAACCGTTCGGGCTCCAGATGTCGGCGCGGCCTTGCAGGTAGGTCGGCGTCAGCCGGGCTTTTTGAAGCGCTACGTCGGGGATCAGCAGCCAGCGGTAAGCGGCCGGATCGAAGGGCTTGTCGCAGGGAGTTGCACGGGCTTCGGCCGGCGTGCAGGAAAATTCTCCCAGTTCGAGCGCAACGGCCGTCAGCAGGGGGCCGGTTCCGTCGGCATAGACGACGACTTCCTTGCATTCGTCGTGCAGGGACACCACTTCCGTGCGGCAGGGACCGAAGAGCCGGAATGTTTCGCCGACGTCGAACAGCGGGGAGTTCTTGACGCAGAGGTTCGGGGCGATGCGACGGAGTTCCGGCAGCAGCTTCGGTATGTCGGGCGAACAATCCTCCAGCCGCACCAGTTTGCGGCCCTTGTCCGAGCGGCGGTCGGGATCGGCGTAAATCCAGTCGAAACGCAGGCCGTCGCGTCGGAGATACTCCTCGGCGGAGGCATTCACTACGTCGACATTCGCGACGCCCATTCTGGAAAAATTCTCCGCGGCCACGCGGGCCAGCATTTCATTGCGTTCGAGCGTCACCACACGGCGGAAGCGGCGGCTCAAAAAAAGGGCGTCGGCACCCAGCCCGCAAGTGAGGTCCAGCACCGTGTCGCCTTCGAGGAGTTTGTGGGCGGCGCACGCCTCGCTCGACGCCTGCTCGAAGGCCAGCGGCGGCAGGATGCACTGCGCCGCGGCGTACGAAGGGAGTTTCTGCGCGGCCCGCGCGAGGTACTTGACCTGCGTGGCCACGAGCCGGGCGTGGGGGACGGTGCGGTCCAGAGCCACCTCCAGCGGGTCGCGGCCCCGTGCGGCGGCGACGGCGCGCCGCACTTCGTCCGTGAGCAGGAGGGAGTATTCTTCGGGGGTAATCACGTCCGCAAAGATACGTTTTTTTTCGGTTCGCCGCTCCACGCCGCAAGGGTCGCAAGCGCAAAAACGGCGTAGACCGCCGCCGTCGGCCATCCGCCGAGGGTGTAATCGGCCGCACCTCCGGGCAGCGAGGCGGTCAGCCGGGCCAGCGCGCTGATCCCTTCGGCGGCGCTCCCCGTGACGAACCCGAACGCCGGGGCGAGGAATCCGACGGGTGCGAGCATCCACAATGCGCCGCCGAACACCACGACCCCGGCCAACGCGATGGCCAGCGGATTGACCGCCAGTCCGGCCAGCGGCACGACGCCGAACGTGTGCGAAACGAGCGGCGCAGTGGCGACAGTCGCCACGAACCCGATCAGATAGGCGTCGACGACGACGTTCACGCCCTTCCACCGGGTCCGGCAGCGGCGGCAGAGCGCCCTTCCACCAGTCAAACAGAGCGGCACGCCCCAGGCGAGGATGGCCGCCACGGCGACGAACGACAGCTGAAAACTGATGTCGCCCAGCCAGCTGGGATTCCAGACCAGCATCCCGAATCCCGCCGCGGCCAGGGCGTTCAGCCCAACGTATTCCGACGCCGAGGCCAGCGCCGCCTGCAGGACCGTGCACATCGCCGCGGCCCGGACGGCGCTGGGCGGGAATCCGGCTGCGGCGACGAAACACCAGACGGCCGCTGCGGCCAGCAGGTTGCGCAGCAGGTGTCCCCGCCTGAAAAGCGGCAGCCACCACAGCGCGAGATTGACCAGCGCGAAAACGATCCCCGTGTGGAGTCCCGATACGGCCAGCAGGTGCGACAACCCGCTCCGGGAGTACGCCGTGCGGAGTTCGGGCGTGACGCCGCGCCGCTCGCCCGCCGCCATGGC
>OHUA01001253.1_pt1 | contig 9998 bp, 4 predicted proteins | sample 1579051 | NCBI WGS metagenome assembly OHUA01 (sample SAMEA3879559, study PRJEB24766) | human gut metagenome | biome: human-associated habitat; feature: feces | place: USA | collected 1985/1987 | reverse complement strand
TCAAACAAATGACCTTGTAGAAGCCATTGACTATACTCGTCGCCACCCAAGAAAGTCAAGACGACACTGCATATACGATGACAAACTAAAAACTTTTGATATAAAAAAAATAAGACTTGCCGCAGGAATATAAAACGCACAGGGTGTAGAACTCTGTGCGTTTTTGATGTATTTATGAATAAACAAGTCTTACAGTCACTCTGCTGTAACCGCTCCATGTGCAGGTGAACAAGGTCAGATCCCAGTCGCTGCCACCACCTTTTATGAGCGATGGCGAATCCCAGCCGCTCAGCAGTTCGCTGTTTGTGACAGTATAGTTAAATTCTCTGCCGTAAACATCGGTGAAAATGACCTGGTCACCTGAGCTGAGCTTATCCAGCTTATCAAAAAAGCCTGTGTAATTGTGAGCGCAGATTATAAGATCATTGTCTACACGTCTGCCGCTGTACTGACAAGCTGCAGTATTCATTGCAGCATAGCTCCAGCCACGAGTCACAGGAAACTCCTGCCCCAGTGTCGGGAATGAAATCAAACCTATATACGAGTTGCCGTCAAGCACGATATCCTTATCAGGGTCATCTATCTCGCTGTCCATGGATCGACTATCGTCAAAAATGTCAAAGGGTGAACTGCTGTCGCTGTCCTCTGAACTGTCTGAGATCTGCGTTTTCAGGTCACTCAGCACAGCCTCCATCCTTTTATTACTTTGCTTTTCATGAAAATAGTTGTAATAATTAAGGGATAATGCCGCCGCTATCAGCATTATCCCCATTATTATCAACAAAAGTCCTAGTTTTTTTTTAGTCACTATTTTTCTCCTGTTGTAAAGGCGAGCCTATGTGGTTTCGCCTTTATTTCTCTTTTCTGCTTACTCTCCAACCTGCCACGATAAGGATAACTCCACCGCCTATAAGTACAGGCACCGGCCAGTTGAGCGAACCAGTCTGTGGTATATTGTCAGGCGTTGAGCTTGATGAATCAGAGCCTGACGAGCTGCTGTCAGGTGTGCTTGAACTACTATCTGTATTACTCGAACTGTCTGACTTATATGTGTTCTCTATAAGAAACAGCTTGTCATTGTTTTTGGTAACAACTGTGTAGTTGGCAGGAATATCTATCTCCTTAACTGTCCACTCAGCCGCAGTATCATCTTTCCAGAAATACTCCCAATTGTTGTCAGCGTCAAGAGTAACAGTATCGAAAAGCTTGCCATCACGATATATCTCCACCTTGATACTATCAGGTATGAGCTTTTCCTGACCATCAGGAACTATCCACGACTTTCTTACACCATAATCACTGTCCCCTGCTGGGATCTCTTCGTATGTGAACTTGGTGTAAACTGTTATCTGACCCTCAGCCACGATATCCTTATCTATCTCGATAAGTGACGGAGAAGGTGTAAACTTAGCTGTTGTGTTTTCAAAACTCTTGCCTGAAACAAGATACAGACCCACAGAATCAGCAGAAAGCTTTACTTCACCGTTTGCGTCCGTCTTGCCTGTTGAAACTGGTGTTATGCCATCGGTTTTTGCGTAGTTGTCGAGCGTATCAGCGACAGCCTGCATTTTTGAAGCGTCAGTAAAATCAGACATATCTATAGGATAATCGCTGAACTCGCCGGTAAGGACAAAGTCAGCTTCTTTACGCTCACCGACCTTATATATGCTCCACTCGGCATTACTAACAGTCGTTGTATCATTTTTGCACACTATATCCACATTGATATTATCCGCTGCAGAAGCTGAGATCGTCATGCTTCCCAAGGCTGAAACAGCCATTGCCGCCGTACACAAAACAGCCTTTGCAAGCTGAGAAAATTTAAGTTTCATCTTTGCTACTCTCCTTATCAGGTAGATTTTCAACATTATCGTCACTCTCTGGCTTATCTAGCATTGCCACAAGCTCATCATGAGAGATTTTTTTGCGTTTTGAATCCACAAACCACCACACAAGCAGTACCACAAACAACGGTATTGCTACAAAAGGCACGACCACAAGAGAATCGAGCTGAACAGCGTCTGCCGTTATTTTTGAAACACTCTTTGTATCGTCCGCAGTTTCAACTCTCTTTGCACGAACAAGAAGCCTGTGAGAATTGACTCCGTATGGTGTACAGGTAGTCAACGTAACATGATCCTCACCTGGAATAATGTTCAGCTTATCCATTTCATTAGGCAGAACTATATAAACAGACTCGACCTCATATGTATAGACCTCTTTCAACACTGTTATAGTGAACTCATCGCCCTCTGCAAGCTTATCAAGGTCGCTGAAAAGCTTTGCCGACGGCAGACCTCTATGTGCTGAAATGACCGAATGAGTGTCCGCTCCGCCAACAGGCAGGCTCGAACCCTGCAAATGTCCCACAGCGACATTTAACACGCCGTCACTTGTGCCATGATAAATAGGCAACTCCACCCTTATAGTCGGAATGGAAATATAGCCCATAACACCCGTCCCCGTGATATCCAGGATATCCTCATAGCCCTTGACCTGATCATAATCCACAAAAGGTCGGGCAAGTTTTGCTATCTCTTCATTATATTTTCTGGCACGGCTGAGTATCTCTTCATTCTCCTTGTCAGAAAGGTCATTTGCCGCTTTTTGATAAGTCGCCACCGCACGGCTTTGCGTTTTTGAATTCCACCAATCGCTTATTGTTGGATATAACATCACGGAGAGCCCCACAAGCAATAACAAGACCAATAAAATTGTAGTTGATTTACCGCTTTTCTTCCTCATGGAGTCCTCCCTGATGCCTGCCGACCGAGATCGGCAGGACAAAGGTAAAAATAAATTCAAAAAATTAGTCGTTCTTAGCTCTCTTCTTAGCAATGAGAAGCACACCTGCGCCCAGTACGATAGCTCCGCCTACACCGTAGAAGATCTGAGTACCGATACCGCCAGTTGTTGGAAGTGAGCTTAACTGTTGAACCGCTTGTGCCTGAATCAGTGCCGTCGAGCATACGAATGGACTGAAGTGTATTAGCAGGATCATATGTTGTGTCAAACTTGAACTCATATGGATCAGCTCTGTTATACTGAGCAGGAGCTTCTATCTCAACAAGCTTGTAAGTTGTCTGATCATCAATGCCCTTGATAGTAAACTTACCTGTTGCGTCTGTTTCGATATAATCAACAGAGCCTGCCTCACTGCCGATCTCAAGTCTGTAAACATTGTCAGCTATCTTGACAAGTCTGATAGCATCGCCATGAACATTTCTAAGCTGGAACTTAGCACCTGCAAGAGGCTCGCCCTTTTCGTCTACCTTGTTACCAACAAGTGAGAATGTCCAGTCATAAACTGTAACCTTAGGTGTTTCACCTTTCTCCTTACCTGTTGTGTCCTGAGGATTGTTTGAATATGTCAGATAAGCTGTGTTAGGGTTATTGTTCACACTGTCAGGAGCAGTAACTGCTACCTTAGCTTTTTCATTGAGCTTAGCAGAATAATAAGTTTCGATCTTTGCAACTGTAGGATAGTTCTTTACAAGTTCCTTGATATCGAAAGTAACATAGAAAGACTCCTTATAGTCGGTCGTACTGCTGTCGTCGCCAACTGTTGTGTTAGGACCTACTGTAACAGAAGTGATCTCCTGACCGTCAGCGTCATAGTACTTGTATGTAAGATTATCATTGAATGTAAAGCCCTCGCTGAGCTGGTCACGAACTGTGTATGTATACTTGTCATAAGCTGATACATCGCTTGGTATAGTTGTTGTGATCTTGAATTCCACATCGTCACCGATTGCGTTGTCGCCAACATCGCCCCATGAGTTATTCTCATTATGCTTGATCTGCTTTGTAAGTGTTGGCTTCGTCTTCTTTGGAGTAACGTCTGTTGTGCCTGAAACGTTAAGGATAAGAGCTGAGTTAGCCTTATCAACACCATTATTTTCTGTTGCATCGACAACGAGATAATAGCCAGCATTTGGAAGTGGAATAGTGTACTCACCGTTATCTTCATAGGCGGTTACAGACTTATTGTCGATGATGCAGGCAGAAGCGGCTTTTGCAAACTTTGCAGTATCTTCCTTTGTCCAATGATCTGCGTCTGAGATTATCTTTGCAACGTCTACTGCGCTCTCGGCACTGTCAAACTGTGACATATAAGTGCTAAGACCAGCAGTTTTCAGGCTGGTAAGCAGAGCATCGCCATTAATGCCTTTGCCCCACTTGATAGTATTTGTTGCAGATGCCTGATCAAAGATCTGATAAGCCTTATATACTCTGTTTGTATCAGAATCCTTGATAACAATGTTATTAACGCCAGCATCAGTAGTAGCAAATACTCCGAATGCTGATGTTGCAGCAATAGCTGAAACTGACATAACTGTTGCAGCAGCAAGAGCTGCAAATTTCTTCATCTTCATAATTAATTATCCTTTCATATTTGATTATTTATAGCGTTTTTTTGCGACGCTTTGTAACTAAAAGTAATGTTGCAGCAACAGTGACTGTTCCGCCTGCTGCCACGAATGGGATAACACCCATGCCGCCTGTTTCAGGCAGTTCTCCCAAGGTTTCCTCAGAGTTGTTATAGACCTGAACATACTGATCACCGTTCTTTGTCATATCAATGCAATTCTCATTTTCTGAGCCATTGTATCTGTAGTAAGCTTTGTATGACGATGTGCTTATCGGCTGACCGTTCACGTCTGTCTCTTCAAACCAATAGTAATACTTATTGCCCTTGATGTCATTTTCTTCAAGAGAAACGGCATTTGACCAGTTGTTATCAGCCGTGAGCGTTATCTGCTTCCACAAGAATACTTCACCGCTAGGTGTCGCATCCTTATTAGGAACAGGTGTAACGTTCGTCTTCTCAGGTGTGCCAAGTTCATTAGCTGTCACCTCATAAGAACAACTGCTATCATCATTGACCTTTGCTGTAAGCTCAACTGTAACATCGGAAGTAATACCGCTGAGGTCAACTGTGAACTTGCTGGAATTATAAAGATCAGCAACAGACACACTTATATACTTACTTGAAGCGCTCCATGACGCAACACTCTGATTTTTGTCACCGTCCCAAACGTCCCGATCTCTGTAGAACTCAGCAAGAACATCGCCAGACGAATTGATAAGCCTTACTCCGGAATATTTCATATCGCCCCTTTCAAGCCATGCGTTATTAAGGGTGAAGCTGAACTTAGCCGAGCCATACATGGTATACTCAGAGGCAAAGCTTCCGTTCTGAGCCATTTCTGTACCATTGCTTGTAAGGATCTTGAATTTAACATTCTGTCCCTTATCCATTGTGCCTGTAAACTTGTTATAATTTTCAGGAACGTCAGCCTTATTTGTTGACCTATAGATATTGAACGTTACCTTATCATTGGTATGAGCATTGCTATCGCCGTCAGACCATGCCTTTTGCAGGCGAACGTCCATATTTTCTACCTTCTGAGGGGTCTTGGTATTGACGATCGTATCAAAGCCCGTGGCACTGCCGTTATTTGAATAAGTATATGTAACGCCAAAGCCGTCAGGTATATTCTTTTCAAGAACATAGTAATACTTGTCCTTGTCAAGACCGTCAATAGCTACCGTCCAATTCTTAGACTTTTCCAGAGAAACAGTTTTTATAAGTTTGCAATCTGTTGGTATTCCGTTATCTCCATTCACTCTTGAGGTTGAATTTGGTGCAACAGAGGACTCATAAACATCTGCCTCGATCTTGTCGATACCAGCAGGAAGCTCGCTGTCAGCAAGCTTGTTTCCAAGCTCATCACGCCATTCCTTCGTAATGTTAAGTCCCTTGACGTTCGTAACTGTAACATCAGTGTTTTTGCTCATTGCTGTTGCACTGTATACAGCCTCATATCCTGTTGCAAGGTCGATCTCTTTGATATAGTAGTAAAGCTGCTTGTAATCATTGCCGACCTTTGTATATCCAGGAAGCTTTGTCCACTCATGTTTCCAATTGTTAGCTTCGTTAAGAGTTACCTCAGCACTGCCCCACTGAATATCATCTGGAACACCGCTTAAAACCTTAGTTGTAGACGAGCCAAGAAGAAACTTTACGCTCTCTGCCGAATGATTGCCGTTTCCATCGCTCCAAACCTTGCTTGCAGTTATCTTAAACTCTTTCAACAGATTTGTTACTCTGAACATATCTCCGTTCTTCACGAACTGATATCCGTCCTCACCGACTTCACTTGGAACTACAGCCGGACGCACTTTAAAAGCAAAATAAATAGGAGTTTCGTCAAGAAGATAACCCTCTGGACTTTGCTTTTCTATAAGCTTATAAAGATGGCCCTCAGTATTTCCGGTGCCTGCGACAGGTTCAAGGTCAAGGTTGTATGACCCGTCAGCATTTACATTGAATGTCTGCGCCTTATCCTGTGCCGAATTTCCCCAGATAACTGATTTTCTGTCTTTCGCAGCATTTTCTTTGAAATCTACTGCCGGAAGCCAATCGTATGTACCATTTTCCAGCTTAGTGTATCTGTAGATCTCAAAAGAAGCCTTAAGCATAATACTATAGTCTCCGCTGTCTACCTTTATAAGCTTAAACGGCTCAACAGTTGTTGATGACGCCTTTGACTGATTTATCAACTCAAACTCGGAATCATTATCTTCACTGTCATTTACAGCAGAGCCGTTTGTGTCAAATGATATATTATTGAACACATGGACTTTATAGCCATCGTTCTCAGCGTCCTCATCATTTGCAGGACTTCCTGTATAAACGTAAACTAATTTCAGGTGACGCTGATCTGGAACGTTTATTTCAAGTTTCTTTACAAAATCTCGTGTCTTCGCAGTCAGTGCGGAACACTTTACAGCCGAAAGCATTTTTTCATTGCTGACTTCAGTGTTTGAAAAGCCACTGCCATCCCTGTATTCATATTCGACTCTGAAAACACCGCCCGCCTTCTCAGAAGAAACCTCTTCCACAGGAACTGATATGCTTGAGCCAAAATCTAACCACTCGCTTCTCTTGTTGGCAAAGGCTTTTACTTCTTTGAAGCTGTTGCCGTCCATATAGCCATAAGCCACATAGTAACTCTTTATATTTCCGGTTTCGTAGCCTTCAGGCAAAGTTAGATCAATAGTACCCTTAGCGCCAACAATACTTTCACTTGGAATAAAGTTAGCGATAAACTTGCCCTTTTCGTTGGTAATAACATCTGCACTGCAAGAAACTGTGTTGTCAACTGCCTCCGGATCTGATATCACATAACTGTAATCACTCACAGCAAGCTCTGCACCCGTATCTGCGTCAAATACCTTGATAGACTTCAGATCCATATCAACAGCGGAATTGCCATTTATGCTTACCGTTTTTGTCTGAATGTTACCCTGAGCGTCCTTTGTCTTAACTACAGCCGTGCCTCCGCACTTGATAACATCGTTGAGAGTTATCATTCCGTTTGTTGAGCATTTGAGCTTTTTAGGGTTCACATCAATGGTATAAGTTATCTCACAGCCGGTGGACTTCGGAGAAGAACTTTTCTTCAAGTTCTTTTCCTTAACTGTCTGCGTCTGGCTTCTCTCCGGATATTTTCCAGCTTTATCCTGAACTGTGTTTTTGAACGCTGCAGTACCATTCTTGTAAACACCATTCTTAACATCATCGACCTTTACAAGTGTACTGTAGTAAGCTGTCCAAGCGTCCTGCTGATTCCATGCAGTCTTGAAAGTTACTGTATTGGCTGTCTTATCATAGAAATATTCAAACTGATTTGTTTGTGCAAAATCATACTTATCAGAACTATTTCCAAATGAATACTTGAGATAATCCTTGTTCTCGTAGAATATCATTCCCGCCGGAAGCGTGTCCACGATCTCGACATTATCGTTACGCTTATAAGTGCCGTCCTTGTTGATATCAAGCCGCCAATCAAACCTGTAATACTCAACACCATTTACAGTAACAACAGGCAGGCTGCTAAGATCATGCACTGTGTCGCCTGCTACACTGCTTGCAGCGTCATACTTTTCATAAGGCGCTTTGGAGCTGTCGCCTATAGTAAACTTAGTCTTATCTGCACTAGGCTCGAATGTTTCACCTTTATAAGTAGCCTTGTTATTTACATTTATAATAGTACCTTCGTCAAAACCTGTTACATCTACGGTACTGCTATACTGTATCTGCACAAGGTTTATATTGTCAAATTCTTCACTATCATTGAACTTTATCTCAAACGAAGTGTTGTCGGCATTAGATACTACAGTGTAATTTGAACTGTCAAGCGGTTCATAGCTTCCTGTTCCATTTCTCTGAACATACATGATAATGGAATCAGTGTCAAGAACGCTCTTTATTGACTTGCCATCATTTGACGTAGCGTTCATTATATCGCTTATAGTCTTGCCCCTGAAGGAACCGTTTGTCTGCTTGACCTCTACCTGCCACTTATATGTAACACTGCTTCCGTCCTGAGAAATGTCAAGAACTGTTTTTGACTTCTCGTTTACAGGCTTATAATAAACTGTCTTGTCAGAATGGAATCCGTCAATACCTGCAGTATTTTTCACTGCATAATTTCCATTGCTGTCAGGGTCGCCAAGATCATAGTCAGCAACCTTTGTTTCATAGGAAATAACTACCTCGTTATTGTCACCTATTCTGTCAGGCAAAACAAGCTCACCGTCACTTGCAACTGTTGCATCAAAGGTATCATTTCCAACCTTTATGCTGACAATCTGTCCTGCTTTAAGCATATTGTCAGTTATTGTCTTGCCTTTAAGGGTAGAATTTTTGTCATTACATTTAACAGTTACTTCCCATTTGAGTATACCTAACGTGTTATTATCTATCCAACCACTTTTTGATATCTGATACCTATTATAAACAGTTTCACTTGATGTGATATCAGACCATGGTTGGCTTTTATCAGGTCTTTGCATTTTAACTGTATTTGTAGTTTCCGCCTTGTCAGGATCGATAGCTGTCACATACTCGATAGTAATTTTTGACGCTGTTGTTTTATCGTCAAACGTAAGCGTGTTTCCATTAAGTGTGTACTTTACATCTGAACCATCATCAGCTTTAAGTGCAAAGCTTCCTTGCTTTGCATCAGGGAATGCTTCATCATAAAGGTGATAGCCCTTGAGGTCTGCACCGCTAGGGTTGCTTACAACAATTTCCCATGTGACTTCGTTATTGTCGTAGTCAACATTCTTGCCTGTTTTTGAGATCTTATCCTTCTTTGACTCAGAATAAATAGTTTTATCTGCTTTTACTCCATTTCCGTCTTTATCATATGTGGTGGATTTGTTTTCCACCTTACCTGACATAACGAAATTCGGGTCGCTTGTAGGATATGGGGTCGTGTAGCTTATGGTAACATTTTCTTCGCTGAATCCATCGCTGAAAACAAACTTTCCGCTTGACGCGTCATAGCTTCCTGCACCCTCAGGTGAAACAGTGAAGCTTCCGTCAACAGCATCCTTAAAAAGCTCGTCCTCGATCCTGTCAAGAGGCTTCTTTGCAGGATTGTCAACTGTGATAGTCCACCTAACTCCGTCAGCAGTTTCGCTTGCGTCCTTTATGGCAGACATAGTGAGCGGAGTAAAGCCGCCTATTTCAACCGTCTGACCGCCTATCTCAACAGTGGTCTTATCACCTGTATCTGTATCCTTACGCTTTACATTACCCTCAAAGCTCGCCTTACCGCTTATAGCGTCCTTCTCGTTTTTCTGTTGATATCGCTCGTCAAACTCAATAAAAAGATACTTCTTTCCATCTATCTCGTCGACTCTGTACTTACCTGAAATTCCATGTCCTTCATCGAAGTGAGTATCCTCGACATCGCCCCAGGTTCCGTCTGACGGTATACCGCCCTCGGGCAGGCTAACATTATCGTCGATAGGGAAATAAATATACCTATTGGTCATTTCGCCCTTGCCAAAATCAAATTCCACATTAAATTCGATCTTTTTAGATTGGTCTTTTCCTGAACCGACCGCATCATAGGATTTTATCGTGACGCTATTCGCATCCTTATAAGAATAGCTTCCGCCGTTATAGGAAACATCTC
>OHUA01001244.1_pt1 | contig 10081 bp, 9 predicted proteins | sample 1579051 | NCBI WGS metagenome assembly OHUA01 (sample SAMEA3879559, study PRJEB24766) | human gut metagenome | biome: human-associated habitat; feature: feces | place: USA | collected 1985/1987 | reverse complement strand
GTATCTTGTACTCTACTAATTTCCTGTATACTTGAAGGCAAAATTATTTCTCTTCCAATCCATTCTTTCACAATTTTCTCTGTATCAGAAAACCTCTGATTCCTACAACTACCTATAATAGTTACCAAGATTAACATAATCAATATTCTTTTTAAATACTTCATACTACTTCCTCTGTCTGTTATTATCTCAAAAAGTTAAACACCATCATCGGCTCACCATGCGGACCAATACGAACTGTATGAATACTATCTTTCAAATTATAGATTTCAAGCACTTCCCCCAATTGGGTAACAGCAGCCAAGACTCCATTATGAGGATTAGAATCGATGAGACTGCGCCATACTTGCCTAATACGGAAGTACATGCAACAAGGGAGAGCAGGGACAATATTCAATAACGCTATTCAAAGCTGTAACCAATCATGACAAACTTTGTCTTTCCGCCTAAAGGGCAATCCACCGTTCCTGTACCTATACATTGTATTGGCACATAATCCTCGCCGGCAGCTAAAGCCTCTATATTCATTAAGAGTAAGTCATTTTGTGTCTTTTCCGGCTTAGCCATATAGGAAACCAGAATAATTAACACAAACAGCACACCAAGCATCCAAGATTTTCTTTTCATACAATATTAAATTTAGTATTAGATATTTAAATTAGACCTGTCTCGGAAGCGAAGGTAGCAATCAAGGAAATCCGCTCCAACAAATCTGACTGACAAACACTGACCAAGCTTCATTTATCAGAATTTGTCAGTCCCTGTCAGAATTTGTCAGCCGCATACTATCCATGTTTTTAGGCATTAGTCAAAGCATTTTTCCCGATGAAATGGGGGATTATCAGATGATAGGAATCATTTTTGAACTTTATTTGAAGGGCTGTTAACTCACCGAGTGATTTTCGTAAACGACGAATAAGCGTATGTATTCTTTCCTGGTTTCCGCTACCATTCGGCCATAAAGTCTCACTAATTAGTGACGTAGAAAGCGTGTGTCCTTCTGCTTGAAGAAACTTTTCCAATAAGACAGCCGTTTGGGGAGTAAGCTTTACTACTTGCTCCTCTTTTATCAATTCCATCCGCTCCGCATCAAAAAAAGTATGCTCCCCCAACTGATAAACAGGTGATTGCTCTACAGTCACCACTATAACAGGTAGACCTTCTTGTTCGACCTCCTCAGGCTGCCTATTCTTTCTATAGCAATACATTTTTCCAAAAATGAAAAATAACAATTCAATACCTGCACAAACGCCTCCTATGGCAAGCAAACGCCAGTCACTAAGCAGCCACCACTCGCAAGAAGCATAACCGGTAGCTTCCACCTCACAACGAAATCCCATATAATAAGAAAGAAGGCTGTCAGTCTGGGAGAACTTCTGCACGTTTTTGGAAAAAGCAGAAGAGGGCTGCTCCTGAAAATCCCAAACAGTAATACGAGTATGGGTTTTCAGAAATATATCAGATTCTTTCAACAACTTGTTCCAGGTTCCATGTAATGAGTCCGCATCTAAGGGAGATTCATCCAAAAGTGCAGTAAGAAGTCCGCGCTGTATACCCCCTTTCACAAGGCTATTCTCAAATTTAAAACATGGGATTTCATATTTTCTTTTGCCTGAATCCAATGCAATCTCTACCACCCCGGGATTTACCTCCTCTAAAGCAGATATAGCTGTCCAATTGCTTATATAGGGAATTGAGAGAGTATCTCTTTTTTGTAACTCCTGCAATAATGCTGTTTTAAATGTGGCGCGTGCTTGTTCATCCCATTTTTGATGAACCAGAAAAGTTCCGGCTCCCATAGCCAACGAATACACAAGCAACCTTATCCATAGTATCTTTTTGCGTTTTATTTTCATCATTCTTCCCGCTCCATTTTTAGTAGCTGTTTCTCAATTGCAAAAGTAGGGATTCATACACTTAAAGAAGAAAAGCAATGTTACAGAAACTTTCGTTCACGTTTCATCATTACCAATTTATAGCTAAAAAAAACTTATCCGGACTATACCCGGGATGCACTTGCTCCGTACCTTCTCCACTCACAGGTACCTCTGACCGAAGAAAGTACGGCCTTGGTACGGAGCAAGTGCATTCCGGGTGTAACGGAGACAGGTCATAATACAATAAAGAAGATCAAAGAGTTATCTACGCAAAATGACGCAAATGAACGCAAAAATCACAGGGAGCGGGTTGAAGAGATTTATTTTCCATATATTTGCGCAGTGACAGAAACAAGTAATTAAAAACACGATATCATGGGAATTATCAACCAGGGCATTCTCGGAGGTTTCTCCGGTAAAGTGGGACCGATAGTAGGGTTCCGCTGGAAATCAAACTACTATATACGTGCACGGGCCGCCAAAGTCAGCAATCCGCGCACACCGAAACAACAGGAACAACGCGGTAAATTCGCCACGGCATTCAGCTTCCTGAAAGCTATAAAACCTTTCATACGCATTGGCTACAAGGAACTTACACAGGATAAATCCGCGTTCAACTCCGCTATGTCCTACACACTGAAAAGAGCCGTGACTGGCAGTGGAAAAGAAATCAAAATAGACTTTGACCGGGCATTGGTTTCTATGGGAACCCTGATGCCGGTATTCGAAGGTACAGCCACACAAGACGGAAATAAGATGCACTTTAACTGGCAGGACAACAGTGGCACGGGAAATGCAGAAGATACGGACATAGCCATGTTATTAATATATAACAAAGACAAAGAAACAGCTGTTTACGATACGGAAACCGCCCTACGTTCCGCCCGACATGCAGAACTTCAACTTCCTTCCGACTGGCAGGACGATGAATTGATAGCCTACCTCAGTTTTCGCAGCGCCGACGGGAGTTGCGTGGCCAATAGTATTCGCCTGACGGTAACAGTAGACAAAACAGACTTACCTGCACCGGACCAGGAGGATTCCGCCTTATGTACTTCATCAGATCGGATTCCGCTTTATCCAAAACCTAAACAGCCGGTCATTAATAACGTATCCGTCAAGGATCTTACCTACTATACCCTTACCGGAAAGCCCTTTCAGGGCAGACTGTACGGAACTGGGTGATTTCAGATGATATCTTCGCACAAACTCACCGGAAGTCACATTGGCAGCAACTTTTTCGGCAGCTATCGCACGGAGTATCTCACGCTGGCGCTCTGATAGAAAGGACGGTTGGCACTGTTAAACATATCCAACAGCAAGCTGGGCTCGCTACCGGCAAAGATGAAGCGTGCGTTCGGGCAATGTTGTATCTGTGTACGCAGCAGGGCGCAAAGAAGTTATGATTTGCAAAAAACGATCCAGAAACTTCCTGTCACGCGGCTTCAACTGGTCAATAATGGCATTGCCGAAAGCATATACAAATTCACGGACAGAGGCCGTCGCAAAGATATCTATAAAGAAAACATTATAATGTTTACTGATTTTCTCCTGATGGAAAGTATGTAGTAGCAATCCGGTCTTTCCCATACGTCTTTGGGCAACCAATACTACATTACGCACATTCGTCAAGTCTTGGACCAGTTCATCGGTTTCCCGCTCACAGTCGCAAAAGTAATGACTGCCGGCATAGGCACCTATGATAAAGGGATTCACTTGTATACTCTTCATGATTATTCAGCTTTAGATTATTGCAAATACAATAATTATATTCGTAATAATCATTCTAACTTGCTACGAAACTTTTGGAAATGCGGAAAGTTACTACATGGACAATAGGGCCACCTTTCACGTATAAAACCGGCAGGTGCGCCGCAATAAATTCCGTAACTTTGCCATCAGTTAACGTAAAAAACAGAAAAGCATGAAGAAATTTACTATCACACTGGCACTCTCTATTATGGCAGTGCTATTGATTACCATTCCTTGCAATGCCAAGGGAAAAGCAAAACATGTCGTATTAATCGGGTTGGACGGTTGGGGCGCCTACAGCGTTCCCAAAGCTGATATACCTACTATTAAACAATTGATGGCAGACGGAGCCTATACACTCGAAAAACGTTCGGCACTTCCCTCTTCAAGTGCCATCAACTGGGCTTCCATGTTTATGGGTGCCGGTCCCGAATTGCACGGATATACACAATGGGGGTCCAAAACACCTGAACTTCCTTCACGGGTGCTCAATCAACATGGTATTTTCCCTACAATTTTTCAGTTATTGCGTGATGCACAACCCAACGCAGAAATCGGTTGCCTATACGAATGGGATGGTATTAAATATCTGGTAGACACCCTCGCATTAAGTCACTACAAGCAGGCGCCCGATTATAACAAATATCCCGAAGCTCTGTGCACAATGGCAGAAACATACATAAAAGAGAAAAGACCAACCCTGCTTGCCGTCTGTTTCGATAATCCCGATCATGTAGGACACCAGGCCGGACATGATACTTCCGAATATTATGCCAAACTAAAAGAACTGAATGCTTACGTTGCCCGCATCATTCAAGCTGTAAAAGATGCCGGTATCCTGAAAGAAACCATTTTCATTGTCACTTCCGACCACGGCGGTATTGAGAAAGGGCATGGCGGCAAAACCATGAACGAAATGCAGACACCTTTTATCATTTCCGGTAAAAATGTGAAGACAAGCGGTGAATTTCAAGAAAGCATGATGCAATATGACGTTGCTTCCACCATAGCCTATATCTTCGGACTGGAGCAACCGCAAGTTTGGATAGGCAGGCCCATGAAGCAAGTATTCAAATAGGAATCAGAATTTATACGAAACATTTGCAGATGTGGAAAGTTATTGCGTAATTTGTGTAGCACTTTTTGTGCTACACTTTTTATGCTACATATAAACATCTGCTTATGAACAAAATAACTAATCCATTTTTGATTTATGGCTACGCCGGACCAGATTATTTTTGTGATCGGAAAGAGGATACACAAAAGTTGATTTCCGCCTTAAGGAACGGACGGAACATCACTTTGATGAGTCCGCGCCGTATGGGGAAAACCGGACTGATCAAAAACGCTTTTTATCAAATTCATCAGGAAAACCCGGAAGCTGCCTGCTTTTATATGGACATCTTTTCCACGACTTGCTTGAATGATTTTATCATTCTTTTCGGCCAAACAGTTGTCGGAAAACTAGATACCCTATCACAGAAAGCACTAACAACACTTACCGGTTTCTTCAGAAGTTGCCGCATTGTATTTTCATCCGACCCACTGAACGGAACTCCACAGGCGGCACTTGATTTTCAACCTTCGCAAGCGCAAGCCACTCTGAAGGAAATATTCGAGTATCTGGAACACTCCGGTAAAGAATGCTACATAGCCATCGATGAGTTCCAGCAAATTACGGACTATCCGGAAAAAGGCGTAGAAGGATTATTACGTTCTTATATACAGTTCCTGCCACATGTACATTTCATATTTTCCGGCAGCAAACAACATCTCATGGATGAAATCTTCACTTCTACCAAGCGTCCCTTCTATCGGAGTACAGAAAAAATGACTCTGCAACCAATCCCCGTAGAGGATTACTTTCTTTTTGCCAACGAATGGATGAATCAGGGAGGTAGACAACTGGGGAGAAACTTATTTCAGCAAATCTATCAGCGCTTCGGAGGTCACACCTGGTACATGCAATATATCCTGAACCGACTTTATGAACAACCTCAACCAACCATTGATGAAAAACTGATTGAAGAGTGCATATCAGATATTATCCATTCCGAAATAGACTCTTACCAACAGTTATACGGGATGCTAACCGAGAATCAATCGTCTTTATTACGTGCCATCGCACGAGAAAAAATAGTAACTGCCATCAACAGTTCGGCTTTCATAAAAAAATATGGCTTGAAAGGTAGCAGCAGCATAAACACGGCGCTTAAAACATTAATCAATAAGGAATATGTTTTCAAATCCGACAGAGGTTATTGTGTCTATGACCGGTTTATGGAACTGTGGCTACAAACATTACCCTATCCCATTAAGTAAACGACAATCAGCGATAAATTAACGTCGACAGATAATCTTCTGCAAACATCTCATTCGCCACTTCCAGCAAAATCTCCGGAGTAATTTGTTCAATACGTTGATAAACCGCTTCGGAACTTTCATACTTATTATAGTGCAGGAAAGTCTTCGCCATGCCGAGAGCATTGTTCTCATTATTATCCGAAGCCACACCTATTTGTCCGATAAGTTGCTTCTTCGCAGCTGCGAGTTGTAGCGAAGTCATCTTTGTATCACGCAGATTTTTAAGCTCTTTCATCACCAGACGCATACAAGTATCCACATCATCGGGATCGCAACCAAAATAAGTGCAGAAAACCCCGGTATCCGTATAAGAAGTCAGGTTAGACTCTACATTATAGACAAGACCGCGACGCTCACGCAGAGAAACATTCAAGCGACTGTTCATACCGGGCCCGCCAAGAATATTATTCAATAGATAGAGCGCGGTACGCTTATCATCGTACGCATTATAGCCACGGCTGCCTATCATCACATGAGCCTGATGCGTATCCTTATGCACCACCAGTTTTTCGGGCGTATAAAGAGACGGCGGAGTACGACGGTTATCCACCGTCACCGCCGGAACATCGGCAAGCAGTTTCTCTGCCAAACGGATGATTTGCTTGAAATACAGGTTTCCCCACACAAAGAACACCATATTCCCCGGATGATAGAAACGGGAAGTAAACGCAGCGGCATCTTCGCTGTGAAAGGTCTTCAGCAGCTCAGGATTCCCCAGGATATTGCGTCCCAACGGATGTCCTCGGAAGATTAAATCCTCAAAATCATCGAAAATAAGTTCGGAAGGGGTGTCTTCATAAGATTGGATCTCATCAATAATCACTTCCGTTTCCTTTTCAATCTCACGTTGCGGAAAAGTAGAGTGAAAGACAATATCCGCCAGTAACTCGAACGCACGGCCGAAATGTTCGGTAAGAAAAGCAGAGTAGATCACTGTTTCCTCCTTGTTGGTATAAGCATTCAGGTCACCGCCCACATTCTCCATACGGTTGAGTATATGCCAGGCTTTCCGCTTCTGAGTACCCTTAAAAATAAGATGTTCCACAAAATGCGCCATGCCCTGTTCATTCTCCAGTTCATCACGGGTTCCGGCATCAACTGCAAAACCACAGTAAGCCACATCGGAAAATGACGGCTGGTGAATAATACGCAAACCATTGGCAAGAGTATATTGATGGTGTCCCAACAAGGGTAATAGTGCTAACTTCTTCATTCTGACGTTTGAAACTAATTGAGGGCGCAAAGATAGCGCAATTTGACGAGGTCCCCTTATCTTCGCAAAGCAAAAATACAATAAAACTTATTGCCATTTATGGAAAATTGCAGATATTTGTAGGCTATAACCTAACTACTAACAAAAATAGTATAATGATTGAATCCATTCAAGAGCTTTTGCAGAAAGAGGCACAAGCCGTACTGAACATCCCCGTGACAGACGCTTACGAGCGTGCGGTAGAACTTATCGTGGAACAGATTCACCGGCGGAAAGGGAAACTGGTGACCTCAGGTATGGGAAAAGCCGGACAGATTGCCATGAACATTGCTACGACATTCTGTTCCACAGGTATTCCTTCCGTATTTCTGCACCCCAGCGAAGCACAACACGGAGACTTGGGCATCTTGCAGGAGAACGACCTGCTGTTGCTGATTTCCAATTCCGGTAAGACGCGTGAAATCGTTGAACTTACACAATTGGCTCATAATCTGAACCCAGACCTCAAGTTTATTGTTATTACCGGAAATCCGGATAGTCCGCTGGCAAAAGAATCGGATGTCTGCCTAAGTACCGGTAAGCCTGCAGAAGTCTGTGTATTAGGAATGACTCCTACTACATCCACTACTGCCATGACCGTTATCGGCGACATCCTTGTGGTACAAGTCATGAAACAGACAGGATTTACTATTGGAGACTACTCCAAACGCCATCACGGTGGCTATTTGGGTGAAAAATCAAGAAAATTATGCGAAAAGTAATTGGTATAGGAGAAACGATTCTTGACATCATTTTCCGCAACGGCCAGCCGACAGCTGCCGTACCGGGCGGTTCAGTATTCAATGGCGTCGTGTCATTGGCACGGGCAGGCGTTCCCGTCAGCTTTATCAGTGAGACAGGAAACGACCGGGTAGGTAATACAATCCTGCAATCCATGCGGGATAGCGGCATGTCTACTGACTATGTCAACGTATTTCCCGATGGAAAATCCCCGGTATCACTGGCCTATCTCAACGAGAATGGTGATGCGGAATACATCTTCTACAAAGATTATCCCAAGCAACGGCTGGACGTGGTTTTCCCAAAACTGGAAGAAGACGACATCGTGGTTTTCGGCTCCTATTTTGCCCTGAATCCGGTGCTGCGCGAAAAGGTCCTGGATTTGCTGGAACAGGCACGCGAGAAGAAAGCAATCGTGTACTATGACCCCAACTTCCGGTCGTCGCACAAAAGCGAGGCTATCAAGCTGACGTCCACCATCATCGAAAATTTGGAATATGCCGACATTGTGCGCGGATCTATAGAAGACTTTTTCTATATGTACAATCAAAGAGAAGTGGACAAGGTATATAAAGACAAAATTCGTTTTTATTGCCCTAACTTCCTTTGTACTGCCGGAGCCAAAGAAATCTCACTACGCACGAATAGCATCACCAAAGAGTATCCTATTCCCCCATTGGAAGCAGTCAGCACTATTGGCGCAGGCGATAACTTTAATGCCGGTATTATTTATGGCTTATTGAAGTACGACGTGCGTTACTGTGATTTAGGACAGATAAGCGAGGACACCTGGGACAAGATTATCCGTTGCGGTATCGAGTTTGCGGCAGATGTATGCCGGAGTTTCAACAACTCTATATCACCGGAATTTGCCAAGCAGTTGCCTCCCGTTAACTAAATCCCCGTTAAAGGAGAAAAAACTCTGTGAAACTCTGTGCCCTGGAATAACAAAAGTCATCAGAATACATATCTTTGCAACAAAGCGAAGATAAGCTGCACCTCGGCATAAAAAATGAACAAGTTCATTTTATTCTGCTCTCGGTTTGCATTATCTTTGCATATATATGCTCAGACAAAAAAACTATGTATAGAAATCTGTTGAACTTGCTAACATGTGTATTGCTGCTACCGGCTTGTAGCGGCACAGCTCCTCATATTTCCATTGTTTGCGAAGAAAATAACGTTGGGAACAGTATCGTCAAATGGGAAATAGCCCCTCTCATCAAAGGGAACGTAAAGGTATATGCTTCGACTGATCCGAATAATATCCCCGAGGATTCTCCGGTAGCCATAGCAAACATTTCCGATCAGCGAATGACGATTGTCACCACAGACCCTACCAAGCGTTATTACTACACCCTCGTATTCAATGATAAATATCGCGTAAAGATTGCTACCCGCAATGTCAATATCCCCGGCATACAAAACTTCCGTGATATGGGTGGGTATCCGTCATACCCTACCAAAAAGAGGGTGCGTTGGGGCATGCTCTATCGTTCTGCACAGATAGACAGTCTGGAATGCTACTCACGCAGGGAACTGAAGAATATAGGCATCAAGACCATCATCGATCTGCGCTCAGAATCGGAATTAAAAGGTCACACCCCACTGCAACAAGGATTTAATGTAATACATGTCCCTATAAAAACGGGAGATATGGAAGATATCCTGAAAGGCATTCAGGAACAGAAAATAAAAAGCGACACCGTCTACCGGATGGTGGAGCGGATGAACCGCGAATTGGTAATGCACTATCATAAAGAGTATCGCCAGATATTTGATATCTTGCTGAACAGTACCAATTACCCTGTCGTTATCCATTGCTCCTCCGGCAAAGGACGTACCGGCATTGCTTCGGCACTGATCCTCGCCTCCCTCGGCGTGAACAGCGACATCATTATGGAAGACTACCGCCTAAGCAACGATTACTTCAACATTCCCAGCGCTTCCAGTTATGCCTACAACCTGCCCACACGCTCGCAAGAAGCCATTACGACCATCTATTCGGCAAGGGAAGATTTCCTGAACGCCGCCAAGGAGGAAATAGAGCGTCGGTACGGTGATGTAGACACGTATCTGCAAAGAGCTATCGGAC
>OHUA01001234.1_pt1 | contig 10129 bp, 8 predicted proteins | sample 1579051 | NCBI WGS metagenome assembly OHUA01 (sample SAMEA3879559, study PRJEB24766) | human gut metagenome | biome: human-associated habitat; feature: feces | place: USA | collected 1985/1987 | reverse complement strand
CATCACTATCCCACCATGAGCATTGACGAGCTGTGCGCCCTGCCGGTGGAAACGCTGGCAGAAAAAGACTGCCTCTTGTTTTTGTGGGCAACTTTCCCCCAGCTCCCGGAGGCGCTGCGTCTGATTAAGGCGTGGGGCTTCACCTTTAAGACCGTGGCCTTTGTCTGGCTGAAATTGAACCGCAAAAGCCCCACATGGTTTTACGGGCTGGGCTATTGGACGAGAGGAAACGCGGAAATCTGCCTGCTTGCCAAGCGGGGCCATCCCAAGCGTTACTCCAAAAGCGTCCATCAGTTTATCATTTCCCCGGTGGAGGAACACAGCAAGAAACCAGACATTACCCGCGAGAAAATCATAGCCCTTGCGGGCGACCTGCCCCGAGCAGAACTGTTTGCCAGACAGAAAATCCCCGGCTGGGATGCGTGGGGCAACGAAGTGGACAGCGTTTTTTCCCTGTCCGTACCAGAAACGAGGTGACTTTTTATGGCTTATGTAACTGTACCCAAGGATTTAACCAAGGTCAAATCCAAGGTAGTATTCGGGCTGACGAAACGCCAGCTCATTTGTTTTGGCGGTGCGCTGCTTGTAGGCATCCCGCTTTTCTTTTTGATCCGGGGCCGCGTCCCGACCAGCGCGGCGGCGCTCATTATGGTGTTCGCCATGCTGCCGGGCTTTCTGCTGGCGCTTTACGAAAAACACGGCCAGCCCCTTGAAGTGGTGGCGCGCCAGATCGTCGAGTGCTGCTTCATCCAGCCCAAGGAACGCCCCTACCAGACCAACAACGCTTATACCGCCCTTGTGCGGCAATCCCAAATGGAAAAGGAGGTCAACGCCATTGTCCAAAAAGCAAAAGAACGAAACGAGCGCAAAAGCGCCGGTCAAGCTCACCCGCGCCGAAAAGAAAGAAATTCAGGCTGTCATCCGAAAGTATAAGGGCGACGGCAAGCCCCATTCGGCGCAGACCAGTATTCCCTATGAGGCCATGTATCAGGACGGCGTATGCCGGGTGACGCCCCGCACCTTTTTCAAGTGCATTGAGTTTACGGACATCAGCTACCAACTGGCGCAGGCGGACACCAAGACCGCCATCTTTGAAAACCTGTGCGACCTCTACAACTATCTGGACGCCTCCATTCATGTGCAGTTTTCCTTTATCAACCGCAAGATTGACCCCAAGCAGTACGCCAAGAGCTTTGAAATCCGGGCGCAGGGGGACGACTTCGACGACATCCGCAGCGAGTATTCCGACATTTTGCAAGACCAGCTTGTGAACGGGAACAACGGCCTGATGAAGCGGAAATTTATGACCTACACCATTGAGGCAGACAGCCTGAAAATGGCCCGCGCCAGACTGCGCCGGATCGAAACCGACCTTTTGGGCTATTTCAAGAGTATGGGGGCCTCCGCGTGGGGACTGGACGCCAAGGAACGGCTGGAAGTCATGCACAGCATTTTCCACCCGGACGGGGAACGCTTCAACTTTGCGTGGGAATGGCTACCCGTAAGCGGCCTTTCCGTCAAAGACTTTATTGCCCCGTCCTCTTTCCGTTTTGGCGACGGGCGAATGTTTCAAATGGGCGGGAAGTTTGGCGCGGTTTCCTTTTTGCAGATTGCCGCGCCGGAACTTTCAGACCGTATGCTTGCCGACTTCATGGAAGCGGAAAACGGGATTGTCGTCAATCTGCACATTCAGAGTATCGACCACAACGAAGCGATCAAGACGATCAAGCGGAAAATCACCGACCTTGACCGTATGAAAATCGAGGAACAGAAAAAGGCAATCCGCAGCGGCTACGATATGGATATAATTCCGTCCGACCTTGCCACCTACGGCGGCGAAGCGAAAAACCTTTTGCGGGATTTGCAGAGCCGGAACGAGCGAATGTTTTTGCTTACGCTGTTAGTTTTGAATGTGGCAGACACAAAGCAGAAATTGGACAACGACGTATTTCAGGCCGCAAGTATCGCACAGAAATACAACTGTATGCTCACCCGCCTTGACTACCGGCAGGAACAGGGGCTTATGTCCTCTATCCCATTGGGCGAAAACCTAATCCAAATCCAGCGGGGCTTGACGACTTCCAGCACCGCCATTTTCGTCCCCTTTACGGTACAAGAGCTGTTCCAAAGCGGCGAAGCGTTGTATTACGGCTTAAACGCATTATCGAATAACATGATTTTGTGCGACAGGAAAAGGCTGAAGAACCCTAACGGCTTGATACTCGGCACACCCGGCAGCGGCAAGAGTTTTTCGGCAAAGCGCGAGATCACCAACGCTTTTCTCATTACCGCAGACGATATTATCATTTGCGACCCGGAAGCGGAATATTACCCCCTTGTGGAACGGCTGAAAGGGCAGGTTATCAAGGTTTCGCAGAACAGCACGCAGTACATTAACCCGATGGATATAAACCTCAATTACAGCGAGGGCGACACGCCCATAGCCTTAAAGAGCGATTTTATCCTTTCCTTTTGCGAGTTGATTATGGGCGGCAAAAACGGGCTGGAAGCGGTTGAAAAGACTTTGATTGACCGCGCCGTTATCAGCGTGTACCGCAGCTACCTTGCAGACCCGAAGCCGGAGAATATGCCGATTTTGGGCGACCTCTACAATGAAATCAAGAAGCAGCCGGAAAAGGAAGCGCAGCGTATCGCGTCGGCATTGGAACTCTATGTAAATGGCAGTTTGAACGTGTTTAACCACCAAACAAACGTTGACATTCACAACCGCCTTGTCTGCTTTGATATTAAAGAACTCGGCACCCAGCTACGAAAACTCGGTATGCTCATTGTCCAAGATCAAGTTTGGAACAGAGTTACCATAAACCGCAGCGAAGGCAAGGCGACGCGGTACTATATCGACGAGTTTCATTTGCTGCTCAAAGAGGAACAGACCGCAGCGTACAGCGTTGAGATTTGGAAGCGTTTTAGAAAATGGGGCGGTATTCCGACAGGTATCACCCAAAACGTGAAAGATTTGTTATCGTCCCGCGAGGTGGAGAACATTTTTGAAAACAGCGATTTTGTGTATATGCTCAACCAAGCCCAGGGCGACAGGGAAATCCTTGCAAAGCAGCTTAACATTTCGCAGCAGCAAATGACCTATGTAACCCATTCCGACGCGGGCGAGGGGCTTATCTTCTATGGCAACGTGATTTTGCCCTTTATTGACCGTTTCCCGCAAGATACGGAACTCTATCGTGTAATGACGACCAAACCCGGCGAGGTGTCGGCATGAGGATAGAAATGGACAAAATCTATTGCGGCGACAGCTTGCAGGTGCTTCAAACCTTGCCGGAAAATGCAGTTGATTGTTGCGTAACGTCCCCACCCTACTATGCCTTGCGGGACTACGGCGCAGACGGGCAGATCGGACGGGAAGCAACGCCGGAGGAATATGTTTCCCGTATTACGGCGGTATTCCATGAGGTAAAGCGGGTGCTTACGCCGGAGGGTACTTGTTGGCTGAATATCGCGGACACTTATTGCGGCACAGGCAGCAAAGCCGACCACCAAGACCCCAAATACCCCAAAGGCAGGAACGGGCAGCAAGTGGCGTTTAACCACCGCGCCCCCGGCTGCAAGCCCAAAGATTTAATTGGTATTCCGTGGCTTGTAGCCCTCGCCTTGCGGGGCGACGGTTGGTATTTGCGCAGTTCTATCATTTGGCACAAAACAAACCCCATGCCGGAAAGCACGCGGGACAGGCCGACCCGCTGCTATGAATATGTGTTTCTGCTTACCAAGTCAAAGAAGTATTATTACGATTGGCAAGCAGTAGCCGAGCCGATAGCCCCCACAACGACGGGGCGGCTGAAAAGCGGAGTTAGCAAAGGAAATAAGTATAACGTTACTGTTCCGGGGCAAAACCAACCGCAGAAAATCAACCGCCCCCGCGAAAAGGGCGCATACGCCGACGAGTTGATTTCTCCCGTCCGCAGCCGCCGCAACGTTTGGCAGATTAACAATGTCGGCTATCATGGCGGGCATTTCGCAGCGTTCCCGCCGAAACTTGCGGAAACGTGCATTTTGGCGGGCTGTCCCATCGGCGGGATTGTCCTTGACCCCTTTTTCGGCAGCGGCACGACGGGCATGGTAGCAAAACGGCTTAACCGCCGCTATATCGGCATTGAGTTAAACCCCGACTATTGCGAACTTGCAAAACAGCGGATTGGAGGTGATGAAGATTGAGCAAGGAACTGAAAGCCCCCGACAAGGTAACGCAAAAAATGACCCGCGACGGTGCGGTTGCGGAAAACCTCACGACGGGCGAAACGTCCAGTATCAGCGAAAGGCCGCAGGAAGAAAACTATTCAGCCCCCGCAGGGGTGGCAGCGGAAAAGGTTGTGCAGCATATCGGCGCAGAGATTGAGCGACACGCAGCAAAAGGCGCGGAGAAAAAAGCCCTTGACGCGACGCAGCCTAAAACCCATTCTTCCCGCTTGCAGTTTTCCGAAGCGGAACGGGCAACGCCGGAACTTCAAAAAGCGATCAAGAAATCGGATAAGGCGGCAGACTGTTTAGACGCAGCGCGGGCGGCTATCCCCAAGCAGACCAAAATCAAGAAAGAGCGCGTTTTTGACGAAGCGAAAGGCAAGGCAAAGACGCGCCTTTCCTTTGAAAAGACGGATAAGCCCCCAAACGGCAAGTTGCGGCATAACCCCTTATCCCGTCCGGCACAGGAGTTAAACAGTACCGTACATGGGAAAATCTACGAGGTAGAGAAAGAAAACGTCGGTGTGGAAAGCGGGCACCGGGTAGAACTTGCCGGAGAGAAAGCGGGCGGCATGGCGGCGCGGGCAGTTAAGGGCGGCATACGCCGCCATAAGCTGAAACCCTACCGGGCAGCGGCGGCAGCGGAAAAACAAGCGGTAAAGGCAAACGCAGATTTTCTCTATCAAAAGGCGTTGCACGATAACCCCGCGCTTGCGCACTCCAACCCCATTTCCCGTTTTTGGCAGAAGCAGCGCATTAAAAAGCAGTATGCAAAAACGCTGAAAGCGGGCGGCAAAGCGAAAAAAACCGCTGAAGCCACCGCAAAGGCGGCGAAGAAAACCGCGCAGGAAACCAAACGGGCGACGTTCTTTGTTGTCCGGCATTGGAAAGGCTGCTTGATTGTGGGCGGGATTGCCTTTATCGTGCTGCTGCTTTTCGGCGGGCTGTCCTCTTGCTCCCTCTTTGGCGGCAACAGCGGCAGCGGCTTGATTGCGTCGTCCTATCTCTCCGAGGACGCGGATATAACGGGCGCGGAAAGCGCGTATGCCGCTATGGAAGCCGAGTTACAAGATATGCTGGACAATATCGAAAGCGAATACCCCGGCTATGACGAATACCGGGTAAACGCGGACGAGATCGAGCATGACCCCTATGTGCTAATTTCTATCCTTTCCGCGTGGCATGAGGGCGTGTTTACACTCGATGAAGTGCAAAGCACCCTTGAAATGCTCTTTGAGAAACAGTATATCTTGACGGTCGAGGAAGAAGTACAGGTACGCTACCGCACCGAAACAAGGACGGACAGCGAGGGCAACCCCTATACGGTTGAAGTCCCCTATAACTATTACATTCTTCATGTGGATTTGGAAAACTTCAACCTCTCCCATGTCCCCGTTTACATCATGGGCGAAGAACAGCTATCCATGTACGCTATGTATATGTCGTCGCTGGGAAACAGACCCGACCTTTTCCCGCAATCCGGCTATGTGTCTAAATACTATGAAAACCCGCCCGCCGATTATGAAGTACCCGCCGCGCTGCTGGGTTCCGATGAAAAGTTTGCGCGGCTCATGGAGGAAGCAGATAAATACGTCGGTTTTCCCTATGTGTGGGGCGGCAGCACCCCGGAAACCTCTTTTGATTGCAGCGGTTTTGTTAGCTATGTGCTGACGAACAGCGGCCTATACAATACGGGCAGACTTGGGGCGCAAGGGCTTTACAACATCTCAACCCCTGTTTCTAACCCGCAGCCGGGGGATTTGGTGTTCTTTACGGGTACATACGACACCCCCGGCGTTTCCCATGTGGGGATTTATGTGGGCGAGGACGGGGACGGAAGCCCCGTCATGCTGCATTGTGGCGACCCTATCCAGTATTCAAAGCTGGACACCAGCTATTGGCAATCCCACTTTTACGCCTACGGGCGGTTAAATTACAATTAAAAGGAGTTGAAAAATGAATATTGTATCTTTTGGCGGCGGCACGAATAGTGCCGCCTTACTTATTGGCCTATACAAGCACAAAATCCCGATTGACCTTATCACCTTTGCCGATACGGGCGCGGAACACCCGCATACCTATCAATTTATCGAGATAATCAATCAATGGCTTGCGGAACACGGTATGCCGCAGATTACCGTTGTGCAGTATGTTGACCGCTACGGCAACCGCCTATCTCTTGAAACCGAGTGCTTGCGCTCTCATACGCTCCCGTCGATTGCCTACGGGCATAAGCGTTGTTCGCAGAAACACAAAATCGCACCGCAGGAAAAGTTTTGCAACCACTATGCGCCTTGCCGCGAAGTATGGCAGCGCGGCGAGAAAGTCAACCGCTATATCGGCTATGACGCGGGAGAAGTGAAACGGTATGAACATTCCCGCAAGTACAACGAAGCCGACAAAAAATATCATAACCGCTACCCCCTCATTGAAGAATGGGGCTGGAACAGGGACGATTGTATCCGGGAAATCAAAGCGGCAGGATTGCCGCAGCCGGGTAAATCGTCCTGTTTCTTTTGTCCGAGCATGAAGAAACAAGAGATTTTATATCTCAAAGAACACTATCCCGATCTATTTAACCGGGCGGCGACTTTGGAAGAAAACGCTATGCCCTATCTTAAAACCGTTAAGGGATTGGGGCGCAGCTATTCATGGAAAGAACAGTTTGGAAAGGAGTAAATGACTATGGCGAACACGAAACTTGACCGTATCGAAAGGGATATTGAGAAAACGAGGGCAAAAATCCTTGAACAGCAAAAGAAGCTGAAAGACCTTGAAGCGCAGAAAGTCGAGGAAGAAAACGCGCAGATCGTGCAAATGGTAAAGGCGGTACACCTTGACGGGACGCAGCTTGCCGCGTTCCTCTCCGCTTACGCCAGCGGCGAAATCACCTTGCCGCAGCCGGAAGCCACTTACCCCGCCGAACAGGAGGACAACGACAATGAAGAATAAAAAGATAATCCGAAAGTTTACCGTATTGCTTGCCGCACTGGTTATCATGTGCGGCTTTTCTGTTACCGCTTATGCGGGCGGTGGCGATGAAAGCGACGACACGCCTACCCCCGTAACCGAGGAAACCCCCGCGCCGGAAACCGAGCCGGAAGAAACGACGGGCGGCTATGAGCCGCAGCCCCTTACCCCGGACGGGAATATGTCCCTTGTGGACGATATAACGGGTGAAGCGTCCGGCGACAAGCAGTTTATCACCGTCGTTACCAAAAGTGGCAACTATTTTTACATCATCATTGACCGCGCCGAGGACGGGGAAAATACCGTCCATTTCCTTAACCAAGTGGACGAAGCGGATTTAACCGCCCTTATGGAGGACGGGCAGACCGAAGCCCCCGTTTGTAGCTGCACCGATAAATGCGTTGCCGGAAGCGTCAACACCGCTTGCCCGGTTTGCAGCGTCAACATGAGCGAGTGCGCGGGTGTGGAAGCCGAGCCGGAGCCGGAAGAAACCGAGCAGCCGCCGGAAGAAGAAAAAGGCGGCGGCATGGGTATTCTGCTTGTCGTGCTGCTTGTTGCCGCAGCGGGCGGCGGCGCGTTCTACTACTTTAAGATTTTGAAGCCCAAAAAGGACGCGGCGAAAGGCAGCAGCAGCCTTGACGACCTTGATTTTGACGAGGACGATGAGGAAACGGAAGTAGTCGAAACCGAACAGACCGAGCAGGAGGACGATAATCTATGAAACTTGTAATTGCAGAAAAACCGAGCGTCGGGGCGGCGATTGCCGCCGTTATGGGCGCGAATGAAAAGCGCAGCGGATATTTTGAGGGCGGCGGCTACCTTGTGTCGTGGTGTATCGGGCATTTGATTAGCCTTGCAGACGCGGCGACCTACAATGAACAATTCCGTAAATGGAAGTACGACGATCTTCCCATTGTCCCGCAGGAGTGGCAGTTTATTGTTGCCAGCGGCAAGGAGCAGCAGTTTTCCATTCTCAAAGACCTTATGCACCGCAGCGACGTTACCGAGATTATCAATGCTTGCGACAGCGGGCGCGAGGGGGAACTCATTTTCCGCTTTGTCTATGAACAGGCGAATTGCAAAAAGCCCTTTTCCCGCCTTTGGATTAGCAGCATGGAAGCAAGTGCAATCCGCGAGGGCTTTTCAAATCTCAAAGACGGGCGCGGCTATGACAACCTCTATCAATCCGCGCTTTGCAGAGCAAAGGCCGATTGGCTCATTGGCATTAACGCGACCCGCCTTTTCTCTATCCTCTACCATAAAACATTGAATGTCGGCAGAGTGCAAACGCCCACCCTTACCATGCTGGTAAACCGCGACTATGCAATCAGCAGCTTTAAGAAAGAGAAATATCATGTCGTCCGGCTGGACGTTGGCGGCGTTGCCGCCCTTTCCGAAAGGCAGGACGACGAAGCGGCGGCGCGGCAGATGAAAGCGGCTTGCGAGAAATCGCAAGCCGTTTGTACTTCCCTCAAAAAAGAGAAAAAGACCGTTTCCCCGCCGAAGCTGTTTGACCTTACCGCGTTGCAGCGCGAAGCTAACCGCCTGTATGGATTTACGGCGAAACAGACCCTTGATTATGCGCAAGCCCTCTACGAAAAGCGGCTTTTGACCTATCCCCGCACCGACAGCAAATATATCACTTCCGATATGGAGGGCAGCACAAAGGAACTTATCACCGGCCTTTGCGCTGCTCTCCCCTTTATGCAGGGCGTGAAGCTGCAAGCCGACCTTGCGAGGATTTGCGACAACAGCAAAGTAACCGACCATCACGCCATTTTGCCGACAGCGGAGTTTGTGAAAACGGGCTTTTCTTCCCTTGCCGAAAGTGAGAAAAAGCTAATGACCCTTGTGTGCGCAAAACTGCTTTGCGCCGTTGCCGCGCCCTATGAGTATGAAGCGGTTACGGCGGTTTTCACTTGCGGCGGCTATACCTTTACCGCAAAGGGCAGGACGACGCTTTGCGAGGGTTGGCGCGAGATTGAAAGACTATCCCGCGCCGCGTCCGGGGAACAGGACGAGGACGCAGAGCCGGAAACCGTTTTGCCGCCGCTTGCCGAGGGGCAGACCTTTGACAATCCGGCAGCGGAGATCTCCGAACGTTACACGCAGCCCCCAAAGGCATTTACCGAAGATACGTTACTTTCGGCTATGGAGAGTGCGGGAAAGGAGGACACGCCGGAGGACGCGGAGCGCAAAGGGTTAGGCACCACCGCGACGCGGGCGGGTATCATTGAAAAACTCATTAGCGCGGGCTTTGCCGAGCGCAAGGGCAAAAAGCTAATCCCCACAAAGGACGGGTATAACCTTGTCGCTATTCTGCCCGACAGCCTTACGTCCCCGCAGCTTACGGCAGAATGGGAAACGCGCCTTACCGGGATTGCAAAGGGCAGCGACAGCCCCGCCGACTTCATGCGCGGGATTGAGGAAATGACAGCGGGGCTTGTCAAGACCTATTCCGCGATTTCCGAGGATAAAGCGAAGCTGTTTACCGCAGCGGGAAGCAATCGGCACTTGCCCCCGTTGCGGCGCGGCGGTTTACGAGGGCAAGAAAAACTTTTACTGCTCCGACAGGGCTTGCAGCTTTGTGATGTGGAAGAATGACCGCTTTTTTGAGCAGCGCAAAAAGGCTTTCACAAAGGCGATTGCCGCCGCCCTTTTGAAAGACGGAAAGGTAAAAATCAAAGGTATGTACTCGACCAAGACGGGAAAGACCTTTGACGGAGTTGTGCTGCTTGCCGACACAGGCGGCAAGTATGTAAACTTCCGCGTCGAGCAGAACCGAAAATGATAAGGCTTGATGAAAAGCAATACCGCGCCGTAAAGAAAATGACCCGCGCCGCTTGTGCAAACAACGATTGCGGGAATTGTCTGCTGCTGGACGACGGGGAAACTTGCGTTTGTGTGCAGAGTATCAGCTATTCGCTGCTATGCCGCTATTTCC
>OHUA01001232.1_pt1 | contig 10139 bp, 11 predicted proteins | sample 1579051 | NCBI WGS metagenome assembly OHUA01 (sample SAMEA3879559, study PRJEB24766) | human gut metagenome | biome: human-associated habitat; feature: feces | place: USA | collected 1985/1987 | reverse complement strand
TGCTCAAAAGTGAGCTGCTGTATTTGCAGGAGTTCCGCTCCATGGAACACTTCAAACTGGAACTGATCGAATATCTAGATTACTACAACAACCGCAGGATCAAGGCAAAGCTAAAGGGCTTGCCGCCTGCAATTCACAGACAGCAAGCCCTTTCGGCTGCTTGAACAATTTTTACTTCAGAATATTGTCTAACTTTTTGGGGTCACTTCAAACTGTGTACCATACCGGGATTTCATTATAGGAACAAGTTTTTACAGCGCACCGTCAGAACGGACATTGTCATAGTTCAGCACACCCGCGAAGAACGCAAGCGCCAATCCCTGGCCCCAGCCCTGAATCCAGTCGCGGCTGATGCTGCGGTAACCGTCGGCATCTTTCATAACCGCGGTGCCGCCGGAAACATTCAGCACGCGGCCATCCGGGCTGACGTTTGCCAGCATACCGGGGATAGATTTATTGATGTACTTGATGTGCAGCGGGTTGCCCTTGGCGATCATGGCGGCAGCGATGCCGGCGCTGGCGCTGACTTCCTCATAAGAAGTTTCATCGTCCACAATGGTGCGCCACAAGCCGTTTTCGGTCTGGTAAAGCTTAAGTGCGGCAAGCTGGTCGTTCAGGCTGCCGACAACATCCAAAAACTTGGGGTACAGGTAGCACTGCGGCAGGCGAATGCCCACCTGAGACATGGTATACGCGGCCCAGGCATTGGCGCGGCCCCACTTGATGCCGGACATGTGGTCCCCGGTAATATTGTTATAGCCGTGGTAGTACAGCCCGCTTTCAGGGTCCTGCAAATATTTGATATGCCAGTAATACTGGTTCAGCGCGTCATCAATCAGCTGTTCATCTTTCAGCAGCACACCCATACCCGGCAGTGTGCAGAATGTGCGCTAGTTGGATGGGGGTATGTTTGCCGTAGTCATGGGCACGGCAGCCGATACGGATCATTGTGCAAACCTCCTATTCGTGGGTACCTGCACAGCGGGGGAGATAAACAAAATTTGGAGCATCCGGCCCCTGCTGTTCTTTGGCAAAATGCTCAAAGTGACTTTCTGGGTCAACAGCAAGCCATTCTTGCAGCTCGTCGCTTGGTACACCGGGTTGGTGGCGGATATTTACATGGGTACGCGGTTCTTCCAGATAAGAAAACAGCAGGTTTTCCTGTACACTGATCAGATGCCAGCGATCCCCCTCCAGCAGGCCCTCGCTCACCAGCTTTAGATGGTACTCCATGTAGCTGCACCATTTATCCGGTTTCAAAACGGCAATGCGCCCATGCTGTGCACCGGAATGGCGCTCACGCAGCCAATCGCCGGCAGTGGTAGGGATATCGTGGTAATAATACGGCTGCATTGCTACCCAGCGGCGGGGCAGGGATTCGCCCACGGCAGCGGGCCATGGGCAAAGCAGTGCATCCAGCAGGGGCGACAACCCATCCGGCGCAAGCGCTGTGCCGACAGATTCAAGGTACAGGAACAAGTGCGCCTGATACCGAAACAGCGAAGCTGTCAGCAGCTGGTGTGCTTGGCGCAGCCCCTCAACGGTTTGGGAAAATTCCTGCATGGCAGCAGCAAGAGATACCGCATCGATTCCACTGTGCAGCACAGCATGGAATGATGCGCGAACCACGGGACAAAGCTGCCATGTAAGGCTTTCTGACGGCATTTGCCTACCCCCAATACGACTTATTTATTTTATTGTAAGCCGCCCAGCCGGAAAAATGCAACTTGTATAATGCACGGATTCTTTGTGATAATTGAAGTTTACAGACAATAAAAACTGTGTTATGATGGGCACAAGTTAGGCAGAGTTCCTGCCGGAAGGAGCAGAACAATGGAATACAACATTCTTTCCTGCGGTGCGGTGGCGGACGGAAGGACAAACTGTGCAACTGCTATCCAAAACGCTGTGGATACGGCCTCGGCGGCAGGCGGCGGGCGTGTCATCATCCCGGCCGGGCAGTATCTGAGTGGGTCGGTATTGCTGAAAGATAATGTGGAACTTTACCTGGAAAGCGGCGCGGTCCTTATCAGCAGCCTGGACCCTGTAGATATCAAACCGTTCCCCCAAGGGGGAAACGGCGTGAACCCTGACGATACTGCCGATGGCTGGCAGAGCGGCTTCTTTTTGGGTGCATCCCACGCCAAAAATGTGACCATCAGCGGTATGGGTACGATTTACGGCCAGGGCGACCAGGTGTTTTTGGACAAAAACGAAGATAACGGTTTCCATGAATGCCCCAAAACCTGCGAAGCGTTCCGCCCGCGCATGATGCTGTTTGAAGATGTGGAAAACTTTACCGTGCGCGATGTAACGCTGAAAGATGCCGCTTTTTGGACACTGCATATGGCAGGCTGCCGGAATGTGCGCATTGACGGAATAAAAATCCTGAACGATGACCGCGGAGCCAATAACGACGGCATTGACCCGGACTGCTGCCGCAATGTGGTAATTGCCAACTGCATTGTCTCAACGGGTGATGACGCCATTGTGGTAAAATCCACCGGCCCCATGTCGCGCCGGTATGGTGTGTGTGAGAATATCACCATCACGAACTGCGTGCTGCATTCCCGCGATTCCGCCTTGAAAATTGGCACCGAGACCCACGGAACGATCCGCAACGTAACTTTAAGCGACTGCATTATTGACCGCTGCTCCCGTGCGGTGGGTATCTGGGTACGCGATGGAGGAACGGTGGAGGATATCCATATTCACCACCTGACCGGATCCACCCTGCGCTATGCAGACCGCTATGCCGAGCCGGGTGCACCGGGCTGGTGGGGAAAGGGCGAACCGATTTTCATCAGTGCGACCCCCAGGAAAAACAGCCGGACAAAGACAGGAACCATCCGGAACGTTACATTCGATAACCTGTCCATTACCTGCGAAAGCTGTGCGTTCCTGGCCGGTGAGCCGGAAAGCTGCCTGCGGGATATCCGCATCCGGGACCTGCACATGACTTTTAAGCGACAGGGAACCCAGCCGGGAGGCTTGTTTGATGAACAGCCATCGGTGCGGCATGTGTACTCCCATGCGATCCCCGCATTGTATGCCCGTAGTGTGAAACAGCTGACCGTGCAGGACAGCACCGTGCGCTATGCGGATAAAAGCGAAGCGTGGGCGAGCGAAGTTACAACACTGGAGGACTGTACGGAAAGTGCAGTTGACCTTAAAAAAATTCAATAATCCTTGTAAGGAGGCAGATATTTATGTACCAGGCTGCACAAAACCGTTACAACACCCTGCCAACCCGCCGCTGCGGAAACAGCGGCCTGCTGCTGCCCGCTGTTTCGCTGGGGCTGTGGCATAATTTTGGCGATACCTCCCCGTATGAGAACATGCGTGCGCTCTGCCGTACGGCGTTTGATAACGGCATTACTCACTTTGACCTTGCCAATAACTATGGCCCAGAACCGGGTGCTGCCGAGCGCAATTTTGGCCGGATCTTACACGATGACCTTGGCGTTTACCGCGATGAGCTGATTATTTCCACCAAAGCAGGCTATGAAATGTGGGACGGCCCTTACGGCAACTGGGGCAGCCGCAAATACCTGCTGGCCAGCCTGGATCAGAGCCTGCGCCGCATGGGGCTGGACTATGTGGATATTTTTTACCACCACCGCATGGATCCTAACACCCCGTTGGAAGAAACAATGGGCGCGCTGGCCCAGGCGGTGCGCAGCGGCAAGGCGCTGTATGTCGGCCTATCCAACTATGACGGCCCCACGCTGGAAAAAGCCACTGCGATTTTGGACGAACTGCATGTGCCGTTTATCATCAATCAGAACCGCTACTCGATTTTTGACCGCACGATTGAAAATAACGGCCTGAAAGCGATGGCTGCTCGGTTGCATAAGGGAATTATCACCTTCAGTCCGCTGGCACAAGGACTGTTGACCAACCGATATCTGCAGGGGATTCCGGCTGACAGCCGGGTACGCACAGACGGGCGATTTTTGAAAGAAAAGGATATTACGCCGGAAAAAATCGCTCAGATCAATGCCCTGAACGATATTGCCCAGGCCCGCGGACAGACGCTGGCTGAAATGGCCCTGGCCTGGCTGCTGAGCCATGATGAGATTACGACCGTGCTGATCGGTGCATCGAAAACCAGCCAGATCCTGGATAACATCAAAGCAGTGCAGAACACGAGCTTTACGGCAGAGGAACTGGAAGCGATCGACAGAATCAGCAAATAAGCCGCAATCGATAATTTGAAAGGGAAGCCGTTTGCAGAGAACGGCTTCCCTTTTTGTTTCGGGAGTTATGGGGTTGGCGGGCGCAGCCAGCCGCTGTATTTCAAGATAGAAGTACCAATGCCGGTGCCTGTGGCCCGCCGCCAGTCCGATGGGGCGGTGCCCATCACCTCATAAAAATGGCGGTTGAAGCTGGACATGGAGCCAAAGCCGACTTTTTCACTGATGGTCAGGATCGAATCATCGGTCATGCGCAAAAGGCTGCAAGCTTTTGCAATGCGCGTTCGGTTCAGGTAGTCCAGCGGCCCCATGCCGACAAGCTCCCGGAACACCCTGCGAAAATGGGATTCGCTCATGCTGCACGCATCGGCAAGGTCGCGGATGCTGAAATTCTCCATATAGAATTCATCAATATAGGTCAATGCAGGTGCAATGACCATGCGGTTTGCTGAGGCAGAATCATTTTGCTCGGTGGAAAGCCGCATGACTTCGGTAATCAGGGCAACAAACAGCCCGCGCACGCTGATCTCATAGTTCAGGGAACGTGTTTGCATTTCCTGCAGGATCATCTTGACATAATTTGCCAGCGCGGGGTGGTCGGCAGAGGAAAAAATGCCGCTCCAGCCATGCAGTACCTGGGCCAGCAGGCGGCTGTTCGGCAAGGCTGCTGGGTCAAAAAAGGGGCGCAGCAGCTCCTCTGCATCGGTAAAAATATAGCTCCATTTACACGGGGCAAAATATGGGAAAACACGATATAGACCGCGTGTGCCAGGGCCTGCGTGATTCGCTGAAAGCGCTTTGCGTGATCTGCCTGGTGTTGGCCGTCGCGGTGTTTGCATCGCGCCGGCTGCTGCTGTCGATTTTCCTTGACCCAGCCACCGATGCTGCCAGCATTGCACAAGGGGCGGATTTTCTCAGTGTAATGGGGTTTGCCTATATTATTGCCGCGGTAATGAACAGTTATCTGAACGTGCTGCGCGGTGCAGGGGATGTAAATGTCAGCCTGGTTGCAGGCCTGTTTGAGATGGGGGCCCGGCTGGCGTTTGCCTCTTTGCTGGCGCCGCACCTGGGTGTGTGGGGTATCTGGCTTGCCACCCCGTTAAGCTGGGCTTCCGGCTGTATCATCCCGGTGGTGCGATATTACAGCAAAGAATGGATGAAGCGAACGCTGATCTGAACCGGTGAGAAATAAAAGAAAGCACGGCTCTGCGATAGAAAAATCATCATGAGACCGTGCTTTGTCTTGTGTTTATGAATTTTGGGCAAAAGGCTTCAGTGCGCTTTTGCGGTATTGCTGCGGGCTTTGGCCTGTCATGGAAGAAAAGCGGGTGGAAAAATTGCTTTCATCCTCAAAGCCAACCTGGCGGGCAACCTCGCCGACAGGGAAATCTGTCAGAACCAGCAGTTCTTTTGCGCGGGTAATACGGGTGGATAACAAAAAATTGTACGGTGTTGTGCCCATATATTGCCGGAAAAGCCGCAAAAACCAGCTTTTGCTGACAGGGATCTGCGCCAGCAGCATATCCAGATTGATGGGCTCCGCATAATGTGCACGGATATAATCTGCAATCTGCTTGATCATGGTCCGGTTGGAACGGCTTTCGTCCCCGGAAAGCTGCTGGTGGGCAAGCAGTGCCAGCATTTTGTGCAGTGTCAACCCAATTTCGATCTGGGCGGTGGTGGTTTCCTTTTTCCACTCGGCAAACAGTGTTTCAAACAAAGGCTGCATCTCCATGCGGCTGACATGCGCAGCGGTAAGCCGCCCCTGCGACTGTACGGAATCGGCTAACGTTTTAACCCCAACACCGTCAAGGTGTACCCAGTAGTGCTCCCATACATCATAGCCGGGGGCCGTGCAGTAACTTTGCGGTGTGCGGCAGTTCATCAGCAGTGCGGCACCTTGCGGCAGCTCAATGTGCTGTTCGTTCTGCTCAATCAAGCCAGCCCCGGCCAGGGTATAAAAAAGGATGTAACTTTCCTTGTCTGTACGGGCTGTGGCAAAGTGGGAACGCCCATAAAACAGTCCGGCTTCCGTTGCATAAAACGGCTGTGCCAACACGGCGTTATTTGGCGTTGCACGCAGCCACACACTGCGCTCTTCCACGTCCATATTATAGGTCAACATAAGGGATCACCTCAGTAGAATTATCACAAAATAAGCAGTGCTTTGTGGTATGAAATAGATCAGAAAAAAGCAATATAATGTAAATGAAAAGAATAGTAACACTACAGTAATTTTACCAAAAATAAGGTGCGGATGCAACCTTGCTTTTTGACTTTGGTTTTAACGTAATACAAAATAAAAATGTTTGTACGGAAAGGAAATCAACATGGAACATATGGCATGGAAAGGCCGCACCAAACCCGGTTGCAAGGCAGAATATCAGCGCCGCCACGCAGAGATCTGGCCGGAGATGGTCAAGGTTTTGAAAGAGGCAGGCATCTGCAATTACAGCATTTTTTATTGCAAAGATGAACTTTTTGGCTACTATGAATGCGAAAAAGGCGTTGCCTATGCTGAAAAAGTGCAGGCAGAAAGCCCCATTGTGGACCGCTGGAATGAGTATATGAAAGATATTCTGGAGCTGGAAATGGACCCCGTGACCGGTGCCCAGCCCAAGCTGGAGCAGGTGTTCCGGCTGGATTAACAAACAAAGCAGAGAAGCGAGCCTTGCCAGAGAAAAAATGGTAAAGCTCGTTTTTTATTTGCTTTATGCGTGAAAACCGTATGGAGTACGAAGCCAACATTTTTGTTTCACAAGCTTCGCTCCCAGACGATACCATTTTAGAGTATATTGAGAATGGCTATGACATTCAACAAATAGAACGGGCAATGAGTTCTGACATCAATTTAGTCGCTTTGAAAGTTGATACTCTTATAGCACAAGGTTATCAACTACGAAAACAAGAACACCGGAGCGATTTCCTTAAGGCAACACCGCACAATTCCCGCCTTGCGGCTTAAGCACCGCTCCGGCAGCTGCGGCACGGCATCTGCGTTGCCAAAATGCTCGATAAGACATCCAGTATTATCTGCGCTTTTGGCTTGGCATCTGCCGCACCTCGCTCGCCGTATCGGCACTTAGAATTATGCGGTGTTGCCTTAAATAGAATCATATAAAGCACTGCCCCGGCGGGACAAGATATCCCGCCGGGGCAGTGTTTTTTATGGAAGAATGATTATACGCTTCAGATCACATTGTATTCTTTCAGCAGTTTTTCAATCTCGGTGCCCTCCAGCTTCTTCAAAGCTTCTTTCAGGGCCAGTTTCTGCACAACGTTCATCTCCATATCGGTGACCTTTTTGCCGTCGCGCAGTTTTACGGTGGCATCCAGCAGGTCGCGGATATCATATACGCTGCCCCAGACCTCCGGTACGCCGCGGTCAACGTTCAGCAGGGTGTAAACCGCTTCCATGCCGGTGCGGATGGAATACTCGGTGGTAAAGATGGTATCGCGCTTGGTCTCGGCAAACTGGCCGATGAAAGCGAAATTCACAGCGCCTTCGGGCACAACATCCGGACGGTCGCCGGCAGCGCGCGGCATAAAGAAAGCGTCGATATACGGCATCATGCAGGGCACGGTGTTGGCACTGTTGGCAGCCAGATCCTCGATCTGGTCAACTGGTACACCAATGTGGTACAGCCATTCCTGGCAGATCTCCTCGCCGGTGCATTCGCGCATGGGCTTCTTGACGTAATCGCCGGGCTTATCACTGAATAGACTGTACACCCAAACGCAGAGCTGGTCCTTGGGCTGGTCGCGGAACTGCTGCTGGCGGTTCAGGGTCCAGCTGAGCAGCCAGCTGGAATCCTTGACGGAGACAATGCCGCCGGTGACGACCTTGCCGGTGAAGGGATCGCGCTTGCAGATCTTTTTGATATAGGGCACAATGCGCTGGTCCAGCGTGGTGATGGTGGCGCTCATCCAGTTGCTCAGCTCCGGGTCATAGCAGAACTTGTCCGGGTGGCCGAAGCTGGGGTCCTGGGCGGCGATCTTGCGCCACAGATCCCAGCCGCCGCCTTCCTTCAGATCAAACTTGAGGGGGGCAACGGTGGTCTGGCTGCCAATGGTGGAGTTTTCGACACAGCCGCCGTTGGTGATGAACACCAGGTCGTTCTCGGTCAGGTCAATGCACTCTTCGTGGCCGTCGCGCAGAGTATCAATGCGGGTGGCCTGCTTTTTGCCGTTGGCGCAGTCAAAGGCAACGTTGGTCACCTTGACGCCGTAATGGAACTGCACGCCATAGCCTTCCAGGTACTTGACCATGGGCAGGATCATGGATTCATACTGGTTGTAGCGGGTAAAGCGCAGGGCGGTGAAATCCGGCAGGCCGCCGATGTGGTGGATGTAGCGCTGAAGGTAGCGCTTCATCTCCAGGGCGCTGTGCCAGTTCTCAAAGGCGAACATGGTGCGCCAGTACAGCCAGAAGTTGGTGTTCAGGACTTCGTCATCAAAGAAGTCGGTGATCTTTTTATCGTACAACTGCTCGTCCGGGGTCATGAACAGCTTCAAAATCTCCATGGCACCCTTGTCAGACAGGCCGAACTTGCCATCGGTGTGGGCATCCTCGCCGCAGTTGACGGTGGCGCGGCACAGGCTGTAGTTGGGATCGTGCTTGTTCAGCCAGTAATACTCGTCCAGCACGGTGACGTTCTCATCCTCAATGGAGGGGATGGAGCGGAACAAATCCCACATGCACTCGAAGTGGTTGTCCATCTCACGGCCGCCGCGCATAACGTAACCGATGTCCTGGTACTTGTAGCCATCGCAGGCACCACCGGGGATGGGGTCCTTTTCCAGCACATGGATGTGCTCGCCCTTCATCTGGCCGTCACGCACCATAAAGCATGCGGCGGACAGCGCGGCCAGGCCGCTGCCGATAAGATAGGCGCTCTTGTGGTCAACGCCCTCCGGTTTTTCGGGATGGGCAAAAGCTTCATAGTTACCGCTGGAATAATACATAAAAAAGCCTCCTTGCGTTGGTTTTATTGTTTGCTGTTGTTTATCTGGGGTGTTCCTTTTGGAATGTCTATAGTATAACCAGCGGAGGCAGGGTTCACAATCAGCAAAACAGCCGCTGTGATTAAATTTTTATCACGGCGGCTGTTTTGTATAAAATTTGAAGTTTTTGTTACAGGGGCGGCAAGGCAGCGGAAGATGGTGGGGGCCATGGCGGCCTACATTAGTTTTTCGCAGATCGTGCATTTCATGGTTCGGCCCTTAACGCAAGATGTACATCAGCTTTTATCAATGCGGCATTTTTCCAACGCCTTGGTCACATCACCGTGAATCAGGGTGGAAAGCTGTTCCACCAGCTGGGCGGGGTCCTGACGCATATCGTTTTTGATCCAGTCCAGTGTCAGCCCCACAAAGGCGAACTTATAAAAGTTGGCGATAAACTCTTTATCCTCCGGGCGAACCGTCATACCGGCGGCGCGCTCCTCCACAACGCCCATCATCAGGTCATAGGTCAGGCGGTAGAGATAATTTTCCAGCTGTTCGCGGCTGATGGAACGGTAGACGCTGGTAAAAAACGCTTTGTCCTTCCGCAGGGCTTCCAGAATCTGCAAAAAGCCCTGCTGCCAGGTATCATAGGTTTTCTGCCCGGCCAGCGCGCGGGCAGCGTCCTCCTCGCAGCACCATTCCACAAGGTCGTAAATATCCTTAAAGTGGTAATAAAAGGTCATGCGGTTGACCCCGCAGTGGTCGGTCAAGTCGCTGACCGTGATTTTGTCCAGCGGTTTGTGGCGCAGCAGTTCCTTGAGCGAAGCTTCCAGTGCGCGCTTTGTCATCTGCGACATGGGTAGTCCCCTTTCCATGGGCGATATTGCTTGAACATCATAATATTTATTCTACCACAAGGATGTGAACTTTTCTTGGCAGGAATTTTAGGCAATACCGCATAATTCTAAGTGCCGATACGGCGAGCGAGGTGCGGCA
>OHUA01001223.1_pt1 | contig 10197 bp, 7 predicted proteins | sample 1579051 | NCBI WGS metagenome assembly OHUA01 (sample SAMEA3879559, study PRJEB24766) | human gut metagenome | biome: human-associated habitat; feature: feces | place: USA | collected 1985/1987 | reverse complement strand
ATTTTTTAATGATGACGGAACAATCATGGACGCTCCCGGCTGCCACGGCGGTAATAATTTCAGCTATATAAGAGCTATGCGCCAGATTGGCGAAGAAACCGGCACTCCTGTACTTGATCTGTTTTCTTATTCAGTTGAACTTTTTGAAAAAATCGGACATGCACTTCTTGTGAGAACCCGTAAAATGTGGCAGCTTGTCAGCGTACTTGTTGCACTGTGTTTCTTTAGCAGCATGCTGATTACCAACGATGTTTCACTGATAACATTTGTGCCATTTGCAATAATGATGCTTAAGCAGTGCGGCAGGTGGGAGCTTATGATACCAGTTGTTGTGTTGCAGACAATAGCTGCGAATCTTGGGAGCATGCTTACACCGATTGGCAATCCGCAGAACCTGTATCTTTACGGACTTGCGGGAGTTGGAGCAGGGCAGTTTATGATGTGGCTTCTGTCATACACAGTTGTTTCAGCAGTCCTGCTGATTATTTCAATACTGCTTTTAAAGAATAAAAATGCTGATGTGAGTATGAAGGATACCAATGATAATTCAGGTCAGAAAGCAGCACCTGTAAATGTGCTGTTATATACAATTCTTTTTGTTATAGCATTACTTGTTGTTGCAAGAGTACTTCCGTGGTATGTACTTACAGTACTGGTGCTTGTTACCACATTTATAATAGAAAGAAATGTGCTGTTAAAAGCAGACTACGCGTTGTTATTAACATTTGTCGGCTTCTTCATATTTACAGGCAATATGGGAAGGATAGAGCCGGTTGCATTATTCTTATCAGGTATTGCTGATGGCAGGGAAATAGGCGTTGGAATCATTACAAGCCAGTGTATAAGTAATGTCCCGGCGGCACTTCTGTTGTCAGGATTTACACATAATATAAAAAGCCTTACACTTGGAGTTAATATTGGCGGGCTTGGCACACTGATAGCTTCAATGGCTAGCCTTATATCATATAAGCAGTATGTCAATGAAGTGCCAGAGGGTAAAGGAAAATATTTTGTTACATTTACAGTGTATAATGTGATATTTCTGATTGTGTTATATGCGTGTACAAAACTTATATAGATAAAGCAGGAGGGGGAAAGCAATGTATGGATGTCCGGGCTGTGGAGCCGAATTACGATATGATATCAAAACAGGCAGGTTAAGATGCAAAAGCTGCGGCGGCAAATACGATGTTGGCGCAATAAAGAAAGATAAAGATGCGGAAGATTCATTATATGAAGTAAATGCATTTGTATGCCCGTCATGTGGTGGCAAAATATATTCAGCGGATAATACAATAGCGGGATTCTGCAGTTATTGTGGAGCGTCTGCTATATTGCAGCAAAGAACAGAGAAAGTTGATGCACCGAAATCAATTGTGCCGTTCAAAGTAGAGAAAAAAGTATGCAAGACAAAGTTTAAAAATTTTGCAAAGAAGAACATGTATGTTCCTGATGAATATAAGAAGGCGGACGGTATTAATGAATTCAGAGGAATATACCTTCCGTATCATAGTTACGAAGCGACAGTTGAAGGTGACTATGATGCATATGGAAAGACGCAGACAACTAAAAAGAAAAAGAAGAAGATTTATACAACTACCAGACATTGGAAGATTCATGCACCGGTTCATGGCAATGTAAGAGGAATTACACATGATGCATCAAAATTATTCAGGGATGATTTAAGCGAGGCAATTAATGATGCTACGGACTCTAAGGCAGTAGTAGATTTCAAACCGGGCTATCTGTGCGGCTTCTATGCCAATATGTCAGACATTCCGGCAGAGGATTATAAAGAGTATGCCTATGTTAATTCAAAGGAATATGTTGATAATCAGATAAGATACAAAGTCGGAAGCAGCATGTCCATAAAAAAGACAGAGAAAGAACCACAGATAGATATTGTCAGCAAAGAGGATATATTAAAGCCGGTATGGTTCATGTCTTATCAGAACCGTGACAGAGTTGCGTATGCGGTTATTAATGGAAATACAGGCAGAATGAATTGTGACCTGCCGGTAGACTTTAAGAAATTCTTCGGGGTTTCAGCAATCATATCAGCGGTAATATTTATTGTCCTTATGTGTTTTCAGAACATAATGTTTACAGCTAAGACAATGATAGGAATAGCTGCAGTATTCAACCTTATAGCTGGATTGTTTTATGATGCCAACATAAGAAAAATGTATGACAGGGAAATAAAAAGAGCATACAGATTGAAAAAATCGGACGCACTTAAAGTAGTAGCAATTACAGCAGGTACATTTATGCTTATATATGTTGCGATTAACTTTATTGCTGTAATCAATTCGGAATACAGGGAGAGCAGCAAATGGGTAAAAGTGGCAATATGTGCCATAACATTTATAATACAGCTTGTAATGGTGATTAAGCGCTATCCACAGTATATGGCACTGAAAAAGAACAACACAGCAGCATCGCCGGTCTTTTTGCTTTCGGTGGTTATTAATATAGCAATTATGATAGTTGCAGTTGTCAATCCGGTACATGACATATGGTATTATGTTGCAACTGCACTGGCATTAGCGTCAGAAGTAATTGTAGTACTGGGAATTATCAGAGACTACAATTACAGTTGTACAAGACCGCTGCCTCAGTTTAATGCATACAAAGGAGGACAGGAAGAAATTGAAATATCTTAGAAGATTATTAACGGTAATATTAATTCTTTGTGCCTTCGCAGCCAGTGCATTATTCTTTACTGAACAGGCGGGAGCCAGCGGACAGGAGACCGGAGATTACAGGATAATATATGATGACAGTGCTTATCTTATAGATGATGATGACGAGTCTGGTCTGTATGAGATTATGGAAAACATTTCTAAGAATACAAATGTCATATTTTATACTACACGCACATCAGAATATGGCATGAGCACCGCTGATATATGCCAGAATTATTGTGCAGAGTATTTCGGCACTTCCAAGACAGCACCGGTATTGATGTTTACAATTGATATGTATAACAGGGAAATCTATATGTATTGTACAGGCGATATACGTAAAATCATACGGAATGCAGAAGCCAATTCAATAACCGATAATGTATACAAGAGCGCTACAGCAGGTGATTATGGCAAATGTGCCATAGATGCATTTACACAGGCACAGAATTGTCTGGCGGGCGGCAGGATTAAAAGACCAATGCAGATTATTAATAATGTACTATTGGCAATGCTTCTTGGTGTAACTGTTAACTTCATTGTGCTTAAAGTATCGAGATTTAATAAAAAAGAAGACGGATATCCGCCTATTAGAGAAAACGGAGCAGAATCATTTATTAGCGTCAAGGTTAATAAAGAACTGTTAAAAGAGCATACATCAGTAAGCCGTGAGTCATCAGGAGGAGGTTCTGGTGGAGGTTCTTCTGATTTTGGAGGAGGTTCATCTGGCGGTGGCGGAGGAAGCTCCGGAGGTGGACACAGTTTTTAATAAATGTTGTGTTCTAATAACTTTGAATTACCAGAATGATGGGAGAGTAATATGGATTTAATTAATACATGCTTTGAAATGTGCGATTACATAGAACAGAATGGTGTTGTAAAACTGGCTGGAAATGTGAAGCTTCGCGACAATCTTAAGAAAGAGCTGTTACATTTTCTTATATACATATCAATGACAGATGGAAGATATGGTGAGGAAGAGAAAGCATTTATAAAGAAAAAACTGGGATTCGATGTGAGTGCGTCAATGGCGGCTGATATCAAGAACCGCAACATGCTTGGTGCAGGATATATCACAAGAGTGCCGGAGACATTTAAGTATTTCATATTAGCCAATGCCGGTCACAAGATTAAGAACGACCGATACGACAATAAAGAGGCACGTACGCTGGCAGAAACCTACCGCAAGCTTGGGCAGGAATATCTGGCTGCGAATACTGGAAGTACCGAGGTTGAGATAAATGTTTTATCATCATACTGTGTAATGTTAGATGAGAATCTTAAATCATATGGTCTTCTGCGTCCTGATTACAAGAGCGCGGCAATACAGGTAGAGACAGCGGATGACGAAGAGCCGGACGCAGATGAACTAATTGCAGAACTTAATTCACTGACAGGACTTACTGCAGTAAAAGAAGATGTCAATGCACTTATTAATCTTCTTAAAGTCCAGAAAATGCGTGAGCAGATGGGAATGAAGCAGACAAGCGTCAACAAACACCTTGTATTCATGGGAAATCCTGGAACAGGAAAGACGACAGTTGCAAGACTGCTTGCCAGAATATATAAGGCAATAGGGGCAATATCCAAAGGTCATCTTGTAGAAGTAGACAGGTCAGGGCTGGTATGCGGATATATAGGACAGACTGCATCCAAGACTGCGGAAGTAATAGAGTCTGCGCTTGGTGGAGTCCTTTTTATAGATGAAGCATACACACTTACTAATGGAAAAGGGCAGGGCGACTTTGGTCAGGAAGCTGTAGATACATTGTTAAAAGGAATGGAAGACCACAGAGATGATTTAGTTGTGATAGTAGCAGGCTATACAGAACTGATGGAGGAATTCTTAGATTCCAATCCGGGACTGCGTTCAAGATTCAACAAATTCATCAACTTTGAGGATTACACAGCCGAGGAAGAGGTTGAGATACTTATAAACAACTGCAAGAAGCAGGAATACATGTTATCGAGAGATGCACTCGAAGAAGCCAGAAGATTTTTCACAGAGCGTGTCGCCAACAAACCAGAAGGTTATGCCAATGCAAGAGATGTAAGAAACTATCTTGAGAAAGCGATATCTAATCAGGCTAGCAGGATAGTGGGGCTTAAGGATGTTGATAAGAATATATTGGCGATGCTGGAGAAGGAGGATCTGGTGGGGATTGAGTTGTGATGTGACATACGGGAGGTTGTGGCAGACGGACGCTGCGGGCGGGGGATAGTGTCATTTTCAGACACGCTTCCGCTCGATGAAAAACGCAGCTGTACTAAATTCGCTGGTCTGCCGCATCTTATGCGGCTTCCAGCTCATTAAGTGCAGGCGTTTTTCAACGGTCTGAAACTAACACTATCCCCCCGCCCACAGCTTACGTTGCCGCCCCTCCCGATGTCGCAGGCTCATCGGGGCGTTGTGAGACGGGAGTCTGTTGCACAAACAAAAGAGTGTAAGCACGCAAAGTCTCGTCCGCTAGTAAGCGAAGCAACACCGGTGGGGTTACGTTTGTATAAAGAAGAGAATTACAGGGGCGTGGATTGAATATATTCCACGCACCAGACCGTAGAAAAACATCGGCACTTAGCGAACTGTGGGGAGCCGCGGTAAGCGGCGGAACCCACAGTGAGCTTAGTACCGCTATGTTTTTCACCGAGCGGGAGCGTGTCTGGGAGGGGGATATATTCAATCCACACCCAGTATGTAATCACTTCTTCTAAGTAGAAAGGAAAACACAATGGGAACAGTATATTTTACCCGACATGGCCAGACCGTCTGGAATGTCGAGAATAAGATATGTGGTGCAACAGATTCACCACTTACAGATTTAGGTCATGAACAGGCAATAGAGTTAGGAAAGAAGATCCTTGCAGAAGGAATACAGATAGATGAAATCCTGTATTCGCCACTTATAAGAGCAAAAGCTACAGCACTTCATGTATCTGAGATTACAGGAATACCTGCGCGTGAAGAGATAAGACTTAAGGAGCAGAATTTTGGTAAGTATGAATCAACACCAAGAGATGGAGAAGAATTTGCAAAAGCCAAATGCAATTTCATATGCAGTTTTGAAGGCGGAGAAACAATGCTTCATTTGGCACAGCGTATATATAATCTGCTTGATGATATAAAGGCACAGCCTGATAAAACATATCTTTTAGTTGCACATAATGGAATTGCAAGAATGGTAAAGTCCTATTTTGAAGATATGGGAAATGAAGAATTTTCAGCATTCAAGATAAAGAATTGTGAGATATTGAAGTTTGAGTTTTAAGTTTGACATCTGGGAGGGTGGTTATGCCGTCAGGCTTACAACATCGTGCAGTGCTGAGAAATCCAGCCGTGTTAATTAACACGGCGTCCGTCTCTCGCAATTTACGAAACGATGTACTAGACCGAAATATCACTTTGCGTTATAATCAGACAGCGAAAGATGCAAATATATCAGAAGAAAGAGGCATAAAAATGTTTAATAAATCAATTATAAAAAAGGCAGCGGCGATAGCAGCAGTAATACTTGCAGTGACAGCATTTCCTTTTAACATAGCTAAGGCAGATACGCAAACATCAGGAAGTACCGTAAGTCAGGCAGCATCAGAATACACAGAAATCCGCACAGCATCAGAACTTGTGGAGGCAGCAAAGACAGCCACAGGTAATTATAAGCTGATGACAGATGTTGATATGACTGGAATTGAGTGGACACCATGGGATTTTTCTGGCACATTTGACGGCAACGGACACAGCATACTTAACCTGTCAGTAAAGACGGTAAGTAAGCATACAATGATGACATATGACGGTAACAGAAAAGAGTATGAAACATATGGAGCCGGCTTTTTTGGTGTTCTTAAGGATTCGAAAGTAACAGGTCTTAACATATACGGTGCAAGAGTTGAAGTAACTTCAACAGAACCGTGTTTTGCAGCACCAGTGGCAGGGCTTGCGGACGACAGCGACATATCAGACTGTATAATTAAGGATACATATGTGTCACTAACAGATTCAGCTAAGATGTGGGGAACAGGTGGAATTGCCGGATTTGGAAGCGGCAATCTTGATAACATCACTACAGATGTAACACTTGTCTGCGTTGATACAGATGCAGCCGTAAGAGATGAGCAGTTCATGGGAGGCGCGTATGCAGCAGGTTTCCTTAATATAAGAAATTGTTCTATAACAATAGACGGATATGATTCAGACCACGGATATGTGCATGATGGCGGACTTGTCGGCATGTATATGGTATATCCATTGGAACTGTCAAAGACATATCAGGGTGAAGTGCTTAACAACAAAGTTAAGGGAATGATAACATTTTTCGAAGATAATACAGACCGCCGTGCATATTGTCAGGCAAATATGGGTGAGGTCATGAACTGGACATATGCATATTCAGGCTTCACATCAGATTTCAAGAGAAATGAGACATATGATTATTCAGTTACACTCCTTCCTGAAATGTGCAGCAATCCTTCATACACAGATGTAGTGACAGAGGCAACAGCATCAGACTTTGGACATACAACACACACCTGTAAAACATGTGGCTACACATATTCAGACACTTACACAATACATGAGCATAAGGTTGACAATTACAGTGTTGTAAAGGAAGCAGCCAGCACAGACAAGAAAGACGGAATAGAGGCAGGAACATGCAGCCTGTGCAATAAGACGGTTTACAGGGAATATGCTGCAAATGTAGTAACAGACGACATTACACAGGCAGCAGACAATAAAGTTTCAGATGCTAAAGGTATTAATGAGAGTACAGCTGTATTTGTTGTAATTATAGCTGTAATAGTTGTTGTAATAATTATAACAGTAGTCATGATGGTACAGAATAATAAAAGAAAAAGAAGACATAACAGACGCAGAAGATAGAACGGAGGAGTGTATGGAAGAAAACACATTTATAAATGTATCAAAAGATATGATGTCATTCATAGAAAAAAGTCCTACAGCATTTCAGGTAACGGCGAATTTTATGGATTTGCTGGACGACGCAGGATTTGTGCGCCTTAATGAGAGGGACAGATGGCATCTTATACCGGGTGGCAAATACTATGTAACAAGAAATGATTCTTCCATAATAGCTTTCAGAATGCCGGCGGCAGAGGGCTTTATCAATTATCAGATTGCAGCCGCACACAGTGATTCACCGTCATTTAAGGTAAAAGAGAATCCTGAGCTGACACCGGACAAGAATTACGTTTCGTTAAATGTGGAAAAATACGGCGGCATGCTTATGGCACCGTGGTTTGACCGGCCTCTTTCAGTTGCAGGAAGGGCAATAGTAAGGGAAGGTGCAGTATTAAAGCCAGTCCTTGTAAATGTAGACAGGGATTTATGCATAATTCCTAATCTTGCAATTCACATGAACAGGGAAGCCAACACAGGGCTTAATTATAATGCACAGAAGGATTTGCTTCCGCTTATAGGAGAGGCAGAGTCCAGAGGGCTTTTTGACAGCATAATAGCAGACGCTGCACAGACAGATAAAGAGTCAGTGATAAGCAGTGATCTGTTTCTGTACAACAGACAGGCAGGAACAATCTGGGGTGCAGACAATGAATTTATATCAGCACCACGACTTGATGATGTGATGTGTGCATATTCGTGCATGAATGCGCTTATGGACAGTGATGAGAGCAATCAGGAAAGCGTTGCGGTATGTGCGGTATTTGACAATGAAGAGGTTGGCAGCAGCACCAAGCAGGGAGCAGATTCAACATTTTTATCAGATGTGCTTATGCGTATAGCTGCGTGTGCCGGCAAGGATAATGAGGATTATATAAGGGCGTGTGCAGGTTCTTTCATGCTTTCAGCGGACAATGCGCATGCGGTTCATCCTAATTATCAGGAGAAAGCCGACCCGACTAACAGACCTCATATGAACAAAGGTATAGTCATCAAATACAATGCCAACCAGAAATACACAACAGATGCAGTTTCTGCGGCAATATTTAAAGAGATATGTACAAGAGCGGGAGTTCCGACACAGGAATTTGCTAACCGTTCAGATATTCCGGGTGGTTCAACGCTTGGAAACATTGCCAACTGCCATGTGTCAATGAATACAGTTGATATAGGACTTGCACAGCTTGCGATGCATTCACCTTACGAGACGGCAGGAATCATGGATACGGAATACATGGTTAAGGCAGTAAAAGAATTTTTCGAGACAGCCATTGTGACTAACAGCAACGGCACATTTACATTAGAATAACAGAAAGATACAGTATATGAGCAATACTATATATATGGCCCCGATGGAGGGGCTTACAGATTTTACATACAGAAATGCCTATGAGAAAACATTTGGAAAAGGCAGAATTACAAAATATTTTACACCGTTTATCTCACCTAATAAGTCAGAGAATTTTCTTGTAAGAGAGATAAGGGACATAGACCGCGGGCATAATAAAGATACATATACGGTTGCACAGGTCATGACTAATGAGGCTAAGGATTTTATATGGACGGCAAAAATGCTTTATGAAAAATACGGCTACAGCGAGATTAATCTTAATGCCGGCTGTCCGTCAGGCACAGTTGTTTCAAAGAATAAAGGCTCAGGAATGCTTCGCGACACAGAAAAGCTCGACCGTTTTCTTGATGAGGTGTTTGAGGATGCATTTATAAGAGAGAATATTAAGGTTTCGGTCAAGACACGAATCGGTGTTGAAGATGATGATAGTTTTCCACAGATAATGGAGGTGTATAATTCTTATCCTCTTGAGGAACTTATTGTTCATCCGAGAGTGCGTACAGATTACTACAGAAATGAGATGCATCTTGACGCTTTCCGATACGCAGTGGATAACAGCAGGAATAAATTAGTGCTTAACGGAGATATATTTACAAGGAAGAATTTCCTTGAGATGAAGGAGATGTTTCCGGAGGTTGATACATTTATGCTTGGAAGAGGGCTTATCGCGGACCCCGGACTGATTAATGTATTAACAGATGATAATCCTGAGGCGATGGTGCGAGACCTTAATGCAGATAAGAAGCTGATGAAAGAGCTTCACGACCTTGTATACGCAGCCCGCACAGCCATAATGCCGGGAGATACACATGCCATACACAGAATGAAAGAAATGTGGTGTTATATGGAATATGTGTTTGATGATTGCAAAAAAGAAATCAAGGCAATCAAGAAATCCCAGACAGCGGTCGGTCTGTATGCCAAGAAAGCAAACCATCAGTTCTCGAGCGAAACCGAATACATCAAAGAACTGGATAAACTGGTGGATTAAGTATCTGCACATATAAAAAAGCCCTGCGCTTTCGGAAATTCCGAAAACGCAGGGCTTTTTATCTGTTCTTTTATTCTACTTCAATTCCCGTATCAAAGGTCCATTTCCACTGTCCAAAGGAAGATGTGTATCTGCTGGTTCCTGCAATATCATTGTCAATCATGATTCCGCTGCATGTAGAATGAATCCGCCAGTACCTACTGTTTCCATACTTATGCACAATCGTGCGGCCACTGTAACTGTACTTATCTCCTGC
>OHUA01001215.1_pt1 | contig 10241 bp, 6 predicted proteins | sample 1579051 | NCBI WGS metagenome assembly OHUA01 (sample SAMEA3879559, study PRJEB24766) | human gut metagenome | biome: human-associated habitat; feature: feces | place: USA | collected 1985/1987 | reverse complement strand
TGTCGAGCCCGAGGGCGCGGAAGCCCAAAACGCTGTCGCGCCCGCCGATGACTCCGATCTTATTCATGCTGCCTCCCCCCTCAGAGATAACTCATGCGCAGCCGCGCGCGGATGTCCTCCGCCGCGATGCCCGCGATCTTGCCGGATAAAATGGTGCGCACGGCGGTGAACTCCGCCTCTTTTGCGCCAAGATAGCCCGCCACGACCTCGGGGCCGAACGGCGTGCGCCGCGCCCGCTGCAAATAGGACATGAGCGCATCGTCACACGCGCGCTCAAAGGCCGTCAGGCTGCCGCTGCCAGCTTCTTTATCGTCCTTCAGGGTCAGCGTTCCTTCGGAGGTGTTTTTTTCAAGACCTGCCTTGAGATTGCCGCTTTTCAGCTCGTTATTGCCGTCCAGCTCGATCTCCACATTGCCCTTTCCCTGAACACTCAGGGCAGCCTTTCCTCTTTGATCATCCTCAAACTCAAAGTTGTCACCTCCGGTGTCGCTCACATCGATCTTTACGTCTTTCAGGGTGAGGTTCAGCACCTTATCGGCAAAGTTGTTGATCACCGTAATGGTGTTGCCCCAAAAGCCATCATCCTTTTTGTTCACCGGAGCAGAGCCTGCGGGGGCAGCAGCCGGGGCTGCCTGCTGGTCTGCACTCTCCTGCCGGTCTGCGCTTTTCGGTTCCTCGGCGATCTCCGGCTGGTCTGCATCTTTCGGTTCCTCAGCGTCCTCCGGCTGGGCAGACTGGTAGTTGTCCTCTACCACAGGGCCAAAGTCGGAATCCTCTGCTGCGGGGCCTTCCAGGTCGCTCTCCAGCGTGGTGATGACCGTATTAGAGGTGGTGATGACGGTCTCCTCCCCGGCCTTGTCCGTCCATTCCTCTACGCCCTGTTTGATGGTCTGGCTGCCATCCTCATTTTTGGTGATGGTAATATCGCCGTAGTCGATGTAGTAGGTATCTGCAAAGGCCGGAGCCGCCAGAGACACTGTGATGCTCAGCGCCGCCATCAGAGCTGCTGCCCGGCGGAATGTGTTGTTCTTCCTCATAGTACTCTCCTTTTTTACGTTTTTTTGTGGTTTTTACACTATACAACACTTCTCAGAACACGCAACCGTGTTTCCGCACTCTGAGAGGTGGGTGGAACTGCTTCCTCCGCATTCTGTTTCAGAATCTCATGCTGCATACACAGCAGACTTCATCAAAGACGCAATTGTCTTACCGGAAAACGCTTCATCCATAAATGTCTGCATCTCCTTATAGAACTTTCTGACCGGGCATGTCTCCGTTGCATGCCGCGAGCAGTAGCAATCTTCTTCCAAGCAACGGTTGATCCTGGTAGTTCCTTCCACCGCATTGAATATATCAGCCAAACTGATGTCTTCCGGTTTTCGGTTTAAACTAAAGCCTCCGCCAACGCCGCGCTTTGTCGCAATGATCCCCGCATCGCGCAGAGGCTTTGCGATCTGAGCAATCATTTGTTTTGGGATTCCCATCTGCTTGCTGATATCCTCACTCCCCATAGGCGTTCCAAGGATTGCAAGAAATAGTGTCATCCTGATTGCATAGTCAGTTGTTACATTTAACTGCATAAAACCTTCCCGTCATAAATAGATTAGTTAATCGCTCATCTCATCAATTCCGTCAAAAAAATAGTCGCAGCGGGAACAACCGATAATTTCAAAAAGTCAACCTTGTGATCTCCTTTCTTTTTCTACGTTTTCTTGTGCTTTTTGCACTTCTTTGTTGAGGGTATTTCTCATTTTTTATTATACCCCTCCCTGCCCCGGCGGGTGCTTCCCTCGGGCATAAATAAATATCCCCCGGCGGAGCCGGGGGATATTTATTTGCTTTTTGTGTATCTTTTTGCGCGCGCGTATGTTATAATAACATATTGTTCGAAAACAGATCCAACGTAAAAAAGGCAGAATATATCATATGAACACCAATGACATCTGGCTCATTGCCGGCCTCGGCAATCCGGAGCCGAAATACGACGGCACCCGTCACAACGCAGGCTTTGCCGCGCTGGACTATCTGGCCGGCAAGTGGGGCATTTCCGTCTCCAAGACCAAGTTTCAGGGCCTGTGGGGGCAGGGCGAGGTGGACGGCCACAAGGTCGTGCTCCTGAAGCCCCTGACTTATATGAACCTCTCGGGCGACTCCATCGGCCCGCTGGCGGGCTTCTTCAAGATCCCTGCCGACCACGTCATCGTCCTGTGCGACGACATCACCCAGAACCCCGGCAAACTGCGCATCCGGCCCTCCGGCTCTGCGGGCGGCCACAACGGCCTCAAGAGCATCATCGCCCGCCTCGGCGGCGAGAACTTCCCCCGCATCCGCATCGGCGTGGGCGCAAAGCCCCGCCCGGACTACGATTTGGCCGACTGGGTGCTGGGCAAGTTCCCGCCCGACGACGCCAAGGCCCTCGCCGACCGCTGCCCCGACATCGCAGCCGCCGCAAAGCTCATCATGGACGGCAAGCTGGGTCTGGCGCAGAGCAAGTATAATGGGTAAGCGGAACGAACCCTCTCAGTCGCCTGACGGTGACAGCTCCCCCGAGGGGGGGAGCTTTTCCGCATCACCCCATAAACTTTCCCTTAAACGATAAACAAAATCTCTTTGTCAAAAGCTCCCCCTTTCGGGGGAGCTGGCATCGCGCCAGCGATGACTGAGAGGGTTTTGAGAAAGGAGGTTTTCCCATGTACGAAGCCTTACTCAAGGCCACACCGGAATATCAGAAGGTCGCCGCAAGCTTTGGCTCCGCAGGGCCGGCGGCGCTGTTCGGCTTGCCGCCCGCAGGCAGGACGCTGTTGTATGCCGCCCTGCAAAAAGACCTTGACCGGGTGCTCTGCATCGTGACCCCCGGCGAGGCCGAAGCCACCCACTTTGCGGACGACCTCAAGGCGCTGGGGCTTACTGCTGCAGTGTTCCCGCCCCGGGACTTTATGCTGCGCCCGGTGGAGGGTGCAGGCCGCGAATACGAGTACCGCCGCCTTTCGGTGCTGGGTGCACTGGCAGGCGGACGGCTGCAGGCCGTCTGCGTGCCCGCCGAGGCACTTTTGCAGTACACCGTGCCCCGGGCAGAATTCATCCAGAACACCCTCACCCTGAAGCCCGGCATGGTGTATAACCGCGAGGCACTGGTAGCGCGGCTGTTTGCCGCCGGGTATGTGCGGCGCAGTCAGGTGGACGGCCCGGGACAGTTCAGCGTGCGCGGCGATATCGTGGATATCTACGCGCCGGATATGCGTCAGCCCGCCCGCGTGGAGTACTGGGACGACGAGATCGACTCCATGTCCTCCTTTGACCTGCTGACCCAGCGGCGGGACGGCGCACTGGAAAAAATATACCTCTCCCCTGCCCGCGAGGTGCTGTTCGGTAGCACCGCCGAGACCGCCGAGGCGCTGCGCAGCGCCATCAAAAAGGCGCGCGGCAAGCACCGCACCGCGCTGGAAAAGGCCACCGAAGCCGACCTTTCCCAGCTGGATTCCGGCATGATGCCGGAGGCCATGGATAAATATTACGGCATCCGCTACCCTGCCCCCGCCACGCTGCTGGATCATCTGGACGCGCCGCTGTTCATTCTGGATGAAGTTGGCGGCATCCGGGATGCCCAGAAAGCCACCGAGTTCCGCCGCAGCGAGGAGCTGACCGGACTGCTGGAAGAGGGCGTGCTCTGCCCCGGGCTGGACGTGCTGTACCAGACCATGGACGATCTTGCCATTGCCGCCCAGAACCACAGCACCCTGCTGTGTGAGAATTTCCTGCGCGGGATGAACGAGTTCAAGCTGAAGGATCTCATCAACGCCGAAGCCTTTGCCGCCCCCAACTGGAACGGCGACCTTGCCTCCCTGCGGGAGGATCTCGACCCGCTCATCGCTCAAGGCTACGCCGTTACCCTGTTTGCCGGTACGCCCAAGGGCGCAGCTGCCCTGACCCGCGACCTTGCCGACAAGGGCTATTCCGTGAGCATGAGCCGGGATGTGCGCCCCGCCAAGGGGATTTTGCAGGTGCTGCCCGGACACCTGACCGCCGGGTGTACCTTCCCCTTTGCCCACGCAGCGGTGCTTTCCAGCCGCCGCCACGGGCTGGACGAGGAAGCCGCCGCCGAAGCCAAAAAGCGCAAGAAGAATAAAAACGCCCTGTCCAGCCTTTCGGATATCAAGCCCGGGGACTATGTGGTGCACCAGAGCCACGGCATCGGGATGTACGCCGGGATCCAGCGGCTGGAAGTGCAGGGCGCTACCAAGGACTACCTCAAGGTGCAGTATTCCGGCTCGGACGTGCTGTATGTGCCGGTGACCCAGCTGGATCTGCTCAGCCGCTACACCGCCCCCGGTGACGAGAAAAAGGTAAAGCTGGCAAAGCTGGGCGGCACCGAGTGGCAGCGCACCCGCGCCAAGGTGAAAAAGGCCACCGAGGAGATGGCGCAGGAGCTGATCGAGCTTTACGCCCGCCGCCGTCAGGCCACGGGCTACGCCTTCCCGCCGGACGGCGACTGGCAGCGGGACTTTGAGACCCGCTTTGACTACGACGAGACCGACGACCAGCTGCACGCCACCGCCGAGATCAAGCAGGACATGGAAAAGGGCTACCCCATGGATCGGCTGCTCTGCGGCGATGTGGGCGTGGGCAAGACCGAGGTGGCGCTGCGCGCCGCCTTCAAGTGCATCATGGGCGGCAAGCAATGCGCCCTGCTGGCACCCACCACCCTGCTGGCGTGGCAGCACTACAACACCCTGCTCTCCCGCATGGAGGCTTTCCCGGTGAAGATCGGGATGCTGTCCCGCTTCCGCACCGCCAAGCAGCAAAAGGAGACGTTGCGCGGCTTACAGGCCGGCAGCGTGGATATCGTGGTGGGCACCCACCGGCTGCTCTCTAAAGACGTAAAGTTCCACGACCTCGGCCTTGTCATCATCGACGAGGAACAGCGCTTTGGCGTGAAGCACAAGGAAAAGCTGAAGGAGAACTTCATCGGGGTGGATATGCTCACCCTGTCGGCTACCCCCATCCCCCGCACATTGAACATGGCCATGAGCGGCATCCGGGATCTTTCCACCATCGAGCAGCCGCCCATCGAGCGGCAGCCGGTGGAGACTTTTGTGCTGGAATATAACGATGTCATCCTTGCCGAAGCCATGAAGAAAGAACTTGCCCGGGGCGGGCAGGTGTACTACCTGCACAACCGGGTGGACAACATTGAATCCTGCGCCGCCCATGTCAGCCAGATGGTGCCGGGTGCGCGGGTAGGCATTGCCCACGGCAAGATGACCGAGGAGGAGCTGAACCCCGTATGGCAGCACCTGCTGAACGGCGAGATCGACATTCTGGTCTGCACCACCCTCATCGAGACCGGCATTGATGTGCGCAACTGCAACACCCTCATCATTGAGGACGCCGACCGCATGGGTCTGGCACAGCTGTACCAGATCCGTGGGCGGGTGGGACGCTCCGGCCGCAAAGCCTACGCCTACTTCACCTTCCGCCGGGACAAGACCCTGACCGATATCGCCCAGAAGCGGCTTTCCGCCATCCGGGAGTTTACCGCTTTCGGCTCCGGCTTCCGCATCGCCATGCGGGATCTGCAGATCCGCGGCGCGGGCAGTCTGCTGGGGCACAGCCAGCACGGCCACATGGAAGCCGTGGGCTACGACCTCTACGTTAAAATGCTGGGACAGGCCATCGCCCGGGCGCGGGGCGAGCCCGTCCAGCGGGACAAGAGCGATTGCCTTGTGGACCTGCGGGTGGACGCCTTCATCCCGGAAAAGTATATCCCGGACGGCGCGGGACGTATCGAAGCCTACAAGCGTATTGCCGCCATCCAGACCCCGGAGGACGCCGCCGATGTGCTGGACGAGCTCATTGACCGCTACGGCGACCCGCCGCCCTCGGTGAGTGATCTGGTCAACGTTTCCCTTGTCCGCGTACAGGCCGCTGCCGTGGGCGTGTACGAGGTGACCCAGAAGAAGGATACCCTTGTGCTGAATCTGGAAACGCTGGACCTTGCCATGATCCGCGGCCTGCTGCAAGCTTTCAATGGCCGGGTCACCGCCGGGGCGGGCACAAAGCCCTATCTCTCGGTGGTATTACAGCCGGACGAAAAGCCGCTGGAACTGCTGCAAAGCATCCTGAAAGCCATGGATGCCATTTTGAACAACAAGGAGCCAAACCAATGAAAAAGAAACTGCTTGCGCTGGTATGCGCACTTGCACTGACCGTCAGCCTTGTAGGCTGTGTATTCTCCACCCCGGACACCGTGGGCAAGATCGGCGATTTTGAGGTGACCAGCGGCTTATATCTGCTGGCGCAGTACGATGCCTATCAGCAGGCTGCACAACTGGCAGGCTCTGAGCAGGACGCCAGCAAGGTAAAGTCCTTCCTCAAGGCCACCATCACCACCGATGCCGACACCGGCGAGACCGCCGTGGTAAAGGACTATGTGGCGCAAAAGACCCTTGAGACCCTGCAGACCCTTGCCGCCGTGGATGCCCGCTTTACTGAACTGGGCGGCGAGCTGACCGAGGAGCAGAAGTCCGCCGCCGACAGCTACGCCCAGCAGCTGATGGACAACTACGGCGATGCCTACACCGCCAACGGCATCGGGCTGGAGACTTTGAAGCTGTTCCAGCAACTGCAATACAAGCACACCCTGCTGCTGGATCTTGTCTACGGCAAAAACGGCGAGACCCCTGTGGAGGACGGCGAGCTGACCGAGCATCTGGACAGCACCATGTACGAGATCGGCTTTATCACCGTGCCGCTGTACAACACCAGCACCTTCGCCTTTGCCAGCGATGACCAGAAGGCCGAGATGCTCTCCCTTGCCCAGAAAGCTGCGGACAGCTACAACGCCAGCGCCCCGGAGGACACTTCCAGCCAGCTGACCACCTTTAACAGCATCGCAAGCAGCGCACTGACCGGGATCTGTGCTGTGCTGGATGCAGAGGTTCCCTCCACCAGCACCCTGCAGACCGACCTTCTGAGCGAAAGCGACCTGACCGACGCCTTTACACAGGAGGGTGCCGCCGATACCCTGCGCGGCCTTGCCTACGGGCAGGCAGCCGCCATCCAATACTCCGGCTACGCCATGATGCTGGCCGTCCGTCTGGACCCGCTGGGCGTTTCCACGCTGGATGCTCTGCGCAGCCAGATCCTGAGCGACCTGAAGGGCGAGGAGCTGGACGATGCCCTTGCCGCCTACGGTGCCCAGCTGGCGAGCACCCTGAGCAGCTCTGCCATGAGCAAACTGCCCGCCGCCAAAATCGTGAACGCCACCAGCGCCAACAGCGCCAACAGCTAATGGCTTTGTAAAAACAACACGCCCAGGTTTTCCACACCCTTCCTGCGGAAGGTGGAAAACCCGGGCGTTGTTTTTATTTTATTACTTTTGCAAACTCTGCGGCAAGGGCAGCGTTCACCGAGCGGACGGCGTTGGCGTCCGGCTTGATGGCGGTGCGGTCGTAGGTGAACAGGCCGTTCACCTCGTCCTCCACGTCGGTCAGCTGGGTGTACACCAGCGCCGAAAGCCCCTTTTGCAGCCGTGGCAGCACCGTGCCCAGCTGCATTTTTTTGTACCGGGCGGTCAGCTCCTCCCGGCTTTTGGCTGTGCCGTAGCCGTAGGTCTTGCGGGGCGGCTCGTGCCCCGGCATGGGCCACGCGATGCCGCCGTACTCGCTCAGGGCTATGGTGCGGGTCTGCGGGCGCACCCGCAGGGGGTAGAAGTAGTTGTGCAGGGAGTATACATCCCCGCCGCCCTGATCGTACCAGCCGCTGGCTTCGTCCACAAGGCGGGTGTCGTCCAGCGCACGGATTGCCTGCACTGCCCCGGCGGCATCGTACTGTCCCCAGCCCTCGTTAAAGGGCACCCAGCAGCCCACGCAGGGATGGCAGCGCAGCGCCTGTACCGTATCTTCCAGCTCCCGGCGGTATTCGGTGCGGCTGCTTTCGCTCCCCCGGCTCAGCAGTCCCCACAGTGCCGCCTTGTCCGGCAGGCGGCGCATAAGCGGCTGCAAAACATTGGTCAGGTAGGTGACGAACCACAGGTTATACTTGCTGCCGCCGTTGACCATATCCTGCCAGACTACAAGACCCAGCCTGTCGCAGTGGTAGTACCAGCGCTGCGGCTCTATCTTTGCGTGCTTGCGCAGCAGGTTGTAGCCCAGCGCCTTTACCTCGCTCAGCTCCCGCTCCACCGCCGCATCCGAGGGCGGGGTGTACAGTCCCTCCGGCCAGTAGCCCTGATCCAGCAGGCCGTTGAGCAGGATAGGCTTATCGTTCAGGCAGAAGCGCAGCACGCCCCTTGCGTCCGGTGCACAGCTCCACTTGCGCAGGGCAAAGTAGCTGTGCACGGTGTCGAACTGCTCTTCTTCTCCCTGTGTAGTGCCCACGGTCAGGTCGTACAAAAAGGGCGTGTCCGGGCTCCATGGGAAGAAATACTCGTCCGCAATATGCAGCGTCACCTCACCGTCTTGACCGGTCTCATCGCTGCCCCAGTCCTCGGCAATGGTCACGCCCCCGGCGCGCACCACCGCCCACAGGTTCACCGCGCCGCCGGGCGCAGAGGTATGCACTTTCACAGTCACGGTGCGGGCATCGTAGTCCGGCGTAACAGTGAGAGACTGGATGTAATTTTCCGGCACACGCTCCAGCCAGACCGTTTGCCAGATGCCGCTCTGCGCAGGGTAGAACATCCCGCCGGGCTGCAAGGTCTGCTTGCCCCGCGCCTGTGTGCCGTGGCCGGTGGGGTCCTGCACCGCCACCCACAGGCTGTTGCGGCCGGTGCCGTTGAGCTGCGCGGTGATATCCAGCGTAAAGGGCCAGTAGCCGCCCCGGTGACCGCCCACCAGATGGCCGTTCACCTGCACGGCACAGGCGTAGTCCACTGCACCGAAATGCAGCAGCACCCGTCCGCCCGTCCCGGCGGGCGGCGCAAAGTATCGGTGGTAGTGCAGCCACTGCCCGGGCTGCAATGTGCGCCCCACCCCGGAGGCGCGGCACTCCGGCGCGTAGGGCACCAGGATCTCGCCGTCCCAGCCCGCCGGGCGCTGTGCCGAAGCGGTGATTGCGTACTGCCACGGGCCATTCAGGTTCTCGTAGCTGTCCCGGCGCATGGCCGGGCGGGGATATTCCGTCAGAGGGTGCATACACTCACCAGCCTTTTCTACTCGTTTGCTCCATTCTAGCACAGCCCGGGGCGTTTGTATACCGGGGAGCGGACGATTTTGAATAGCCGCCGCGGTTTGAAGTACCCTCGCCCTCTCAGGCGCTACGCGCCAGCTCTCCCAAAGGGAGAGCCTTTGGCAGTCCCCGCAAACTTCATCTCTTTGCCAAGGCCTCTCCCTTTGGGAGAGGTGGCATCGCATAGCGATGACGGAGAGGGCGAGCACGCTAAAAAGACCATTTTCACGGGAGATAAAAAGAGCCGCCGCACGGCGGCATGGCTGTGCGGCGGCTTTGTGAGAAGGTTGGAAATTGCTTAGTTCTCGGCCAGATTACCGGTATAAAGCTGGTAATACTTGCCCTTTTTAGCGATCAGCTCGTCGTGGCTGCCGCGCTCGATGATGCGGCCCTGCTCCAGCACCACGATGCAGTCTGCATTGCGGACGGTGGACAGGCGGTGCGCGATGACAAAGCTGGTGCGGCCGTACATCAGGCCGTCCATGCCGCGCTGCACCAGCGCCTCGGTGCGGGTATCGATGGAGGAGGTCGCCTCGTCCAGGATCAGCACCGGCGGGTCTGCCACGGCTGCGCGGGCAATGGCAAGCAGCTGGCGCTGTCCCTGCGAGAGGTTGGCGCCATCGCCGGTCAGCATAGTGTTGTAGCCCTCCGGCAGGCGCTTGATAAAGCCATCGGCGTTGGCCAGACGGGCGGCGGCGATGCACTCTTCATCGGTGGCCTCCAGCCGTCCGTAGCGGATGTTCTCCATCACCGTGCCGGTAAACAGGTGGGTGTCCTGCAGCACGATGCCCAGCGAGCGGCGCAGGTCGGCTTTTTTGATCTTATGGATGTTGATGCCGTCGTAGCGGATCTTGCCCTCCTGAATATCGTAGAAGCGGTTGATCAGGTTGGTGATGGTGGTCTTGCCCGCGCCGGTAGAGCCGACAAAGGCGATCTTCTGCCCCGGACGGCCATACAGGTTGATGTCATGCAGCACCGTCTTTTCCGGCACATAGCCAAAGTCTACATCCGTAAAGGTGATATCGCCCGCCAGCTTGTGGTAGGTGGTAGTGCCGTCGTGGTGGGGGTGCTTC
>OHUA01001194.1_pt1 | contig 10342 bp, 6 predicted proteins | sample 1579051 | NCBI WGS metagenome assembly OHUA01 (sample SAMEA3879559, study PRJEB24766) | human gut metagenome | biome: human-associated habitat; feature: feces | place: USA | collected 1985/1987 | reverse complement strand
TGACCCGACTGGGAGTTACTACAGCAACGTGATCCCGCTTGAGAAGTCGCTATACGGTTCAAATTTTCTGGGAAGCTACTATGTCTTTGAGATATACGCCCGTGGAGAACGTCTCAAGGAGCTACTACGGGATAAAGATGTAAAGAAAATTCAGGATATTCTCCACAAGTGCAAATTGAATTATAGACTGGATGAGTTGCCTGATCGCATAGGAAATATAGTCTGCAAGTTCGACATAGAAACGCTCAGAGCTACGCCCAAGCGTTTAGGTGAACATGGAATGGTTTATTCCTTCGAGTTGACACCAGAAATTGCACATGACATGAATCTACATCTTCATATCGAGCAGGAACACGATAGATTGCTATACGAATATGTAGACGAATTATTTTGCCTACACCCCGGCGAAATAGTTGAAAAAGGCGTTGAGCCAAATCAGTGTAAGACCACATTGACTATATCCGATGCTGAGTCGAAGTTAATTCTTTTTAGAGCAGTAGCGGATCAGGCTGTCTACTCAAGCTATTACGGGCAAATAACGCCCGGCGTCATCGTTGCACATTCTGTTCGTCAATACAGGACGGTTAAAGTAGGTGACAAGGAATATACTGTGCCATTGAACGGCGTCGAAATGGTAGGCGAACCGCCACTTTTAGTAGAAATGGCTGACGCTGAAGAGCGGCAGCAAAAATGGCAAGATGCCTTTTTCAAAGAGCAAAACTATCTTCGAGTTTATAATGCTGGGCAACATGATGAAGCACTAAGCAATATAAGGGCAATCATAAACAAGCAGCTTCTATGGGATTTGGATGAGATAAGGATCGTTGACCCCTATTTATCACCGAATGATATTCTCAACACTGTTGCCCTTTGTGAGAAACCAAGTATTCGAGTATGCTGTTTGACCGATATTCATACGATTTCCCACAATAAGGACGCAAAAGCAGATATACTAACTGATGGCATACAAGATGCCGCATTTGACGAAATACGGAACTCCTTCCAAAAGGAACTTGAAGACGGGCTGGGACAAGAAACTGATTTGCGGCTATCATTTAGGACGGTTCACGGGAACAACGGCAGTAGTTTTCATGATCGATACCTAATTCTTAAATACCAGCGTAATAAAACTCGCGTGTGGTCACTCGGTACTTCTGTCAATTCTGTTGGGAAAAGCCACCACATAATTCAGATCGTTGAGTCCCCAATACTGATTGACGACTTCTTTGATGAGGTATGGAGCAAAACTAACACTGATAAATGCAAAATATATGATTATTCAGATTATACCGCTATACCAGATCAAGCCGAAAAAGAGTCGCAAGCAGGTCTTGACAGTGCCGTGGACAAAATCTGAATGCGCACCAATCAAAGCGTAACGAAGCAAAGGAGAAACGCTATGCCATATTTAGAAACTGTTCAAGAGCTTCTGGAAGCCAAAGAGGGCGAACACGTCCAATTCAAGGAAGCCAAAAATCGCTTTGACTTCGGAGAGGCGGCGAAGTGCTGCTGTGCTTTGGCGAACAATGGCGGCGGTAAGTTGGTATTTGGCATCACGGACAAGAGACCCCGCAGCGTGGTCGGGAGCGCAGCTTTCGACCAGCCGGAGCGTACTCGCATGGGTCTGATTGAGAAATTGAAGGTCAATGTTGATTTTCAGCTTTTCAACTACGAGAGAAAGCGGGTTTTGGTCTTCGACGTGAAGAGCCGTCCAATCGGCTTACCGGTACAATATGATGGCGTAGCGTGGATTTACGAAGGCGATACGCTCAAGCCCATGCCGGAGGATATGCGCCGCAGCATCTATGAAGAGACCGGCGGTGATTTCTCCGGGACGATCTGCGCCGGGGCAACGGTCGATGATTTGGACGAGACCGCCATTGAAAACTTCCGTGCCAAGTGGATCGAAAAGAGCGGAAAAAAGCAGCTTGCCACGCTGTCAAAGCAGCAGCTTCTCCATGACTGCGGCGCGATCACGGATGAAGGCGTAACGTATGCAGCCCTGATCCTGTTCGGCAAGAACGCAGCGATCATCAAGTATCTGCCGCAAGCGGAGATCATTTTTGAGTACCGTTCCTCCGAAGCGTCAGGTCCTGCTAATCAGAGAGAAGAGTTTAAGGTCGGATTCTTCGCTTGCTATGACCGTGTGTGGGAGCTTGTCAATCTGCGGAACGACAAGCAGCACTATCAGGAAGGCTTTTTCGTGTTCGACATTGCGACCTTCAATGAGCGCGTTGTCCGAGAAGCAATTCTGAACGCAGTGAGCCACAGAAACTATCAGTTTGGCGGCAGCATCTTTGTCCGCCAGTTCCGCGACAGATTGGTTGTCGAAAGCCCCGGAGGACTTCCCTTCGGCATCACGCTCGACAACATACTGGATCGCCAGCTCCCGCGCAACCGCCGTATTGCGGAGATGCTTTCTCTGTGCGGCATGGTGGAGCGTTCCGGTCAGGGCATGAACCTGATGTTTGAGCTGAGTGTGCAGGAGGCAAAGCCGCTTCCCGACTTCACGGGAACGGATGACTTCTTTGTCAGCGTTACACTGAATGGACTGATTCTCGACAAGGCGATGCTTTCCGTTCTCAATCGGATCAGCGAAAGAGGCGCGGAGCTGCTGTCCACCGAGGATTTCATTGTGATTGATGCTCTGTACCATGAAAGACCGCTGGATGAGAAGATGCAGTCCCGTTTGAACCGGCTGATCGAGATGGGCATTGTCGAGCATATCGGTCGCAAGAAGTATGTTCTTGCCAGAAGTCTCTATGCGGCAACAGGCAAAACCGGTGTGCATACAAGGCACGTCGGTTTGGATCGAGATACCAACAAGGAGCTGCTGCTAAAGCACATCCGCCAGAACAACGAAGTTGGTACTCCGTTCAAAGAATTGCAGCAAGTTTTGCCGGGTCTCAATCGCAATCAGATTCAAGTGCTGATGCGGGAACTCAAGGAAGACGAAAAAGTGGTCTGCAAGGGCAAAACCAGTGCTGCAAGATGGTTTATCATCAAGTGATTCACCGGCGATTTCAGATGTGTTTTTGTGTTCAACTTGCGACTAACTTAAAACTAACTTGCGACCAACTTGCGACCAACTTGCGACCTGATCGGCAAGGCATTTACCGAACTGTTGGAGGGATAATTGATATGGGAAGACTGATTTCCGAGAAATATGCTGCTTGGCAAGCCGAGTGCGAAGCCCGCTTCCAGCAGCTCAAAAAGAACGAAGAAGAACTCAACCGCATTTTCATTGACATTTACGGGTTGCAGGACGAATTGACGCCGGATGTGGCGGATAAAGACGTGACCGTGCATCGCGTGTTTGACAGTAAGGACGATGTGCCGGAATCCATGAAGGGCAGCAACTACGTCCGCACCATGCGCGATGAGATCGTCTCCCTCATCTCCTACGCCGTGGGCTGTATGTTCGGGCGGTATTCTCTGGACGTGGACGGGCTTGCCTATGCGGGCGGCGAATGGGACGAAAGCCGGTACAAGACCATCATCCCGGACAGCGACAATATCATCCCCATCTGCGATGATGAGTATTTTGACGATGATATTACCGGACGTTTCGTGGAGTTTGTCCGCAAGGTCTACGGCGATGATACGCTGGAAGAAAACCTCAAGTTTGTTGCCGACGCGCTGGGCGGCAAGGGTACGCCCCGCGAGGTAATCCGCAGCTACTTCCTGAATGACTTCTACGCCGACCATCTGAAAACCTATCAGAAGCGTCCGATCTACTGGCTCTTTGACAGCGGCAAGAAGAACGGTTTCAAGGCGCTGTGCTATATGCACCGCTATCAGCGCGATCTTCTCGCCCGTCTGCGCACCGATTATGTACATGAACAGCAGGAGCGTTACCGCACCCAGCTTACCCAGCTCGGCGACGCCATCGACCACGCCAGCGCATCCGAGCGCGTGAAGCTGACCAAACAGCAGAAGAAGTTCCAAGATCAAGCGACCGAGCTGCAAAAATACGAGGAAAAGGTTCACCACCTTGCTGACCAGAACATCGAGATCGACCTTGATGACGGCGTGAAGCATAACTACGAACTGTTTGCCGACGTGTTGGCGAAGATTAAGTGAGGCGGTTGAGCATGGTCAAGAGCGAATTAGATATGCTGCAATCCTTCATTGATGAACTTTCCAGCGCACTTTCTGCGTCTCCGCAGGACGAGGAATGCTTGTATGATATACTCAATCGAGCGAACGCATTATATGGTGATTATGTGCCTGAAATCGCAGAGCAGCGAGAAGAAATCATGCAGTTTCACGGGCTGCTGTCTCGAAACTGCAACGCAATTCTCGCACTGCTCAAACGAGAACTCATAAAGCAGACAGATAACTTTGAAGCTGGCATTATGCCGCTGACCTATTCCCAGCTCTCTGTCTGTCCAGCAGCACAGACTGTGTATAAAAGCGGCATCACAAAATATGCTGAAAAGAAGTTTGACAGAAATGTGCTGGATGACATGAGGCTTTCGTTAGAGCTTCTGGTGAAACAGATTCTCGGCAATGGGAAAAGTCTTGAAAACCAGACATCAGAATTAGGGACGAAACTCAGCGGCTATCACACGGAGCTTAGGAACCTCGTGATAAAAACCGTCGATTATCTTTGCAAGTATCAAAATCAGTATGTGAAGCATAACGACGCGGTGAATCCAGAGGAAATTGACTACATAATTGAGCAAACAAGCGCAACGATCAATTTCCTTATCAAAGTCAAGTAAAGGAGTAGTGGGAAAATGTTTGGGGACGGAATGCAGAAGAACGAACTCCCTTTGATTATCGTCTGCGACGATAAGGATATGGTCTATGCCAATTATCTGATTCAGCTTATCGGACAAAAAGATGATGCCGGAGACAGCATTGTCGGCGTTGAGGATGACAGTGTTTCTGCTGCGATTTACACAGTAAAAAACTACAAGGACAATCTGCCGCAGATTCCATCCACGCAGCACATCCTTTTTATTGGGCAGACAAGCGTTGCCAAGGAACAGAGCAAAACAATTCCAGATGCGTTCAATAAGCTGGGAATGCACTATGGCTGGCTTGGTAAGCGGGCTGTACTGTATGTAGATGATACTACGAGCGATTGGATGAAGCTCAAGGATAGCAAAAAGCACTACACCGAGTTCTGGCAGTTCAGCAAGGATCGCGGCATGACACATCCTGATGCACTGGCTGAATATGCAAAGAAGCTCAGCGGCGGTTTCGTAGACAAGATCATGCCTGTCGTTGTAGGTGCGCCTAAGATGCTGATTGACCGTAGCAAGACGGTAAATGCAGTCAAAGCGCAGCAGTATAAAACGCTCATCAAGGTTTTCTATGAGGATGGCTTGAAATCCTTTGTGGAGGGATAATTTATGAGTGCCTTTGAGGAAGGCTATGCCTTTTTTGAAAAACAAGCTGGTGTTCAGTATGCCGGATATGAAGGCGGCGTCTATGTCGATCAGGTTGACGCAGAAATCGCCAAACTCATCCGCGACCTGAACGCATTTGAAGGCTTCAAGACAAAGCCGGATGCCCTCAAGGGAGATATTGCTGAGTTCTGGCACGCGAATACCTTTAACATCAATGCAACCGCCCGTGATACTACGAACAGAGCTTTTGTAGATAGAAGCCATGACTTTGCCTCTGCTGACATAAGTAGCAACTTTGAAAAACTCTTCGGCTTGAAATACTATAAAACCGGGGCTGACAGCGCAAAGCAGCAAGCCAAAAGCGTTTTCGAGCGTTTCAACGAGTACAAATCAGCCGGAGGCAAAGACCCATTGAATGTGTTTCTTGAAAAGCGGGGCTTTACCGATGATTCCGTTCTCCATGACCCAATTTACTGCGGTCAGGTGCGTGTAATCCCAGCGGATCAGCTAAAAGAGGCTTGTGCTTGGCTGAGACAGAAGATTGCAACTGAATCGACAATTCGTCCTGAGCAGATGGAGCGGTATCAAGACACGCTCAGAATGCTGTCAGACCGACTGAGGGATGGTCAAGGCACAGAGTCCATTCCTCTGACCGAGGCAGACGCAAAGGCTTTGGCTGTACTGGCTAAAGAAGGCGATATATCCGCCGAAAAATTGAAACTTCTCGGTGTCTCTGATGAAGTGATTCACTTCGAGTACATTGCCAAGCAAGCATTCAAGTCAGGACTTACCGCTGCAACAATTTCTGTTGTTCTGAATGTTGTGCCGGAGATTTACAAGGCAATCGACCATCTTATCAAGAGCGGAGAATTGGACGAGAAACAGTTTCAACGTATAGGCTTTGCCGCTCTCCAAGGTGGTAGTGAAGGGTTTGTCCGAGGCAGCGTTTCCGCTGCAATTACTATTGCTTGCAAATCCGGTATGCTTGGAGAAGCATTGAAAGGTATTTCACCCTCTATTGTTGGTATGGCAACAGTCCTTGCTATGGACACCATGAAGAATGCCTTCAAAGTTGCTGCGGGCAAGATGACACGAACCGATCTGGCACAAGAGATGGTCAAAGAACTTTTGATTTCTTCTGCTGCACTTGCAGGAGGAACGGTCGCTCAATCTTTCATTGGAATCCCAGTCGTGGGGTTCATGATTGGCAGCTTTATCGGCTCTGCTATTGGATCATTCGCCTATAACTGTGGTTATAGCGCAGTTATGAGTTTCTGCATTGATACTGGCTTTACGATGTTTGGACTTGTGAAGCAGGATTACACGCTGCCCGAAGACGTGCTTGAATACATAGGCATTGATGTTTTTCAGTATGAGAAGTTCCTTCCAAAGCAATTTCAAAAGGAAAACTTCGCGCCACTTAACTTCAATCAAAGAAAGTTTGAAGCGGATACGTTAGGAATACGCATTTTACGCAGAGGCGTGATAGGCGTTTCTGAGATAGGCTATGTATAATATTCTTAGCCAAGAAAGGAATACACGGTTATGTCCATAGAATCTATTCAATTTACACTCAGAGAACGTTTTGCCGCCCCCTTGCCGGAGTTCTATCGCCGCAGGATCGTCTTCTGGAAGGACGAGGATCGGGAGTTTGAGAAGGACGTTGACGAGCTGAATTTGGAAGGCGTCAAGATCATCAAGCTGACCGGCACAAATAATTTTGCCGTCAAGAAGCTGCTGCTTCACGATGACTTGGACAGCAACTATCTTATCTATTGCCCGATTACATACACCAGCGACGAAGACAACTGGCTTCAGGACATTGAATATTACAGCGAACCATTCCGCGCAGACTTTATCTCCATGCAGATGGACGAGCTGAATATTGCGCCGTCTGCCGCAATGCGGAAGACGGTCAAGCTCTATGCAAAGTTCTTCGACAGCAAAGAGCGTATTCAAAAGCTGCGCAGGATCGGGCGTGACTATCAGACGCCGCTCCAACTCCACATCGACATTATGGCGGTTCTCGCCGGTCTGAGCGAAGGCTCTGCGCAGGATGTCATCATCGCCGTCCTTGCCGCGGGTCTCGATAAGGAGACAAACAGCGTCTTGCAGAACATCCGCAAGTTTGGCAGCATCGAAGCCTTCTGGCAGCTTGCACGGAAGTACACCGGCTACATTGAGGAAGAAGACAAGCCTCTGGGCTATTTTGCAGCGCACGTTCTGCTGACCGCGCTTTCTCAGACAATGAACGCCTCCGTCCTGAAAGGCTTGGAGCGTTTCGTTTCCGAGACCAATAAGGCGTACTGTTACAGCATCGTCCATGAATGGCGTTCCCGCGAGGATAACGAGGACTTGTACGAACTGTGCCGCACCGTGGAGAATGAATTACAGCTCTCGACGCGCTTTGACAAGTTTGAACCGGAAACGCTGATTACGGGAGATGTCTTCCCGTGCATCAACGAAAGCATCCTGAAACAGCTCTTTGCCGAGATCAGCGACCATGTTGTGAAGGTCGATCTCATTAGGAAGGTCTGTGAAAACAGACGGACAGCCGGATGGTACAAGCGGTTTTCAAATTATTTTGACTGCCTCTTCTTCATCGGGAAAATGCAGACCTTCTATCAGGAACACGGCGGCGGATTCCATATCGTCGAGCCGAAGAAAATCTGGAAGCTCTATACGAGTGATCTCTACCGTATGGATGCCTACTATCGCCACTTCCATTATGCTTTTGGCGACTCTCTCAAGAACGCAAATAATGTTCTGGAAGACAGTTTGAAGCACTCGACGGAGTTTGTCGAGGCACTGTATCAGAACTGGTTCCTCCGGGAACTGACCGCTTGCTGGACAAACGCAGCGGCAGATGACCTCGCTGCTCTGGGCTATGTCTCGGAGATTGAGAAGCAGCGGGATTTCTATAAGAGATATGTCGCTCCCGCAAGCAGTAAGAACACCCGTGCGTTTGTGATCATCTCGGACGCGCTTCGCTATGAGGTCGCCTCCGAGCTTTCCGAACGCATTGTCCGCAACACAAAGGGTACCGCTGAGTTGGAGTCGATGCAGGCGGTCTTCCCGTCCATCACGAAGTTTGGTATGGCAGCCCTGCTTCCGGGAAAGAGCATTTCTGTGAACGACAGTATGGATGTTCTTGTTGACGGGAATCCCACCCGTTCCACCGTGGAGCGAAACGCGATCCTGAACGCGACGCCAAAAGCCAGTGTTGCCATTCAGTACAATGACCTTCTGAACATGAAGAAGGTTGAGCGGCGGGAACTGGTAGCCGGAAAAGATATAATCTACATCTACCACAACTCCATCGACGCCATCGGAGACAAAGCGCCTACGGAGTCCAAAGTCTTTGATGCCTGTGAGACGGCAATTCAGGAGCTTTCCGGCATTCTGCGTATCATCGTGAACGAACTGAGCGGAACAAATATTTTCATCACGGCGGATCACGGCTTCCTCTACACCTACAAGCCGCTGAGTGAGAGCGACAAGATTGACCGAAAAGCCTTCTCCGGCAACGTGTATGAGCTTGGACGGCGTTATGCGCTGACCGCTCCTGACACAACCGCTGATTTCCTGCTTCCCGTCAATCTGGAACGAGAGCTGGACGGAACGCCCATCAAGGGCTATGCCCCGCAGGACACCATCCGCATGAAGGTTCAGGGCGGCGGTGAGAATTATGTCCACGGCGGTATCAGTTTGCAGGAGATTGTCGTGCCTGTGATTGCCTTCAAGAACCTCCGCACGAGCAACAAGAATTACGTCGAGGTTAAGAACGCGGAGCTGAAGCTCCTGAGCGAAAGCCGCAAGATTTCCAACTTGATCTTCTCGTTGGAGTTCCACCAGCGTCAGCCCGTGGGCGATAAGATCCAGCCCTGCACCTACTCCATCTACATGACAGATGATGAAGGCGTGGTGATCAGCGACCGACAGACGGTCATCGCGGACAAGACCAGTGACAACGCAGCGGACCGCGTGTTCCGTGTCCGGTTCAATCTGAAAGCCGGAACGTATGATAAGAAGAAAGTCTACCGTCTGGTGATTGCAAACGAGATTGACGTGGAAGAGATCGAGTTCCACATCGACATTGCGTTCGCGGACGATTTTGGCTTTGACCTGTGAGGTGGCAAGAATGGATGAGCAGAGAATGACCGGAGAAACCGGCGATAAAAACGCAGTGATCGACCGAAAACTGCGGCAGTTCTTTGACGGAAAGATCGTCCGGAAAGACCTGACGAAGAAGATCAAGGAAGGCGCAAATGTGCCGGTCTATGTCCTTGAGTTTTTGCTTGGTCAGTATTGCAGCTCGGATGATCCAGAGGTCATCGAGACCGGCGTGGAGAACGTCAAGCGCATCTTGGCGGACAACTATGTCCGTCCGGACGAGGCGCAGAAGATCCTCTCCATGCTTCGTCAGCGCGGGATGCACACGGTCATCGACAAGATCACTGTCAATCTGAATATGAAAAAAGATACCTATGAGGCGGAGTTCTCCAACCTTGGTATCAAGAATATCCCTATTTCAGAGGACTATCCCGCAAAGTTTGACCGGTTGCTCTGCGGCGGTATCTGGTGCATTGTGCAGCTCGAATATGAGTTTCTGGAAGAAGAGAAAAATGCCTCTCCCATTCACATTCGCAAGCTGACACCGATCCAGATGCCGCATGTGGATATGGATGAAGTTAGAAATGGAAGAAAAGCATTTACAAAAGAAGAATGGATGGATATCCTTCTTCGCTCTACTGGATTGGAGCCGGAAAGTTTCAGTGAGAGAGCAAAGTGGCTGTTGATTGCACGTATGATTCCGTTGGTAGAGAATAATTTCAACCTTTGCGAATTAGGTCCACGTTCTACTGGTAAATCTTACATATATGAGCAGATTTCGCCGAATAGTATTCTGGTTGCCGGAGGACAGACAACGGTTGCCAACCTCTTCTATAACATGTCCAACCATACAGTAGGACTTGTAGGTA
>OHUA01001192.1_pt1 | contig 10350 bp, 8 predicted proteins | sample 1579051 | NCBI WGS metagenome assembly OHUA01 (sample SAMEA3879559, study PRJEB24766) | human gut metagenome | biome: human-associated habitat; feature: feces | place: USA | collected 1985/1987 | reverse complement strand
TCTGTCCGAAGGGCAGATGCAGCGCATCGCCATTGCCCGGGCGATATATTCCAACCATCCAATTCTTTTGTTGGACGAGGCGACCAGCGCATTGGACGAAGCAACAGCCCTTCGACTGCTGAATAATTTGCGAAAGATGACGGACAAAACGGTGATTCTGGTCACGCACCGGATGAATCAGGCCGGGTTCTTTGATGCAGAACTGGCGTTCTCGAAGGATGGCATTTGCGTGAGGGAAAGGAAAACGTGCAAATGAAAAGCAAAGCATTATCGATCGTAGTCCTTCTTCTTGCTGTCGTGCTGTTCGGACTGCTCTTTGTAAACCACCGTCAGGAACAGCGGCAGACAGCGTATATGCAGCAGCTTCAAAAGGAAGCAATGCCATATGAGCAAGAGATCAATGATATTCGTTTGGAGCTTGCACAAAAGCAACGTGCCATCAACATTGAAGAAGATACTTCCGGCATCCTTTTTGGCTTTGTTCCTGCATCGGCGGACGATTTTACCGAGATCGATAAACTGGCTGCAGAACATTCCATCACCCCGGTGATCCTTCTGGACTGTTCGCAGGAAAAAGAACAGCTGGCCCAGATTTTGGAAAAAGCCGTTGCAAAAGACTATGAAGTTGCGTTGGCGGGCCTGCAAATTGACGAATCCATTTTGCAGACAGCGGACGAGATGAAAGACCTGTTGGCGCAGATAGACGATACCAAAAGTCCTGCGTTCCTGCTTCGGGGCAATGTGAACACAGAAGAGACCCGGAATCTTTTGAATGAACATGGCTATACAGAATTGATCTTGTATGATGCTTCCTTGCAAGCTGGTATGCAGGAAAATGGGAAACCATACATTTGCTATGGCTTTTTCAAGCAACCCGTCTACTACGCAGACTATATTTCTCAAGTTGTTACAGCACATACCATGATGCTTGCGTCGTTTAGTTTTTCAACGATTCAAAACGGAACGCTCCAGATTTCAGATGTTGAAAGATTTATGACGCTTGCAGACGACCGGAAAGCGGCCAATGAGTTGCGTTATGTTGACCTGAACAGTGCTTTTCAAGCAGTGGCCGACCAGAATACCACCCAGCAAGAGCGGCAGGAATCCTATGAAAAATATGAAGCGGAGCAGGAAAAACGCATTCAGGAACTCGAAGAAGAAATCAGTGCAATCTACAGCCGTTGGGATGAGTATTGAAGGAGCATGATATGGAAAAGACTTCGGAATTTTTGATTTATCTCATGGCCTGTTCACTGCAAGGCACAAAGCCGGAAGAAGCACTGCTTGCAAATATTGACATGGAGGCACTGCTTCGGCTGGCGAAAGCGCATTCCGTTTCTGCAATGGTGTGCATGGCGCTGGAGCAGACCGATGCGTTCCAGCACGCCGCTGAAACCACCCGGCTGAAATGGCTGGACAGCAAAAACAAGGCCGTCCGCAAAAATATGCTGCTGGACGCCGAACGGCACCAGCTGGAAAAAGAATTTGCAGAGCATGGTATATGGTATATGCCGCTGAAAGGCAGCATTCTGAAAGACTGGTATCCTAAATTCGGGATGCGGGAAATGGCGGATAACGATATTCTTTTTGATGCGACAAGGCGGCAGCAGGTAAGAGATATTTTTGTAAACAGGGGCTACAGCATTGAGTCCTATAACAAGAGTAGTAACCATGATGCTTATGAAAAGCAACCCATCTATAACTTTGAGATGCATGTTGCGCTGTTTCACGAAGACTGCTCAACTCTTCAAAAGAAGTATGAGAATGTCGTAGACAGGCTGGTGCAGGACGAGAAGCTACCTTTCCGGTATCACTTCACCCCAGAGGATTTCTATGTGTTTGTTGTGGCACATGCTTACAAACATTACAGTCATGGAGGAACTGGCATCCGGACTCTGGCAGATTTTTATGTTATGAATCGGAAACTGGGGAAGACCTTAGACTGGGAGTATGTAGAGTCTGAGTTGAGGAGTCTGGGCATCCTTGATTATGAAAGGGACAGTCGTAAGTTATCACAGAAGCTGTTTGGAAATACCAAAACCGTGTTGAGGCCCGAGTTGACTGAGGAGGAGAACCAGATGTTTGCCTATTATCTGGGAGCGACGACCTACGGAAATCTGTTCAACCAGACACTTCATAGGATGCAGGAATTTCAGCCAGATGGGGAACCGCAGAGGATATCAAGCCTTATATGTCGGAAGATCCCTGGATGAATATTCCATTAACAGCAACAGAAGCATTGACTATGGAAAGTAGACCTAAACAGCCAAAGTATGCAAGAAATAAAAATATAGTGGTCATTGGCGGCAGTGGTTCCGGAAAAACTCGATTTTTCGTTAAGCCGTCAGTCATGCAGATGAACTGTTCCATGGTCATTACAGATCCGAAAGGCACTCTGATCGAGGAGTGCGGGAAGATGTTAGCAAAGGGACCACCTAAGAAAGATAAGAATGGAAATATTATGAAAGATAAATCAGGAAAAGTGGTACACGAACCATATGTGATTAAGGTTCTGAATACTATCAACTTTTTAATCTTTTTGAAATGTACAATTCAGATTGTTACAATCCATTTGCTTATATACGGTCTGAAAAAGATATCCTGAAGCTGGTTACAACAATCATTGTGAATACCAAAGGCGAAGGGGAAAAAGCTTCCGAAGATTTTTGGGTGAAAGCAGAGAAGCTGTTGTACACGGCATTGATTGCTTTCATCTGGTATGAAGGAGATGAAGAGGAAAAGAATCTGAATACCCTTCTGGATCTTTTGAATGAAAGCGAAACCCGTGAAGAGGATGAAACTTACCAGAATCCAGTGGATATGATGTTCCAGGAACTGGAAGAAAGAGATCCGCAGCACTTTGCGGTCAGACAGTATAAAAAATACAAAATGGCGGCTGGCAAAACTGCCAAAAGTATTCTTATTTCCTGTGGTGCGAGGCTGGCACCATTTGATATAGCAGAACTTCGTGAGATCATGTCTTATGATGAAATGGAACTGGATAAGATCGGGGACAGGAAGACAGCCTTGTTTTTGATTATGTCCGATACAGATACAACATTTAACTTTGTGATTGCCATGTTACAGTCACAGCTTTTCAATCTGCTTTGTGACAAAGCAGATGATGAATATGGTGGAAGACTGCCAGTTCATGTGCGTGTCATTGCTGATGAGTTTGCCAATATTGGACAAATTCCTCAGTTTGACAAGCTGATTGCAACCATCCGAAGCAGGGAAATCTCTGCTTCTATTATTTTGCAGTCACAGAGTCAGCTAAAGGCAATGTACAAGGATAGTGCAGATACCATTCTGGGTAACTGTGATACTACACTATTTCTTGGTGGAAAAGAGAAAACTACCTTAAAGGAAATGAGCGAGCTTCTGGGTAAGGAAACCATTGACCTGTATAACACTTCGGAGACGAGGAGTAATCAGAAGTCTTTTGGATTGAATTACCAGAAAACAGGCAAACAGCTGATGACAGAAGATGAGATTGCAGTCATGGATGGAGGAAAATGTATCCTGCAGATTCGTGGTGCCAGACCATTTTTCTCAGACAAATATGATATCACGAAACACAAAAATTATCGGTTTCTTGCAGATGAAAATGAGAAAAACCGATACAAAGTAGAAAAAGAGTTAAATCCGCAGTACACACCGAAACCCGAAGAAGAGGTGGAGGTAATTCAGGTGGAGCTGTCGGAGTAACCTTGGGAATGAACGAAAAATAATGAGGAAAGGAATAACTGACATTAGGTGCGCCGGCTTTTTAGTCGGTGTTTTTTCATTCCCGTAAACACCTGAAAGAAGTCAGTTTTGGTGAATGTATATGGCATTTTTTAGCAGTGCAATTACAACTTTAAAAACTCTTGTAGTCGCAATCGGCGCAGGTCTTGGCGTGTGGGGTGTCGTAAACCTTCTGGAAGGATATGGAAATGACAATCCCGGCGCTAAGAGCCAGGGCATCAAACAGCTGATGGCTGGTGCCGGAATCATGCTGCTGGGAACTACCCTGATTCCACAGCTGGCAACATTGTTCTCTTAAGAGGAGTGGTAGATGAACACCATCATTGAGAGAATTACGGAAGCGATAAAGGATATCCTGATCGGGCTTATCAAGTCCTGTTTGGATAACATGTTCACGTCTGTCAATGAGCAGGTGGGAACCATAGCCGGGCAGGTGGGACAGACACCGCAGGGATGGAATGCAGGGATTTTTAATCTGATTCAGAATATATCACAAACGGTGATTGTCCCCATTGCGGGACTGATCATCACATTTGTCCTGTGCTATGAACTGATTACGATGGTAACGCAGAAAAACAATTTCCATGAATTTGAGACTTACAACATTTTCCTCTGGATCTTTAAGGCGTATGTAGCCATTTATCTGGTGACGAATACGTTCAATATCACGATGGCGGTCTTTGACGTTGGCCAGCATGTGGTCAACAATGCCGCCGGAGTAATTTCCGGAAACACAGCAGTGGACGCATCGGAAGCAATCACAAGGATTGTGGATGCACTGGAAGATATGGAACTGGGGGATTTGTTCTTGTTATCCATGGAAACGCTGCTGATCAGTATTACCATGCGGATTCTGTCGATCATTATAACCGTTATTTTATACGGAAGAATGATAGAGATTTACCTTTATACTTCCATAGCACCAATTCCGTTTGCCACCATGACCAATAAGGAATGGGGCAATATCGGAAACAACTATTTAAAAGGCTTGTTCGCACTGGCATTTCAGGGATTCTTCATGATGGTCTGTGTGGGAATTTATGCAGTTTTAGTAAATGCAATGACCATATCCAGTGACCTTCATGCAGCAATGTTTTCAGTAGCGGCTTATACCGTGATTCTTGCTTTTTCATTATTCAAGACCGGAAGCCTTAGCAAATCGATATTTAATGCCCACTAACGGGCAGGAAAGGAGCGCATACCATGGCGTATGTACCAGTACCAAAAGACCTTACCAAGGTCAAAACAAAAGTAGCGTTAAATCTGACAAAACGGCAGTTGATTTTCTTTTCACTTGCCGCAGTAGTGGGAATTCCGTTTTATCTGTTCATGAGAAAACCAATCGGTTCCAGTATCGCAGCCATCCTGATGGTAACGATCATGCTTCCGTTTTTCTTCATGGCAATGTATGAAAAAGACGGGCTTCCATTTGAAAAAGTGGTGGCAAATATCATTCGACAGAAGTTTATCTGTCCGGCGGTAAGACCATATAAGACAGAGAATTTTTATCAGGAGATTTCCACCCTTGTAAAAAAGGAGGGTGTGCCGGATGGCAAAAAAGACAAAGCAGGAGGCTCAGCAGGAGCGTCTGTCCCTGGCGGAAAAAAGAAACCGTCAGGAAAGAAGAAACAAAAAAAGCAGAAAAGAAAGAGAACAGGAAAAGCGTAGAAAGAAGCAGGAACGGGACCGTAGGAAACAGAAAAACATTCCTACAACTGCACAGCAGAGTATTCCGTATATTCGGATGCTGCAGGATGGTATCTGCCAGGTGACAAAGACCTTTTTCTCTAAGACAATTCAGTTTTATGACATCAACTATCAGCTTGCTTTAAATGAGGATAAGACCACGATATTTGAAAATTACTGTGATTTCTTAAATTACTTTGATTCTTCCATCAGTGTGCAGCTGTCCTTTATCAATCAGCAGGTGGATGTGGCAGAATTTGAAAAAAGTATTGATATTCCGGATCAGAACGATGACTTCAATGCCATTCGTGAAGAGTACCGTACTATGCTGAAAAATCAGCTTTCCAAAGGAAATAATGGTCTGGTGAAGACAAAGTATATCACTTTTGGAATCGAAGCAGAAAGCCTGAAGGTGGCAAGACCGAGGCTTGAAAGAATTGAAACAGATATCTTAAATAATTTTAAGATTCTGGGTGCACAGGCACATTCACTAAATGGTCTGGAAAGGCTGGAGATTCTGTATCATGTGTTCAACCAGGATCGGATCGAACCATTTAAGTTCCAGTATAAGATGCTTCCGGAAACAGGATTAAAGACCAAAGATTTTATTGCACCGACTTCCTTTAACTTTTCCAAGAATCAGACATTTTTGATGGGAAGAACGCTGGGAAGTGTGAGTTATCTGCAGATTCTGGCACCGGAGCTGACAGACCGGATGCTTGCAGATTTCCTGGATGTGGATGACAGCATCAATGTCAACATTCATATCCAGTCCATTGATCAGAGTTCAGCAATCAAAATGATCAAGAGCAAGATTTCAGATTTGGATAAGATGAAGATTGAAGAGCAGAAGCGGGCAGTACGTTCCGGTTATGATATGGACGTGCTTCCGTCGGACCTTGTGACTTATGGAGAAGAGGCGAAGAACCTGTTGGAAGATCTGCAGTCCAGAAATGAGAGGATGTTCCTTGTAACGGTTCTGGTAATGAATACCGCAAAGAAGCGTCAGAAGCTGGATAATAATATTTTCCAGGTGCAGGGAATCGCGCAGAAATATAACTGTTCCTTAAAACAGTTGGATTATCAGCAGGAAGCAGCACTTATGTCCTGTATTCCACTGGGAGTCAATCGGATTGAAATCCAGAGAGGGCTTACCACATCTTCAACAGCGATCTTCGTGCCATTTACGACACAGGAACTGTTTCAGGAAGGGGAAGCTCTTTATTATGGATTGAATGCATTATCCAACAACATGATCATGGTTGATCGGAAACGTCTGAAGAACCCGAATGGACTGATTCTTGGTACACCTGGTTCCGGTAAGTCCTTCTCAGCAAAGAGAGAGATTACGAACTGTTTCCTAATTACGGAAGACGATATCATCATCTGCGATCCAGAAGCCGAGTATTCTCCATTGGTACAGGCACTGCATGGGCAGGTGGTGAAGGTTTCACCGGTATCTGACCAGTATATCAATCCAATGGATCTGAATCTGAATTATTCTGAGGAAGACAATCCACTGTCACTGAAAGCAGATTTTATTCTGTCTTTGTGTGAGTTGATTGTTGGAGGAAAGAATGGACTGGAGCCGGTAGAAAAGACCATCATTGACCGTTGTGTGCGGTTAGTATATCAGGAATATCTTGCCGATCCAATGCCGGAGAAGATGCCAATCCTGGAGGATTTATATAATCTGTTGCGGAAACAGGAAGAGCCGGAAGCACAGCGTCTTGCAACTTCATTGGAGATTTATGTTACAGGCTCCCTGAATGTATTTAATCATCGCACAAATGTAGATATCAACAATCGTATCGTTTGTTTTGATATCAAAGAGCTTGGAAAACAGCTGAAAAAGATTGGGATGTTGATTGTGCAGGACCAGGTATGGAACCGAGTGACTATCAATCGTTCCGCTCATAAATCTACCCGTTACTATGTGGATGAATTCCATCTTCTATTAAAAGAAGAGCAGACAGCAGCTTACAGTGTGGAAATTTGGAAGAGGTTCCGTAAATGGGGAGGTATTCCAACTGGTGAACTGGTTTGTTACTTGTTAGTCGCTTAAAGTGCAAACTATCGCCGTTCTGACTGAAACCGGCAAGTAAGTCAGAAGTATCAATGCGGAAAAAAACGGGAAAGGGGTAGCGACCTAATCCGAGTGGAAGGCTATTCATAATAGAATAGCCACACGCAACGCATAGAGCTTGAACCTGCATAAGCAGAATATAACAGCTCCAAGAGGCCGCATTGCCAGCCGGTACGATATAATCGTGGTAAAAAGATATGCTATGCTGAGCGTGAAATGACACGCTGATGAAAATGGGCGAAAGTCCCAGAGAGGTGGATAAAAAGCCGCCTGATAATAACAATCAGATAACACAGAATATCAAAGATTTATTGGCTTCCAGGGAAATCGAGAATATTTTTGAAAACTCTGATTTCATTTATATGCTCAACCAGGCTTCCGGAGACAGGCAGATTCTGGCAAAACAGCTGAATATCTCACCAACCCAGCTGTCCTATGTAACCAACAGTAATGAGGGGGAAGGACTTTTGTTCTATGGAAATGTCATTATCCCATTTGTAGACAGATTCCCGAAGAATTCCCTCTATAAAATCATGACAACCCGCTTGGAGGAAACTTCTGAAGCAGGTTAAATCAAAGGAGAAAACAATGTTACGAGCAATTTCATATGTATTAACTTTTAGTGGCGGTGCTGTTTTCGGCATCGCTTTTCTCTGCTTATTACAGGCAGGGAAAGGGTATCCGAAGAAGGAGGAGTAAGTAGTGGCAGAACAGAGAATGAAAGTCAGGGATAAGAAAGTCCAGAAGATGACCAAGGATGGTCTGGTGGAAGAAAACCTGACGGATAAATCTTCTGTTCGTGTCAGTAACCGTGCCAGTGATGTGCAGATGGGAGGAAAACAAGGGGAAAAAGAATTAAGCCTTGTGGATAAGTCTTCCCGCCAGTCTGAACGGAGTGGGAAAAATATTCGTCCCTCTGTGCAAAAATCCAGAGATGCACCGGAACTGATACGGACAGAGAAGCAAAGTGAGGATTTTGGACAAAATAGAAAGCAGCAAAACCGGAAAAGGATTCGTGCTGAAGTCGGAAAAGAATCCAGACTTGCAGAAAAATCTGAAGCCGGACAGTCAGGGAGACTGAAAGAAAAACGTGCTGATCTATCAGAAAACAGAGGAGACAGCCGGAGAAATCAGACCGGCGGCAGCAAAAAGCCAAAACAAAAACAGCGTTTGAAATTTGCTTATGAGGAAACTGGTGCTTCTGTGAAAAATGAAAAAGATATGGAGAAATTGAACCAGATGGATACGGATGGAGTCAATTTTCGCCATCAAAAACAGAAGGAAAAAGCCAAAAAGTTTTCTTATGAGGAAGCAAAAAAGAAAAAGGAAGCTAAGCAGCATTCCAAGAAGGCACAGGTCTATCGGGCAAATGAAGGGGAAGCTCCTGGAAAGAAGAAATCCCGCTTGAAGTTTAGCGAAGGGGAATCTGTGAAAACAGAAAAAATTTCTGCTGTTAAGAAAGCAGGAAGTGCAACTTCCGTAGCATTGCACCGTGAGATCAGCAAAAATGAAGACGATAATGCGGCGGTAGAAGGTGCCCATAAGTTAGAAGAAAGTGGCGAAGGTGTTTACCGGCTGGAACAGAGAAGTGCCAGACGCAGGAAACAGAGGGCATCCAGAAAAAGAAGCAGACTTGAAAGACAGGAAGAGAAACAGACACAGGCGGCAGCCCGTCAGGAGCAGAAGAAGCTGAAAAAACAGATTCAGAAGCAACAGATCAAACGGGATTATGCCAAAGCGAAGCGAAGTGAACAGACAGTAGGAACAGCTACAAAAGGTACGATTGATTATATTAAGAAGATTGGCGGTAAGGTCACCAACTTCTTTAAAGAAAACCGGAAGGTGTATATCAGTGTAGCAGTTCTGATCGGATTGATGTTTCTGATCATAACGAATGTCACGTCTTGCTCTGCAGTGTTTTTACAAAATGTGATCACTTATACCGGAACCAGTTATCTGTCATCGGATCAGGCAATCCGGGAAGCGGAACTGTATTACACACAGCTGGAAGCTAATCTGCAGGAGCGGATCAACAACATGGAATCTGAAGAACCGGGACATGAGGAATACCGATATAACATCGGACCTATTGGGCATGATCCGTTTATCCTGATCAGTTATCTGTCAGCAAAGTATGAAGAATTTACCTTTGAACAGGTAAAGCCAGAACTGGATGCTCTTTTTGCATTGCAGTATCGGTTAGAAACAGAAGCAGTCAATGAGACTGTGACGGAGACAGCAACTGTAAGAGTTGGAGAATCTTTGGGACAGGTTGTGACCAGTGGCTATTGCAACTGCCCAATCTGTTGTGGTATTTGGAGCGGAGGACCGACTGCCAGTGGAGCATATCCAACTGCCAATCATACCTTAGCGGTAGATGCTTCCAATCCGTTTGTACCAATGGGAACAAAGGTAGTTATGAATGGTGTCGAATATACCGTAGAAGATACCGGAGCTTTTGCAAGATATGGTGTTCAGTTTGATGTTTATTATGATAACCATGCAGCAGCTTCCGCACACGGGCACCAGACATGGGAGGCATACATAGCAGACAGCAATGGAAACCAGGAAGTGCAGGTCACGACTACAAAAGAGGTGAACCGTCTGGATGTGACGATGACAAACCGCAATCTGGATACCATATTGAGAAGCCGCATGACGGAAGAAGAACAGGAAAGATACGATGCGTATAACCGATATTATGGAAACAGGGATTACCTGTTTGACCTGAATTCCATTCCGACAGGAAGTAGTGGTTTTGGCTATACGATTCCTGGTGAAGCGTTATCTGACCCGCAATTCGCAAAGATGATACGGGAAGCAGAGAAATA
>OHUA01001188.1_pt1 | contig 10367 bp, 3 predicted proteins | sample 1579051 | NCBI WGS metagenome assembly OHUA01 (sample SAMEA3879559, study PRJEB24766) | human gut metagenome | biome: human-associated habitat; feature: feces | place: USA | collected 1985/1987 | reverse complement strand
ATACTCAAGCTTACATTCCTGATTATACTTGTCGATAAGCTCGTGTATTCTCTCGGTCGGATCCATCAGTCCGCCGATAGACTTATCATGATTGAGAGCATCTATAATCTTGGCGAGGAACTTGCTCATGTCAGCCTCAATAAAGTATGGCTTAGCTTTGATATTGTCACTTATATAGGTGAGGTTGGTTGTGACAACGCCTGCGATATAGCCCTTATTGTAATATTCATCAAACTTAGCCATTCCGTCAGTAAAAAGACCGAATGTGGTGCAGACAAATACTCTGCGGCATCCGCGCTGCTTTAAGCTGGCTGCGGTGTCAAGAATGCTCTCACCGGAAGAAATCATATCATCAATGACTAAGACATCCTTGCCGGTTACATCAGCACCTAAGAATTCATGAGCAACAATAGGATTCTTTCCGTTTACCACATGTGCATAATCACGTCTCTTGTAGAACATACCGAGTTCCACACCAAGTACACTTGAAAAATATACTGCGCGGCTCATGGCACCTTCATCTGGAGAGATAATCATGAGGTGATCCTTGTCTATTGTGATGTCCCTGAATTTCTTTGTAATGGCCTTGATAAACTGATAAGGAGGCTGGAAGTTGTCAAAGCCGCGGAGCGGGATGGAGTTGTTAACCCTAGGGTCATGCGCATCGAAGGTGATGATGTTGCTCACACCCATTCTGGTCAGCTCCTGCAATGCAAGTGCTGCGTCGAGGGATTCGAGCTTGGAACGCTTGTGCTGCCTGCTCTCATATAAAAACGGCATTATTACGGTGATTCTCTTGCAGTGTGAACCTGCTGCCGCAATGATTCTTTTTAAATCCTGAAAATGGTTGTCCGGGGACATGTAGTTGGTATGACCGAATACATCGTATGTTATGCTGTGATTGCACACATCAGTGAGAATGTAAAGGTCGGTTCCACGCACAGAGCCGAGTAGCTGTCCCTTGGCTTCACCTGTACCGAATCTTGGGCAAACGCTGTCGATTATATAAGAATCTTCAAGGTATCCTTTGAATTCTATGCCTTCCTTGTGCTCGTTGTGAGCTTTGCTGCGGAATTGTACGATGTAGTCATCAACTTTTTTTCCAAGTTCAGTACAGCTGTGCATAACAACAAGCTTAAGCGGAGCTACCGGAAGAGTTGTAAGTTCTTTTTCACTGCTCATAAGTAATATCTGCCTTTCTTTACCGTTGAATTTATAGTAGTGTTACCATCCAAAGCCGGTTTTTTGAAATTACGATTGACTCTGAACATTAACATAATAAGTTTATATTTCTTCATAGTCAAGAGAAAACCTTTACAAACTCAAAATTACTTGTTATCATATAAATGTTGTATTTTTTTAAGAAAGCAGAATCCCACTAAATTTTTTATCATATAAAGAGGTGAAGAAATAATGAGTAAACCAATTGTTGCCATAGTAGGCAGACCTAATGTCGGAAAGTCTACACTGTTTAACGCACTTGCGGGACAGCAGATTTCTATAGTCAAGGATACACCGGGTGTTACAAGAGACAGAATATACGCAGATGTTGAGTGGCTGCGCTATAATTTTACCATGATTGACACAGGCGGTATTGAGCCGGATAGTAAGGACATTATTCTTTCGCAGATGAGAGAGCAGGCTCAGATAGCCATTGATACTGCGGATGTCATAATTTTCCTTGTGGATGTCAAGCAGGGACTTGTCGACTCGGATTCTAAGGTTGCCGATATGCTCAGAAGGTCGAAGAAACCTATAGTTCTTGTTGTCAATAAAGTTGACAGCTTTGAAAAGTTTATGCCTGACGTTTATGAATTCTACAATCTAGGGCTTGGAGATCCACATCCGATATCAGGCTCATCAAGACTTGGAATAGGAGATATGCTGGATGAGGTTGTATCCCATTTTGATGAGTCGGCAAAGGAAGAAGTCGAGGATGAGAGACCTAGAATTGCAATCATAGGAAAACCCAATGTGGGTAAATCTTCTATTATCAATAAGCTCCTGGGCGAAGACAGGGTTATTGTATCAGATATAGCCGGAACAACGAGAGATGCCATAGACACAGAGGTAGTCAGAAATGGCAGGGAGTATGTGTTCATCGACACAGCCGGACTTAGAAAAAAGAGCAAGATAAAAGAAGATATAGAGAGATACAGTATCATACGAACAGTTTCAGCTGTTGAGAGATGCAACGTTGCAGTCTTGGTCATTGACGCCACGGAGGGAATCACGGATCAGGATGCCAAGATCGCAGGAATAGCCCATGAGCGTGGTAAGGGTATGATAATAGCTGTAAATAAATGGGATGCCATAGAAAAGAACGACAAGACTATATACAAATTTACAGAGGAGATTCGAAATAAACTGTCTTATATGCCGTATGCGGAACTACTTTTCATATCGGCTGAGACCGGGCAGCGTCTGCCAAAATTATTTGAGACTATAGATGCTGTTATAGAGAATCATTCACTCCGTGTAGCCACAGGAGTCCTCAATGAGATTATGAGTGAGGCCGTTGCAATGCAGCAGCCACCATCAGACAAGGGAAAGCGATTAAAGCTTTTCTATATAACACAGGTATCTGTGAAACCACCTACATTTGTCATATTTGTAAATGACAAAGAGCTTATGCACTTTTCATATACCAGGTATATTGAAAATAGGATAAGAGAGTCTTTTGGTTTCAGGGGAACACCTTTAAAATTCATAATCAGAGAGAGGAAAGAGAAGTAATTATGGATATGTTGATCAGATTGATATGCCTTGTAGGAGGTTACGGAGTCGGCTTGATCCAGACCGCATATATATACGGAAGGATAAAAGGTGTCGACATCAGAAAGTACGGAAGTGGAAATGCAGGAACAACGAATGCCCTCAGAGTGCTCGGAAAGAAAGCCGGACTCATTGTTTTTCTTGGAGATTTTCTCAAGGGAATAATTGCCTGTTCGCTCACACATATCATACTTGGACAACTTGACGTGGGAAATGCATATATGTTCGTTTTGTATACAGGGCTTGGAGTTGTACTTGGACATAATTTCCCATTCTACATGCAGTTTAAGGGCGGTAAAGGAATTGCAGCCAGCGGTGGAATGATAGTAGGTCTCTGGGACTGGAGACTTGTGGTCATCTTGCTTGCAGCATTTATCATTAGTGTTGTGGTTACCAGATATGTGTCGGTTGGCTCGCTTACGATCATGATAGGTTTCTTCATATTGTACACAATATTTGCGATACATGGAGATTATAATTTTACATCAAATGCAAAGATGATAGAGGGAATCGTGTTGGCAGGAGTTATCGCAGGAATGGCAGTGATAAGACATCTGCCGAATATAAAGAGACTTATAGCTGGAACAGAGAATAAATTGTCGTTTGGTTCGAAGACAGCATAAGCAAGATATCGTATTATTTTGGTGATGCGATGAAGAATAGGTGGGTATGTAGTAGGTGCATATCCACCTATCTTTTATATATGTATGTATGTAAAATGTTAACCTAGTTAACTTCCGGTAAAACTAACTTGCAACTAAAGAAAAGATGTACATAACCGAACATATGAAAAATATATCTGTGATATGGTTTACATAAAATGTTATTGCACTACAACCAATATTATGTGATTGCATATCCTACTGTCAAAACATATGATTTGAATTATGTGAGTTTACATAAAATAACAAAAATACGTTATTACACTAAAAAATATTAAAAATATGCAAAAATATGCATTGATTACAACAATAGACTGGATTATAACGGCAAAAAAAGTTAAAATAAAAAGATGCAAATAAAGATATGCAGAAAATATGCAAAAAAATATGTATGAAAGCAAAAAGCAAAATTAAAATATTTGGAGGTATTTTACTATGAAAATAGGAGTTCTTGGAGCCGGAGGATGGGGGTCGGCATTAGCAAATCTTCTGGCGGGAAACGGCCATGAGGTGACAGTATGGTCGATAGATGAGAGGGAGGTAGCCATGCTCAAGGAGTTTCATGAGCAGAGAGACAGACTTCCGGGTGTGATATTAAACAACAGCATTGAATACACAACTGATGCGTCAAAGTCAGTGGTAGGACAGGATATGGTCGTATGCGCTGTGCCTTCTCCGTTTGTAAGAAGTACAGCTAAAAGTGTGGCTGAATACGTGGCGGCAGGACAGTTGATCGTAAACGTGAGCAAAGGAATAGAGGAATCGACTCTCAAAGCTCTTGTTGAAGTGATAGAGGAGGAGATCCCACAGGCGAAGGTGGCAGTGCTGTCCGGACCTTCACATGCAGAGGAAGTTGGAAGAGAAATCCCTACAACAGTGGTTGCCGGAGCGCGCGACATGGAGGTTGCAAAGACTATACAAAATACGTTTATGAATGATTATTTTAGAGTATATACTAGTACAGACGTGACAGGCATAGAGCTTGGTGGTTCAGTGAAAAATGTAATAGCTCTTGCAGCAGGAATATCGGATGGCCTTGGCCTTGGAGACAACACTAAAGCAGCACTTATGACGAGGGGAATGGCAGAGATAATGAGACTGGGACTTGCCATGGGCGCTGATGTCAAGACTCTGTCAGGCTTGTCGGGCATGGGGGATCTTATTGTTACATGCACATCAAAGCACAGCCGCAACAGAAATGCAGGATATCTCATAGGACAGGGAAAGACATATGAGGAGGCTATGGCTGAGGTCAAAATGGTTGTGGAAGGCGTATATTCAGCCAAGGCGACTTTGGCACTTGCAAAAGAACACGGGGTTGATATGCCTATAGTTGAGGCTGTCAATAATGTATTATTTAACGGCATGACGGCGAAAGAGGCACTTACGGAACTGCTTAACAGAGATAGAAAGAGTGAATTGTAAATAAATGTGAACAAAAAAGAGCCGAAAAATGTTTTTTGTTCACAAAGTGTTTACAATTACTTCTTGTTATGTTAGATTGTTACTAAGTGTGTAAGTCTAAAAATAATTAGAAAAGAGGTATGACAATGGCAAAAACTACGAAAAAGCTTATAGCACTCCTGCTAGCGATAGTTATGATAACTACGTTGGTTTCGCCTTCTAATTATAACTGGTCGAATGCGGCCGAGACGAGGGGCGGGGATAATTATGCAACGGAGACGGATGCTCTGGCGATGCTTGCAGATGCGCAGAATATGGGGGAGATAGACAAATATATCACCGGTGTAATCATTCAAGGTGCCGACGGTAAGATATATGGTTCAAGCAATGCGGGTGATAAGCTATATAAGCTCCCGCTTGACCCAAACGATTCAACAAAACAGGGAACAACAACACAGATGGCTATGGATATCACATTTGACATTGAAACGGTCAATGCGATCATAGCATCGGGAGAGGATGCTTCATTTACGTATAAGCTTCCTGATAATATAAAAATCGGGAACAATGTGTATGATAAACCAATATCAAAGGATGGAGTGCAGATTGGTTCATATTCAGTTGTAGACGGCATCCTTACTACTATTATATTTAAGGATAAGCTTGTTGAGAATGTTGAGCTTGATGCGAGCTTTTCTGCATGGGTAACACTTGATCTCTCAAAATACAACGAAAAGAATGAAGTTGAGAATAAGTTTACAAGCAAGATTACTGTCAACGTACCAGTTGACTTCAAACCTGACGTAGATTTGAAAAAGTCTGTTTCAAACGGATATATAGCAAATCCTGATGATGGTTATGTATATTTTGATTATACTGTAGATGTTTCTTCAAAACATGGAACGGCATCAGCTGAGGGGACAACTTCTGACCTCATATTTAAAGATGTTATATCGAATGATCTGACAGGTGTGCTTCCGGATGTGGTTAACATAAAAGCTGAAGATTCATCAGGAAATGATATTTCATCGAAACTTTCATATGACAGCAGTTCAGCCACGATTTCCGGGACACTTCCAAACCTTGGTGCAAAGCAGTCTTACAAAGTTACATACACAGTAAAGAGTAAAGTTGGTGATCTTGGACAGGACGTCGTGAATCTGAATCAGAAAAATCAGGCTGATGTGGATAACAATACAGTAAGTGATTCTGAGCAGACAAACAAATCGTATAAATATGTAAAAAAAGGTGCAACGGATCTTAAGCTCAAGAAAAGTGTTTCTAACGTGACAGCTGATCCTGAGAACAGAACGATTACATTCAATTATAATCTTGTAATAAGTTCTGAGTACGGAACAGCTGGTGATATAGATCTCAATGATATTATATCAGGTGAGCTTGATTCCAGACTTGGATCAAACGCCAAAAGAAAAGTCCAGAATATAACTGTAAAGAAAAAAAATCTGAGCAATTGGCAGGACACAGTTCTCACTGATGAGAATTATGTGAAAGGACCTGACGGAGATATTGCAAATGATGGACAGGTGCTTACCGGAACGCTTCCAAAGCTTGATGCAAACAATCAGTATGAGATAAGTTATGATATTGTCATATATGATATTGATGATGGCGTTGGTACCGTCAAAGTGAATTCTGATAATACAGCGTCAGTAGGTGATGGCAAGAACACTTCCACAGAGACATCACACAGAGATATAGATTATAATGGTGGTAAGAAGACTCCAAAGGTATCAAAGAACGGTGTCCTTTCGGAAGATGGAAGCAAGATTACATGGACCATCACTATAAATGAGGATAATAAGAAAGATCTTACAGATGTAACTATCACAGATATATATAAGAAGAATGATACTGTAGTTGATGAGGACAAGAATTGTGACGTAGAGATTAACGGAACAGCTTCAGCCACAAAGATCACTCTTCCGGCAAATGTAGTTCTTGATGGTGATAAAGTGTATCTTACAGATGGAACTAATAACATTGAACTTCCTGACCGCAGATCAAAGATCGTTCTCACATATGAGACCGCTGTCACAGAGGGTGAGAAGCTTACTGATACCTATTACAACGAAGTAGGTATAACAAAGGGAACTGATTCAGACAGTGCAAATGACAAAGTAGATATTGATAATGGTGGTGTAAAAAAGGAATTTGTTGGCATCACGGATGGTGATGATAGCAGTGTACTCGCATGGAAGACAACTATTTCAGGAAAGATACCAGCAGGCAGTACATATTCAGATAAGATTGACAAAAAGTGGCCTGATGTTGATAGATCTGATCACTATTTTACAAATGAACAGATCAATAATATCCATGTCGGCGATTTAGTTCAGGGCACAGATTATAAGTTGAGCTATCAAATAACTGAATTTTGTGGATGGGAGAATCAGCGAGTTGTTGATGATCTTTCGAGTATAAGTAATCCTTATGACATTATGGGCTTTGTCATTACATTCTTAAAGGATGTTGATTATGCAGATGGACAAACTCAGAATATTGAACTTACGTATTCAACAACAGTAAAAACTGATGCTGATAATTATGAAGCTAAGAATGATGGAACATTTACTACTTCAAATTCATCAAAGGATGTTTCTGATTCTTATGTGGTCAAGAAAAAGACTCATGGAGCCATTGTAAAGAAGTACAGCATCAGCAATGGTGTAGATGAGAAGTCCAGCATTGTTGGATATGTAAAAGATGATAATGTATTTATATACAAAGTAGTACTTAACGAAAACTTTGTATATGGAAAAGGCGATGTCCTTGATTTTTATGACGTTTTGCCTGAGGGAACAAGTCTTGATACACAGTATATAAATAATCACCGCAATGAGATACTTCCAAATGGAACGGGAGAGTGTGTTTCAGGCCTTGATGGAGTATATTTTGCGACATATTATGCTTACAATAAGACCAATCCTTCAACAGGTTTGGGAGGTTCAAATCATGTAAAGAATGTATCTGTTAATGGCAATAGGCTTAGTTTCAGCATTGATGACATGGCTGTCTGGGATAATAAAGTCAAAATAGAGATGTACTATGCTGTAAAAGTAGATGCAGATGTTGATGCTGCTATTAGTGAGAATGACAGGACATTTATCAACAATTGTTCTGGTACGATAACATCATCAGATGGTTCAAAGAATACAGAAACCGACAGCTCGTCTGTAACTGTAACAAAGCCATCTATGTCAAAGACAGCTGGATCATTTGATAAGAATACAAAGAGCATAGAATATACTGTAAATATCAATGAAGATGGCAAAACGCTTGGAACAACAGGAACGGTTACTGTAGTTGATACATATGACTATTCATCCGCTGCGTCAATTGATAATGTATATCTGAAGTCTGATTCACTGCAGCTCGTATATGCTGACACAGGAAAAGATGTTCCTTCTAATCTGTACAGCTATACATATGTAGACGATAACAGTGCCAAGAAATCTACACTTACACTCAATGTGCCTGATTCTACAAAACTGATATTAAAGTATAAATATGTGCTGTCATATACAGGAGCGCTTGACACTACTATAAGTAACCAGGTGGGTATTCTTGGCTCAGTCAGTTCGGCAGACAGCAGCAGGGTTGAGACAGAAGTACACGATGATGGAGTTAATTACGTATCAAAGGTTAAGCAGTTCCATTTGACAATAATCAAGACTGATGCTGTTATGTCAGGAATAAAACTTAAAGGAGCAGAATTTGAACTTTACAGATATGGATCACCGGATGATCTTTCAGATACAAGCTGGCATCTCATAGAGCCTAATACGAGCGAGGAGCGAATCACGAATGCAGAAGGTAAGCTCACACTCAGAAGTCTGTATTACAACTTCTATTATAAGCTTGTTGAGGTTAGTGCGCCGGATGGATACAAGACTCTTGATGAGCCTGTATATATTTACAATCTTAACGCTGATGCGGACTCGAAGAAGGGTCCTATACTTGAGGGTATAGATGATGTCAAATATCCTATATTAAGCGGTACTAGTATGGGAGAAGACAAGATTGCCGATTTCGATCTCCCTATAAGTAATCAGCCGGAAGACAGAAAGATACAGGTAAAGAAGCTGTGGAAGGATGCAAATAATTCAACACTTTCAGATGAGAACATTCCTGTGGATGGCGATCTGGTTGTGAAAATATATTCATCAACAGTATCTTCAAGTTATGATAAAAACAGTACACCTGTTGCAACAGTTAAACTTAATAGAGGCAATAACTGGACAAGTGATGAGCTCTCCCTGCCGGTTGCAGACAGTAATAATAAGAATCTATTCTATTTTGCTGATGAGGAATTTGAAAACGAAGATTATAAAGTTTCGATAAGTAATAATGGAACAGTTTCAGGTACAATCACTATCACGAATACCAACACGAAGGTGACAAGTGAGACGATAGACATACCGGTCACAAAGAAATGGGTGGATAGCGATAACGTTCTGTCAGCAAGACCTGAAAACCTCAAGGTTACACTTGCAACAAAGAATGCAGCCGGAGAGGTGACAGAGATTGCAGATAAGACACTTACATTAAACGATGCAAACAATTGGAGCGGAACATTTACAGATCTTGACAAGAAGGATGGCGCTGGCAATCTGATTAACTACACAGTTGTTGAGAATGATGTGAATGGCTATACAGGAAAGCTTGAACTCACAAAAGATGAGAACGGAGTGGTTACGGCTGCAGAGCTTACCAACACACTGAATGTTGGAAAGATACAGATCGCCAAGCTGTTTAGTGGGGATCTTGATGATACAAAGCTCACAGATGCTCAGAAGAGACAGATCACATTCACAATCGCAGGTCCAGATGGATATAATGGACCAACATCAGTTACATATGATCAGTTCACCGCTGGAAGCTACGTTGTAAAGAATGCTCCATATGGAACATATACAATAACAGAGACGAATGCTGCATTTGACGGATATAAGAACACAGTTACATATGCTGTAGGTGCTTCAAAAAATGATACAGATGCCACTGTAGAGATATCTTCAGATGCTACATCGCTTGTGACCATTACCAATACCTATACTGCATACGTCAATATAAGCGGAACCAAGGTATGGGATGATAATGACAATCAGGATGGTCTGAGACCGAATAACATAACTGTTATTGTTAAGAATGGTGATACGGAAGTTGACAGGAAAACGGTTACACCTGATGCAGCAGGAAATTGGGCATACAGCTTTGAGAATCTTCCTAAGTATGATGCGGCAGGCAATGCGATCACATACACTGTATCAGAGGCAAAGGTAACTGGCTATAATACTCAGATAACCGGCAGTATAGAGAGCGGTTTTACCATCAAAAACACCCATACACCTGAGACAATTGACATTGAGGGAACCAAGACTTGGGATGACAATGATAATCAGGATGGTAAGAGAAAAGATGCTATCACAGTCAGACTCTATGCTGATGGCGGTGAGATTAACTCAGAGAGTGTAACTGCAGCAAAGGGCTGGAAGTACAAATTTA
>OHUA01001186.1_pt1 | contig 10372 bp, 6 predicted proteins | sample 1579051 | NCBI WGS metagenome assembly OHUA01 (sample SAMEA3879559, study PRJEB24766) | human gut metagenome | biome: human-associated habitat; feature: feces | place: USA | collected 1985/1987 | reverse complement strand
CTTGTGCAATTGCCGCAGAGGCTTATGCAAGGCTTGAAAATAAAATTGCGCTTGTTTGCGTAACATCGGGTCCCGGCGGAATTAACGCTCTTACCGGTGTTTGCGGCGGTTGGCTTGATTCGATTCCTATGTTTATAGTTTCGGGTCAGGTAAAATATACAACTACTTCCCGCTATGCTAAAACTTTAAATCCTGAAATTAACCTGCGTTCGCTCGGCGACCAGGAGTATGATATAGTTAAATCTGTTGAGCCTATGACTAAGTATGCGGTTATGATTGAAGACCCTATGGATATCCGCTATGCTTGCGAAAAGGCTTGGCACCTTGCAACAACAGGCAGACCAGGCCCTGTTTGGCTTGATGTTCCTGTTGATATTCAGGGCACTGTTATTGAAACAGATGACCTTGTTAAAACTTACAATGCATCAGAGGATGATGCTCTTCTTCCGCCGCACGTGGCTGACAGCGAGGTTGAGTATGTTCTTGACGAGATAAGAAAAGCCGAAAGACCGGTTATTTATGCAGGCGGCGGTATTCGTCTTTCAGGCGGATATAACGAATTTAAAAAAGCAATCAGAAAGCTCAATGTTCCGGTTGTAACATATTGGAACAGTGTTGACCTTATTGAAAATGACGATGAGCTTTATGTCGGCAGAGGCGGCAATATGGGCGATCGTCCCGGCAACTTTGCTGTGCAAAATTCAGACCTTGTTATCGCTATCGGTACAAGAATTTCTATTCGTCAGGTTGGCTACGGCTATGATACCTGGGCAAGAGAAGCTAAGGTTATTATGGTTGATATTGATAAATCGGAAATGATGAAGCATACTCTCCACGTTGATAAGGCTGTTTGGGCAGACGCTAAAGATTTTCTTGAAAAAGTTAATGAAATTGCTGAAGATAAAGTATTTACTAATCAAAAATGGCTTGATATTTGCCAAAATTGGAAGCATAAATATCCTGTAACTCTTGACAGGCATTGGAATAACGGCGGTGAATTTGCAAATGTATTTGCATTTATTAAGTATTTGAGTGACCGACTTCCTGAGGAAAGTTATACCGCAGTATCAAACGGCGCTTGTTGCGTGGTAGGCCACCAAAACTATACTATGAAAAGCGGCACAAGATTTATTATTAACAGTGCAATTGCAAGTATGGCTTGCCTGCCGCTATCGGTCTTTGTGTTGCCGACGGAAGAAAAGATACAATATGCCTTGAGGGCGACGGCTCTATTATGATGAATCTTCAAGAGCTTCAAACTGTTGTTACAAACAATCTTCCGATTAAGCTTTTCCTTATTAATAATCAGGGATATCATTCAATCAGGCTTACTCAAAATAACATTTTTTCAGAGCATACTAAAGTCGGTATCGGTCCTGAATCGCACGACCTTTCATTCCCTGAATTTTCAAAGATTGCCGAGGCTTTCGGCTTCCCTTATTACAGCGCTCATAATAATGACGATATGAAAAAAGTTGTTGATGAAGTGCTTGCAAAAGTTAAGGAGAAGAACGCATCAGAGCCGGAATTCCTTCAGGCAGTAACAGAGGTTCTTGATTCTTTAAGACCTGTTATTGATGCAAATGAGGAATTATACAGAAAGAATGCGATTCTTGAGAGAATCACAGAGCCGGATCGTCAGATCATGTTCCGTGTTCCTTGGGTAGATGACAACGGACAGGTTCAGGTAAACAGAGGTTTCCGTGTACAGTTTAATAATTCCATTGGACCATACAAGGGAGGTTTAAGACTTCATCCTTCTGTAAACCTGGGTATTATCAAGTTCTTAGGTTTCGAGCAGGTATTTAAGAATTCTCTTACAACACTTCCAATCGGTGGTGGTAAAGGTGGTTCTGATTTCGATCCTAAGGGTAAATCTGACAGAGAGATCATGGCATTCTGCCAGAGCTTCATGACAGAACTTTGCAAATATATCGGAGCAGACGTTGATGTACCGGCCGGAGATATCGGAACAGGTGCAAGAGAGATCGGCTTCTTATTTGGACAGTATAAGAGAATTCGTGGATCATACGAAGGTGTGCTGACTGGTAAGGGTCTTACCTATGGTGGATCTCTTGCACGTACACAGGCTACCGGATATGGTCTGTTATATCTTACTAACGCATTATGGAAAGATCATGGTATGAGCCTTGAGGGAAAGACAGCAGCAGTTTCCGGATCTGGTAACGTTGCTATCTACGCAATCGAGAAGGCACAGGAGTTAGGTGTTAAGGTTGTAACATGTTCTGATTCTACCGGATGGATTTATGATCCAAACGGAATTGATGTTGCTCTTCTTAAGGAAGTTAAGGAAGTTAAGCGTGCCCGTCTTACTGAGTATGCAGCTGCTAAGTCAACTGCTGAGTATCATGCAAAGCAGAACGGTGAGCACGGCGTATGGCAGTACAAGGTAGATCTTGCTCTTCCATGTGCTACACAGAATGAGTTAGACATCGAGGATGCTAAGATGCTTGTTGCTAACGGTGTTGTATCTGTAACAGAAGGTGCTAATATGCCTACAACATTAGAAGCTACTAAGTATCTCCAGGAGAATGGTGTTCTCTTCGTAGGTGGTAAGGCTGCTAACGCTGGTGGTGTTGCTACATCTGCTCTTGAGATGAGCCAGAACTCAGAGAGACTTTCATGGACATTCGAAGAAGTTGATGGAAAGCTTAAGGGAATCATGGAAACAATCTACGCTAACATTTCAGATGCTGCTAAGAGATATGATATGACAGTTGGTGGAAAGACAGACTATGTTGCTGGTGCTAATATCGCTGGTTTCGAGAAGGTTGTTGACGCTATGCTTGCTCAGGGAGTTTGCTAATTACAGGCTTTAATGTAATAATTGTCTTATAATATGATTTAATTGTAAGGTTCTGCAGACAATATGTCTGTAGAACCTTTTTTTACTTGGCAGATTGCGAAAAATGATTTATATTATATGATTGTAGAAGTATAAAAATGGAGGTCTGTATGAGAAAGAATATAGCAAGAGTATTGCTGTACGCAGCATGTGCGGTACTTGTTGTTTTTTACATATTAGTATTATGGTGGGGAAAGAATCCTAAAGTTGGAACAGAATACCGAATGTACTATCTGACACATGAGCTTACAGACTGGCCAGGTTATGGTAATCTGAAATATACATTTGGAACGAAAGAGATATGTACAGAACATAAAGACCGTAATGGTAAAGAACAAAGCAATGTCTGCAGTCGTAAAGGTCAGGGCTGGCAGAAATCTAAGAGATACGAAGGAACGAAGAATACAGACAAAGATTCATATATATACTATATTCCGGATGAATCATCTGATAATATATATCTTGTATGTGATATTACAGAATATGATGCAACAGCCTCTGGTGATAAAGGAATTGAAGTATATGTGAATGATAAGCTGATTGGAAATATAGACAGCAAGGGAACAACGAAGCTAAAGATAGGATATGTCAGTGAAGATGAGCTTCTTACAGTGAAGTTTCATGCTGACAATGCAGAATATACTCTTTACAGTATAAGCCTTGATAAAGGTCAGGCTGAAACTTAAATCCAAAGATGACAGAATATGTGTAAATGTATAGAAAGGTAGAATTATATGAAGAAATCGGGATTTAAATCATTATTAAAAAAGATCAGGCCATACGCAGTACCTGGTATAATAACAGGTCTGGTTATGATTGTAATACTTATACTTAAAGGTATATGGCCTTTTGGAAGCAGCAGAATAGATTATTTTGACAACATGCAGCAGGTAGCACCGCTTTATGCACATCTGTGGGATTTCATGCATGGTAAGGCATCAATATGGTTTGACTGGTATACAGGTCTTGGAACAAATGTGTCAATGAGTATATCAGCATTTTCAATGATTACACCGTTTAATCTTTTATTATATTTTGTTCCAAGAAGTTACATATTAGAGAGCATATCAATAATTACACTTGTTAAGATGATATTCATGTCAGTTGCAATGTATGCGCTTATTAATAAGAAATACAATAATCTTGTGTATGGATTAAAGGTTATGTTTTCATGCATGTATGCCTTTTGTGGTTATGTAATTCTCTATGGTTCATGCTTTACACCATGGATGGATATAGTTGCATTTTTCCCTATTCTTATAATGGCATATGACAGAATGCTTGAGACAGGAAAGAAAATGTTCTATATATGCATGATTGCGTTGTGCTTCATAATTAATTATTACTTAAGTGCAATGTCACTTATATACATATTCCTTATCTGTGGAATAAGAATGGTAGTTATGCAGGAGAGAAAGCAGTGGAAGGAAACTGCATGGAATGTCGGTATAGGCACAATTGCAGGTATCGGACTTTCAGCATTCGTGCTTGTTCCTGTATTTGCACAGCTTTCTTCATCACAGAGAGGTGGTGCGTCTAAGGGGCTTTTATCACAGTATGCAGGCTGGATAACAAGTTCAATCGTTACAGATGGTGCAATGGCAGCACTGCAGCGCTGGATGATGCTTTATGGACTTGCATTCGTTATAGCAGTTATTATCATGGGAATGAAAATATATAAGTCAGACAGAAAACAGCTTATATATTCTGTAGCCATGCTTGTTGTTGCATTAGGTCCGGTGCTTATGGAGGCTACTAACCTTATGTGGCATTTTGGTTCATATAACGGATATACATTAAGAAACGGATATCTGATATCGTTCACGCTTATCTGTGTTGCTGCGGGAATGGCTGAGAAGATGTTTGCAGATATACCATTAAAGGGTGCGTTTTATCGCAGGCAGACAGCGGTAGTAGCGGTAATTGGTGCAGTATATGTTATGATTTATAACATATTACCAATAAACAATGAAATGCTTGCAATGGCATTTTTTATAATGATATTTGCAGTAATGTTTGCAGTGTATATGTTTATGCTCATAAGAAAGAAAGAATTTAACTGCAAATCAGTTATCCTTGTTATTGCACTTGAATTGTTTATCGGTGCATATGCTCTTATAGGACCTCCTAAGTTTTATACATATGAAGATTATCAGATTGGTGATTATGTGCAGTATGCCAATGATGCGGCAGACAGCCTTGATATAGAAGAGTCTGCTACAGACAGAATAGTAAATCCTGATATCAGTCTTAATGCCAATTATCCTCTTATATTGAGAAGAGGAGCATTATCAAGCTTTACAGCAGCTTTAGAGGACGATACACAAAGTTATGCCAAGAGATGGGGATATTCTAAGTATTTCCTGTGGCTGTTAGATTCAGGTGGAACAGTATTCAGTAATGCAGTGCTGCATGTTACACAAGCAGTTAATATCAATGAACTTGACAGTGCTTTATATACATTAGAGAAGAAGGAAGGCGATTACAGCCTTTACAACACTAATTATAACCTGCCATTTGGATTCTGTGTTGACAGCAGCTTCAGCAAGCTTGATATGACTAATGTTGACTGGATTACATACCATAACAGAATGTATAAAGCAATGACTGGAGATAAAGAAACATTTGTAACAAGAATATATCCACAGGCAGAGACTGCTGGCAATATTAAGTCCATGACTATTAATGTCGGAAGCAGGAGTGCTATATATATGAATATTGCAGATGTGAAGAAGCCTAATGCGGATGCTAATGCATCTAAACTTGAGAGCAGCATACATGTATATGTGAATGGTGAGGCAGTTGTTGTACCTACACTTGGAGATGTTAATAATACAGCATATTTTACGGATTATAATAATAATCTTCTTTATCTTGGCATATTTGAAGATGAAGATGTTCAGATTAAGATTGAATATGATAAGCCTAAATATATGAACCAGAGTAAGATGACTATCGGACTTCTTAATATGGAGAAGATGGATAAGCTCTGTGAGGATTTCGCAGATAAGCAGACAGATGTTTCATATACTAATAATACGCTTACAGTTAAGATAAACAGTGATGGAACTAAGGATTATGCCCTGATACCGGTTATTAAGAGCGCTAACTGGACCGTGACACTTGATGGAAAGACAGTTAAGACTAAAGAGATAGCAGGGCTGTTTACAGGTGTACAGGTTCACGAAGGCGAGAATACATTAGTGTTTACATTTGTGCCAAAGGGCAGAAATGCAGGACTGCTTATTACACTTGTGACATTGTTAATAACTGTGTTATGCCTTGTGATTAATTATAAGAGAACTATAAATGTTCCTGTATGGGCTAAGTACTGTGCACAGTATATATATATTGGATTGTTTGCAATAGTTGTGGCTGCAATGTTTGTAGTACCTGTAATAAGTACAATCCCGGCAGCTATATATCATATAATCCGTATATTATTGAAATGAGGCATTAGATGAACAGATTAAAAAATAATGAGAATTGTAGGTTTCTGTTAAAGATATTGATTATATTTGCGATATCAAGACTGATTATGCTTATCATGGTTCCTGTGTATAATGGAATTATGGGGACACACAGATCATTTCTGTTTCTTATGAACGAGTGGGATGCAAAGAAATATGCCTATATAATCAATCATGGCTATACACACCCTACGGATATTGATCCTCAGGCTAACTGGGCGTTCTTCCCATTATATGTTATCGTGTGTGCAGCATTAAAGGCAGTGACAGGCGGGCTTATTAATACTTATGTTATTGGAATGATAGTATCTAATATATGCATAATTATTGCAGCATTCTTTGCTGTTAAAGGTCTTAAGAAGCAGACTTCTATTAAAGAAGAATATGCTATGATTATGCCAGTGCTTTTATTTATGGCACCTTACACCTTCTATTGCAGTTCTGTATATACGGAAGCGATGTTTATAATGTTCATTGTACTTTTTTTCTATTTCCTTTTTGAGAAGAAATACATGGCAGCAGGAATTATGGCAGCATGCTCAAGTGGAACAAGAATTGTAGGCTGTATACTTGTATTTGCACTGGTTGTACAGCTATATATTGACATGGAAGGAACTAAGATAAGCTTTGGCAGGGTTAAGACATTTGTAATGGATATGCTTAAAGCACCTAAGAAGATACTGTCAGTGCTTGTGTGCCCGCTCGGTGCATTTGCATATATGGCATTTCTTAATTTCTTCTGTGGTGATGCATGGGCATATAAGAATGTCCAGATTGCATGGAGAGAGGATGAGTATTTCCCGATTATAGGCGTGTTGTGGAAGGCATGTACAGGACAGATTGAGCCAAGATACACATATATGGGGTGGTTCTGTATTGCAATACTGATACTTTATGGATATATGTTTTACAGAAAATATTACTCAATGGCAGTGTTCGGAATTATATCACTTCTTGTGCCATTGACATCACATGTTATGAGTACATGTAGATTTACGGCAGGAACATATGTTGCATTTGTGGGAGTGTATGACATACTTACAAGATGTAATAAGGCTGTAAGATACATTATTATGGCGGTTCTTATTGCAATCGAAATATATCTTTTGTTCTTATGGTACAATTCAGACTGCTGGCTTATGTAGCAGTCAGAAGAGGAGGCAGATATGTCAGATATAATATCAGAGATAAGCAGAATCAGTGAAGATGAGCTGCGAATGCAGATAGCGCTTATTGACAATGTTAATATATCTAATGCGGTTAAAGAGACCGGATACAGGCTGGTTAATGTGCTTGCAGATGTTGCCAATTCATTTACACAGAGTATAGGAATAAAGAATTCGATTGATTATGAGGTAAAAAAAGTATCAGATCTCGTACGGGAAGACTGTCTTCGCTATAAAGCGTTAGACAGGGAAAAACTTGAGAAAATGTTATATGAGCGGCTTGAAGTGATGTGTCCTGAAATTGAAGGAGACATGAAGGATAAGGAAGTAAAAGAGCAGATGTCCAGATACATTATTGATGAGGCGGCATCTGCATATGGAATTAATAAATATATGTCACCCGCTCATAAAATAGAAGAAATAAGCATAAGATATAACAATGCATTTTTAAATAATATTATGAACCAGATACGTAATCTTACAGCTGTCCAGAAAAAGTCATATGCTGAACAGGTTGGAAGAAAATTAGGGGTTGCTTCAATGGAGACTAAACGTGAGGTTCAGAAAAGTCTTATGCCAGAGAAATTCAATGGCGAGGGAATTATAGATGTACTCGGCAGACAGAGAAGTACGACAAAGCTTGAAGCTGCAATAAGACTTCTTGGGGAAGATGCATTCTGGTCGACAGAGGCGCAGGTAAAGACAATGTATCAGGCTGTCAGAAATATGACAAGAATATCAAAACTTCAGGCGGCGGGATACATATGGAAGGTAAGCCATGCAAATGATATCAAGTTTTATGCACCATCAGACCTTATGCCGTCTTATATTGCTGCGGACAAAAAGAAAGCCGCTGATGATAAGGACAGAGAATACCGTGTTATGTGTACTCAGGTTGAAAAGGCACGCAAGGAATTAGAAAAATGTGAAAAGGATGTTTCTGTAAAGACAGACAGGATGACTGAAGCACAGAAGAAATATGATGCTGCCATGGACAGGCTTAATATTGCACAAAATGATTTTGCAAAACTTGAAGATGTCAAAGATGATTATATTAATAACAGAAAGACAGAAGATGAATCAAAACGATATTATGTACAGGTTAATGATACAAAGAGGGAAATGGACAGAAGTCTTGATGATAGTGACAGGAAGAAAAAGAGACTTCAGGAGACAGAGAAAGAATTAAAACTTGCATGTGAGAAGGCAGAGGAGAGAAAGATATATCTTGAATCTGTACAGAAAACGGCAGATGAAGAGACCAAAAAAAGAGCAAAGGAACTTAAGATAAAATGGACAGCCTTTTTCTTTAAATATTCATTTGATGATGAAGTATTTGAGTCTGCTGTTAGTATATTTAGCAGGGAAGAATTACGATATATTGAAGAAACTTTAAAAGAGGCACATGATTCAGCTTCTATGCTGGCAGTAGGGGATAATAATGTGATAAGGGCATATACTGGTGGAAAATATACAGCTGTTATTACATATGAGGACAGACATATTATTTCTATACAAAGTATGTGACATCCGGAAAGGAAAAGATGAGACATGTATAATGAGATTGTGAATAGTCTTGACAGTATAAGTCAGTTTGCATCATCTACAGGATTAGAAAGAGGCAGACAGTTATTACATGATATGAATAATCCAGAGAAGTCATTAAAAATAATACATGTTGCCGGTACTAATGGAAAAGGATCGGTGTGTGCTTATATTGCAGGAATTTTACAGCATAATGGTTATAAGACAGGACTTTTTACATCTCCTCATCTTGATGATATAACAGAACGTATAAGAATCAATGGAATAATGATTTCACAAGAGGATTTTGAAGAAGCATACTGGTATGTGGAAGAACACAGGACACAGGAGCTTGCGTATTTTGATTATCTTTTTGGCATGGCAATGTATTATTACAGTAAGCATGATGTGGATTATGTTGTTATGGAAACGGGTCTTGGCGGAAAGCTGGATGCAACTAATGCAGTTGATAATCCGGTTGTCTCAGTAATAACAACAATATCGCTTGAACATACTGCAATTCTTGGTGATACAATAGAAAAGATTGCAAATGAAAAAGCGGGGATAATTAAACCGGGAATACCGGTTGTGTGCAGCGGCATAGTGAAAGAAGCTGCTGATGTGATAAGAAAGCGTGCAGCAGACTTTGGATGCGACTGTCATGTGGTTGACGACAATACATTTGAACTGATACAAAATACATACGGGTATATTGATTTTTTAATTCATAATGAGTATTATAAGAATGATTGCTTCCGGTTAAGTACAAATGCGTTGTACCAGATGGAAAATGCAAGCATTGCACTTACGGTATGTGCTAATCTGTGTGACAGGGGGATGATTAAGCTTGACAATAAAGCAGTCAGTATGGCAATGTACGATACACACTGGGCAGGAAGAATGGAACTGTTAAGAGATAATCTGTATGTTGACGGAGCGCATAATCCACAAGGGATTCAAAGCTTTGTAGATTCAGTAAACAGTCTTTATGAAAACAGTCGGCTTGATAAGGCAACATTACTTTTTTCAGTAGTAAGTGACAAGAATTATGACAGAATGATTAAGATACTATGCAGCTGTAAGCATTTCAGACAGATATATGTTACAATAACGGGCGGTGTCAGAAAGCTTCCAGCTGATATAATAAAGGAAACATTTGAAGCACATATTAAGGATACACCGGTATATGTATTTGAGAGTGTTGAAGAAGCTATGAAAAAATGGGATAACAGACTGATGTTTGCAACGGGGTCGCTTTATTTAGTTGGTGATGTGGACCGTGCGTTGGAAGGAAAGGAAAATAATCATGATTAATTTTGATGAAGAAATACAGAAGTTCCAGCCAA
>OHUA01001184.1_pt1 | contig 10376 bp, 9 predicted proteins | sample 1579051 | NCBI WGS metagenome assembly OHUA01 (sample SAMEA3879559, study PRJEB24766) | human gut metagenome | biome: human-associated habitat; feature: feces | place: USA | collected 1985/1987 | reverse complement strand
ATGGTGACAACATCTTCCTCCACTACTTCCGGCAGAACAGGCTGTTCCACCGTGGCAGTATCGCCCTCAAAGGCAAAAGCGGGAACCGCAATGCCAATGCACAGCACCGCCGACAGCAGCAGTGCGCCGAATTTCTTAATCATCATTTTCCATATCCTCCTTGTCGAATTCTGCGCCGACTGCGGACAGTGCAGCCGGGGTCGGGGGCGTAGTTGCCGCCTGCCGCAGCAGGATCGCAAGCTGTTCCGGGGTCACGTTTGCAGTGCGCACCATGTCGGCAACCTCTGCCGCCGATTCCTCCTGAATGCGCCGTTCCAGAATCGCAATGCGGTTGTTCAGCTTGATGCGGCGTTCCTGCTCTTTTTTGAGCATCACCTTGAGTCTTTCCAGTCTTTCACCCATAAATAATCCTCCGTTTCATTTTGAAAGCCGTCCAAAACCTGCGAGATATTGCTCCCAGTAGGACGAGTGAATGTTTGCGTACTTGATTGGATCGCCGGCAGACACCATCATCCCGTTGCCGAGATATATCCCGGTATGGCTCATACCGGGGGTGTCATAGGTTCCCTTGAAGAACACCAGATCACCGGGCTTTGCTTCTGCTTCGGAAATGTGCTGGCTTTTCTGCCATAATCCGTTGGCGGTGGTTCTGCCCACATCGTAGCCGTTCTGGTTGTAGACCCAGCAGACATAGCCGCTGCAATCAAAGCCGGTTTCGGGGGTGGAACCGCCCCAGACGTAGAGCGTACCGACATATTTCTTTGCTTCCTCATAGATGGCCGCAAATTCGCTGTCGGTCAGAGCTTCGGCGGGCACGGTATAGTCGATGCCGGATTCGCTGGAGCCATCCGAACCACCGAACGGCAAGCCGCCGTTGAACAGGTACGGTCTGCCGCCCAATGTTTCCTGAAAAATCTTGTAGCGTTTCCACTGATCTTCATCCAGTTCTTCCCGAATGACCGTTTCCAGCCCCTTGTTTTCCAGCTTGGTGTGGAAGATTCGATACTCATACGGCACTTGGGTAGGGACAGGGATACCTGCCGGACTGATAACCCAGACCGTCTTATACCGTATCTGTACCTCCACCCATGTGGTGAGCTTGTACTGCTTCTTGAAAATCTCCTGCAATTTTGCCTGTACTTCCGACCGGGTATAATCGTCATAGAGCGTAGTCAAAAAAGAAGTGAGCTGCCACGGGTCGTGCTCGATGGGGTCAAGGTGGTACTGGTACTCGTTGTAGCCGGGGTGGTCGGTAGGAGTGCGCTTGATCTTTTTATCCAGTTCCTTTTCCAGCTTCTTGTAGTCGGTTTCGGCTCCCCGAATGTCCCGGTCCTCTGCGGTGTAAATGGTCTGCCCGGATACCTGCGTGGTGCCGGAGAACAGAATGGAACAGGACGAAAACGCTGACATGACCAGCAGCAGGAGCAAAAGAAAAACGCCCACGATCAAAAGAACGTGTGCGTTGCTCTTTGCAAAATTGGCAATGCCGTTGACTGCGGTGCTGACCACCGATCTTCCTTTGTCGATGACCTGCTCCATGCCGGACTTTGCAGCAGTGGTGCCATTGGATGCCGCTTTGCCGCCTGCGGTCTGTGCAGCGGTGCCGCCCGACCGGGTTGCGGCACGGTAGCTTTTCTGAATATCCTGTTTCTGCCACCACCGGGAGAACCAGTTGGAGTTGCCCTCACTGCTGGTTGCTTCTGCACTTTGAGCCTTGTCTGACCCGAACGCAGAAGATTTTGCGGTTCGGGCGCCTTTCTTGCCCTGCATCTTGGCTTTCTTCTTGAGTTTCCGGGCATAGCGGCTTTTGGAAATATCACGGACATTTCCTGCCGCTTTTTCGCCCTCGCTCAACGCCTGCGTGCCCACATTGTCGTCCTCGTACTGTTCAACCTCCCGGTGCACCGCAGACCGGGCGGCATGGGCAGCGTACATTTCCCGTTTCTGCGCTTTGCTCAACCGGCTCAGTTCGTCCGGGGTCAGTTCCGCCTTGCCAAACCGCAGATGCTGTGCCTTTTCCGCAGCTTTATCTGCATCGGTTTTCAGCTTTTTCTTTTTGGGCACCGTCTGCTCTACCTTGGCTTTTTTCGGGGGAGAACGGGTCTTTTTTGCGGACGTTTCCTCTTTGATGTTCAGCTTCGGTTCGCTCATTTCTGTGCGCCCTCCGAGACTTCACCCAACTTGGTGGTCATAATGCGGTAGAGTTCCAGATCGGTGGGGAACCGGTCAACAAAGGGCAGAATCACATTGCCGAAGAACAGCAGCCCTTCGCCCTCGCCGGAGTGGGTCACATAGGAAAGCTGATGGGGCGAGATGTTGAGCTGCTTTGCGAGGATCTGCCGGTCTCCTGCCGCCTGATTCAGCATGATGATCATGTCCGAATTTTCAAAAATATTCTCGACCTCACGGGAAGAAAGCAGGTCTTTGACGTTCTGGGTCAGCCCTGTGGGGATACCGCCCCACTTGCGGAAACGCTTCCAGATCTCGACGGAATAAGCGGCAGTCTGCTCCTCTTTTAAGAGAAGGTGCATCTCGTCCATATAATACCGTGTGGACTTTCCGCTGCTGCGGTTTGCCGTGACACGCCCCCAGACCTGATCCTGCACAATGAGCATACCGAGTTTCTTCATCTGCTTGCCCAGTTCCTTGATGTCGTAGCAGACGATGCGGTTATTGACGTTCACATTCGTGCGATGGTTGAACAGGTTCAGGGAGCCTTTCACATAGATTTCCAGAGCCGTGGCAACATGGTGGGCTTCCTTCTCGTCCTGCTGGAGCAGGGCGTTGTACAAGTCCTCAAGGATGGGCATATTCTCCGGGCAGGGGTCCGCAAAATATTTGCGGTAAATCAGATGCACACAGCGGTCAATGACGGTTTTCTCCACCGGCAGCAGCCCTTCCTTGCCGCCCACCACCAGTTCGCACAGCGAAAGGATAAAGTCAGCTTTCAGGGAAAGCGGGTTATCTTCCTCGGAGTAGTTGGCATTGATGTCCATAGGGTTGATGAACTGGGTACTGTTGGGGCTGATTTTGATGACCTGACCTTTCAGCCGATTTACCAGCGGCGAGTAATCGGCTGGGTCAGCGGTGTTACCACCGCCTTCCCGCCTAAGAACCGTACGTGACAGTTTCCCGTCATACGGCTCAAGCATTTCATCACTTTTTCAAGCGGTTCTCAGCATAAATTCTCTGACAGGCGCAATGAACGTAGCGCATATTACGAACATCTTCCACGCCAGTCTTTGCCTTTGGTGCAAGGCAGAAGATTTCTCTTTCTTCCGTTACATCCATCGGCATTCCGCAGTGGTAGCACAGTCCGTTCTGGTTTTTCCAAATCATCTTGAATTTTCCAGTCAGCCGGTGCATTCCTTTATCGAATTTCCTTTTTTGGAAATACGCCTCATCGAGGAACGGATTTGCAGTAGCTTTTATCTTGGTATGTCGCACAATGGCTGTGCTGTCCACCCGTATCAGCTCCTTGTTTTCCGTAGAGAACACCCAGTTCCGATTACCGACACGATGCCAGTATCTCGTGGAAATCCACCACTTGTTCTTCTTTGGGTGCCGTCTTTTAGCCCATCGCCACAGCAGTTCGTATAGGACATAGTCCAGATGCGCGAACGCATCACTTGCGCATACGGACTGGTGGTAATTAGTCCAACCTCGAATTTGTTCATTCAACTTCATAATCAGAACATCTTGCTGCCACGCTTTTCCTCTGCGGAGAATCGTGTCAGAGATATTGGAAACGATAGCCTTGACCGCCTTTTGGGAAGGCTTGATAATCAGCTTTTCGTTATACTTTCTGAAGTTCCAGCCGAGGAAGTCGAAACCATCGTCAATGTTGGTGACAACGGTCTTTTCAACAGAAAGTTCCAATCCGCGTTCAGCGAGAAACTCTCGAATCAGCTCCTTTGCTTCAATAGCCAGTTCAGGTGTTGCCGCTGTGACCACAAAATCGTCTGCATAGCGGACGAAGTTTACTTTGTGGGCATTCTTAAATCTTGAATCGACCTTGCCGAGCGCGTTCGTGTGAAAGCGTTCGACCAGCTTCTTCTCGATACCATCCAGCGTCATGTTCGCCAGAATGGGGGAGATAATACCACCTTGCGGAGTTCCTTCCTCGGTAGGAAAGAGTTCGCACTGATAGATAAATCCCGCCTTTAAGAACTGCTTCAAAATGTTCTTGTCCATGGGGATGTTCGCCAGAAGCCAATCATGGCTGATATGGTCGAAGCAACCTTTGATGTCACCCTCCAAAACCCACTTCGGAGAAATGTGCTTGCGCGACAGTGCATTGAACAGATATTCGCAGGCATCCTGTGCGCATCTTCCTTTTCGGAAACCAAAGGATTTCCCATCTGCTGTTGTTTCCGCCACCGGCTCCAGTGCCAAAGCATAGAGAGCCTGCATTGCGCGGTCATACATTGTAGGAATGCCCAATGGACGCTTTTTCTTCTTGTCCTTCTTTTCGATATACACTCTACGGAGAGGACGCGCACGATACCCTTTATCTGTCAGCGATAGAACCGCTTTCATTTTCTTCGCCGGGGTGTTCCAGAGAACACCATCCACACCGGGAGTCTTGCGCCCATCGTTGGTAACGACACGCTTAACAGCCAGTGCTTTGGCGTAAAAGGAATGTGTCAGAAGATACTGAAGTCGTTTTACTGCGTTGTAGTCTTTTTGCTGAGTTGCCTTGACAATCCTGATTTGTAGCCTGTTGACTTCCCGCTCTGCCTTATGCCAGTCAATGTTTTTCCATTGGGCACTCAACATAGCTTCGTCCGACAGCTTCTCAGAAGTTTTACCTTCCGTCGTTGAATACTTATCGTTCACAGGGATACCTCCAATCTTGCCATGAAATACCCGGAATAAGTCAGCACCCTTTCAGGTCAGGGCAAATTTTGAACCCCTATGCTCACCGTTACAGTGAACCGTTCGCTTTTTATTCCATCTCATACCCTCTGCACCGTTTCTCCCTCTTGCGAGGTCGATACCTTTATTAAAGGAGTGCATAGGGTTTTCCACGTTCCACGTAATGCATAATTCTCGAATGCCTTAGCCGCCATCTTTGAACCGGGAGGATTTGTGTCCATTTGCTTCGGGGTAGCGAAAGGCCCCTTGGCCACCTCCGGCACCTTTTGGTGTAGGTGTATCAGCCTTATTTCACCTATTCCCTGTAACGATCCTTACGATGGTTCACATTACATTCGACATAGCATTCTTTACCCTAACGGTATGTCTGCTTTTAGGCTGGCAGATTTCCCATATTGTCCTGTGAGCTTCCCAACGCCGGCTTTAGACCAGTGCAGGTCACAGTAGGGTTACTCCAAATGGATAGAGTAGCGTTTACACGCAATACATTACGCGACTTCGTGTCGCACTTCGCCTTCGGGGTCGTTGATGATAATATCATCGTCCGTCACCAGAAACGCATTGGCGATTTCACGCTTTGCCGAGAAACTTTTGCCGGAGCCGGGAGTACCCAAAATCAGGCCGTTGGGGTTCTTCAGCTTCTTCCGGTCCACCATGATCAGGTTGTTGGACAGGGCATTCAGCCCGTAGTACAGGCTCTCTTTGCCGGACTGGTAAAGTTCCTGTGTGGTGAACGGAATGAAGATGGCGGTACTGCTGGTGGTCAGCCCTCGCTGAATTTCGATCTGACAGTCAGCCAGCGGCAGGCTGCTCATCAGCCCCTGCTCCTGCTGAAAGTCAAGGCGGCACAGGTTGCAGTTGTGCTTCTGGGCAATACTGGATGCCTGAAAAACGTTGTTTTCCAGTTCCTGTTCCGTGCGCCCGGTGTTCAGCACCAGAAAAGTGACGAGGAACATCCGCTCGTTCTGGCTCTGCAATTCTTTCAGCAGAGCCTTTGCGTCACGGCCATAGGTTGCCAAATCCGACGGAATGATGTCAATATCATATCCGGCACGGATTGCCTTCTTCTGTTCCTCGATCTTGCTGCGATCCAGTTCCGTGATGGTGCGCTTCACGGTCTTAATGGCACGGTTCTGGTCAACAGACTGGATGTGCATGGTGACGATCTGGGACGAATCCATGTCCAGAAAATCTTTCAAAAGCTGGTCGCTGATGTCGGATGCCGTGATGCTCAGAAAGCTGGCGGCGCAAAAGATGCCGCCCATCTGGAACGTCCGGGAGTTTTTGAAGGCAAAAGCGGTGGGCGCAATAGCATCCTTTACGGAAAGGCCGCTTTTCACAAGGTCTTTCCAGTCAAAATGAAATTTGCTGGCACCGTCCATGTTGAACATATCGTGCATGAGTTTCAGCCGCTGGACACCGTTCAGGGGCTTTGCCTGCACCCCCAGTCGGTGAAAGTTGTTCAGCAGATCGTTCTGGATGTGGTCAAGCCGGGGCTTGACCTGCGCCATGCTTTCACCCTCCACGCCAAAGGTGATGAACTTGGTCTTAGTCAGACCATTATTGCCCTTGGCAAGCTGCTGGCGCAGCATCTGACTGTACTCCGCACGCACATCGTCAAAGCCGTCCTTCTGGAACGGAATGCGGATGCTTTTTTCAAACTCGGTGCTGTCGGTTGCCATGTTCACGAAGGACAGTTCAAACTTGATGCTGGAATCGAAGAAGTTCAGAAAACTGCACCATTCCTCGAAAATCGCCGTCTTATCCTCCTGCTGGGCAAGCTGATAATTGATGTCCTGATACTGGATGGTGCGGGTGTAGTAGTTGGGCTTCACCCGGCAGGTGCCATCCTCAAACATCCGCTGCATGGGGATGGACTGCTGGGCGGTCCGGGGCACAGCGGGCTTTGTGTTCTGCCTGCGCTTCTGCGCAGACTGCGGCTTGCTGTGCTTACCGGTCTTTTTCCAAAACGGAATCATGGGTCACGCCTCCCTTCATCAAAATCGCATAGTAGTTGTTGGTCTTGTAGGGGCGAATCTTCGGGCGGACAAACCGGGACTGCACATAGTACGACAGCAGCTTTTCCATGGGCTGGCCGTTTTTCTCGTACATCCCAAGGAAGAACGCCGGCAGCATCACCGCCATCATGCCGAGGGTGGCGGCAGTGTTGCCGCCGGAATCCCGGAGAACAAAAAACAGCGGCACTCCAATGAGAGCCGCTGTGCCAAAGCAGACAAGCTGCCGTTTGGTCAGGTTGAACGCTACTTTGGATTTGACCTTGGTCAAATCACGGGGCACAGAGATATACGCAGCCAATCAAACACCTCCTTTAATGCGCTCCGAGGACAGATTTTGTCACGGAGCTGGTCTTGAACAGGCTGAAACAGAGCAGAACGGTGTAGCCCACAATGCTCCAAATGGAGTTGATGGCATCCCCGGAAATCGCCACGCTCTGGATCAGCACGGCATAAATCGCCACGCAGATGAGGATGAGAAAGCCCTGAAAGCCCAGTGCAAACAGGCATTTCAGGTAGTTCTGCCCCATGTGCGATTGCTCGTGGTTGCCCCATGTTGCCATGGGGATGGGCGCAAGGCTCACCATGCAGTAGATTTCAATCATTCTTCCGTACACGATGACAAAAATAATGATGCTCAAGATCCGCATGGTGATGCCGATGAAGAAGGACTGCAAAAACAGCCCGAACAGAGGGCCGACATCCATCTGCATCAGGCTGGATTGCAGCATGGACAAACCAATGTCGTTGACACGGGTGTTTCCGGCAATGATGCTGCTGGAATCGGACACCACCTTCTGGGTGATGTCGAACACCGCCATCACAATATCGAAAGTATTGCTGATGAGCCAGACGGACACCGCCGTTTTGAAGATCCAGCGCATGATGAGGGCAGGCTCAAACTGCGCCATATTGTTGTGCTGGGTGATCATCTCAATCAGTTCGTAACAGGCGATGAAGGTCAGGATGATGCCCGCAATGGGCAGCACCACGTTCCGGGAGAGGGCTTCGATCATGGCGAACACTCTCGGCTCAAAGCTGGAGGGCTTGGTGCCCACCTGCTGTGCGATGTTGCCGACCTGCGTGTTCACATCGTCGAACAGGCTGCTGAGATTTGACATGATGCCTGCCGTCAGGATGCCTTTGATCCAGTCGGCAATGGCTTTGAGAACGGTTTCCATTCAGTCACCGTCCTTAGCTGAAGTGGTTGATGAGGGTCTTGAGAAGGTTCAGGAGAAAAATAATGTGGGTCAAAAACTGCATAAGACACCGCCTTTCATTGATGGGTGGAGATTCGTACCGCAATGCGCTCCTTATGATAAAGGGCTGTTATCCACAGCAAAGATAGAGCGATTGCGTATGTACAGGCGGGAAAACCCGCCTGCGGCTCTTAGCCGAACAGACCAGACAGCAGAGGAATCAGGGTGATGCCCACCAGAGCAACGCCGCCGCCAGCCATGAGCTGTTTTATCCCCAATTAGGTGTAAAACTCTGCTCGATGGCGGGCGGCGGCGTACAAAAAATCTATATGGTGTTTTTAAGAGAACCGTCCCGGCGGGACAGGTCAGGCAGTGACCTGTTCCACCTCCGGGATGGGTTTGAGATTAAAATGAATTTCGATAGAAATGTGTCTTGTTTTATCTTCGTCAATGCGCTCATGCACGACGATTTCTTTGATTAAGCGGTTGAGGGTGGCTGCGTCCAGCTCTGTGATGTTGGCGTATTCCTGAATGGCTTCCACCCATTGTTTTGCGTCATTGGCAAGCTGGACTTCATCGGACAGCCGCTTTCTGCCCTCGGACACTTTTGCTTTAAGCTCCGTCTGCTCGGTCTGTGTCTTTTCCAGCATGGTGTTGAAATTCTGCTCACTGATACGCCCTGCAATCATATCCTCATAAAGCCGCATGACCATTTTGTCCAGAACCTCAATCCGTTCCTCGTCCCTTGTAAGGGAGCGTTCCATTGCTTCCCGCTGTTCCCGCTGCTCGGCTTCACAGGTATTGGTCAGGCGGTCGGCAACCGCTTCCCCGTCCATCAGGGCAGCTCTGGCACATTCCCGGATTTTCCGCAGCACATGGCTGTAAAGGGTGTCATAATCAATCCGGTGCTGGGTGCAGTGGTTCTTTCCAAAGGCATTGTAGGTCTTGCAGGAATAAATCTGCTGGGGATGTTTTGCGTTTGTGTAGCGTACCGTCAGCGACTTCCCACACTCGCCGCATTTTATCAGTCCGGCAAACAGGCTGATTTCATTGGTCTGCCCCGGACGCTGGCGGGATTTCAGCTTGTTCTGCACAATGTCAAAGCTCATGCGGTCAATCAGCGGTTCATGCTGTCCCTCCACCACAATCCAGTCCTCCGGCTTCTTTTCCCCAATCGTGCCGATTTTGAAACGGTAGTCCTTTTTCTGGGAAGCAATCGCCCCGGTGTAGACGGGATTCATCAAAAGGTCTTTGATAACGGAGAAGTCCCACATATACCGCCCGTTTTCCGGGTCTTTCTTTTCCCATTTGGTGCGGGTATTGCGAAGCCCCCGTTCCCGGTTCCACCATGTGGGGCAGGGGATTTTTTCTTCCTCCAGCCGTCTGCGGATATAGTTCGGACCATGACCGTTCAGGGCATATCCGAAAATCAGCCGCACAATCGGGGCGGTTTCCTCGTCAATGAGCAGATGGTTTTTGTCCTCCGGGTCTTTCCGATACCCAAACGGGGCAAGACACCCGGTAAACTGTCCTTTCTGCGCTTTCAGAAGATAAGAGGAATGGACTTTCTTGGAAATATCCTTGCTGTACATCTCGTTCAGGATATTCTTGAACGGGGCAATATCGTTGTTATCCCGCAGGGTGTCGATACCGTCATTCATGGCGATATAGCGGACACCGTTTCTTGGGAAAAAGTCCTCAATCAAATGCCCGGTTTGCAGATAGTTACGCCCCAGTCGGCTGAGGTCTTTCGTGATGACAAGGTTGATTTGCCTGCGCTCAATGGCTCTCAACATTCTCTGTAAATCAGGACGCTCCATATTAAGACCTGTGAAGCCATCGTCCTGATAGACTGCCACAACCTCCCATCCCTGCTTTTCGCAGTATTTTTCCAGCATATCACGCTGGTTTGCGATACTGGCACTTTCGCCTTGCAGGTCATCGTCCTTTGACAGCCTGCAATAGACCGCTGCACGATAGCCCCCGGCAAGTGCCGAACCGATTGTTCTGTATTCCATTTCGTTCATCATAGCCATTTACCCACACAATCCAGACGGTATCTGGCTCTTTTGAACCTCATCTTCATTATACTTCAAATCTTTCTTTTTAGCAAGATATTCTTTTGTATTTGTCTTGCCGTATTTCTGGGAAATCAGGCTGACGAACACATCGGTGGCGTCCAGCTCCCCGTCAAATACAGTGGTCACATGAATCTCTGTTTTGTTTTTTGCCATAGGCAGTTATCCTCCATACATGAAAATAGCCAGACAGAGGGTGTCGGCAA
>OHUA01001179.1_pt1 | contig 10419 bp, 8 predicted proteins | sample 1579051 | NCBI WGS metagenome assembly OHUA01 (sample SAMEA3879559, study PRJEB24766) | human gut metagenome | biome: human-associated habitat; feature: feces | place: USA | collected 1985/1987 | reverse complement strand
CGTATGCCGTCATGCGGTGCAGCATTTCGTACCCAGTACGGCCATGATAGATTTCATCGAAATACATGCTGTTCAGCTGGCTGATGGCATCTGGCACTTCGCTCTGCTCATCAAACAGGGCATCGCCGCCCGTTACCGGCACCAGCGCACCGGTGGCATCCCGCAGGGCCAGTTCAAACATCTGCGCATTTTCAATCGTTGCGGTCAGGGTCTGCCCTGCCGGAGCCGTGATGGCCGTTTTGCTCCAGCAGAACGGCGTTGCATAGCTCAGTTCCTTCTGGTACAGCTCATTGCCCGCTGCATCCGTGATGCGCAGGCTGCCGCCGGTGGAAATGCCGGGGTACACCCAGATTTCCACCGCGTCCTGTTGCGGGGTAAAGTCGATGGTTGCCGTGCTGTCCGTAGCATCCACAGGGTTCTGCGGTGCTTTCATGCTGCCAAGGTAGGCAAAGCTCACCACAGCAACGATCAACGTCAGCGTTGCCAAGGCTTTCTTCTCTTTAGCCGTCCAGGCAGGCTGCGGATCAATGCGCAGGGTGCACAGTTCCAGCTTTTTCTGCACTGTTTTTGTTTTATCTTTTTCGATGGTTTCCACTTTTGCCAGTGGAGAAATCGCTCCATGGCGGCAGATGGCCCACGCGGTGAAAGCCAGCAGCACAAAGGCTGCCGTTTCGGCAAAGCCCACTGCCATGGCAAACTCGCGGCTGGTATCGCTGCTGAGCCACTCGTCATCGCTGCCTACCAGGGTATACACAGTTTCCAGGTTCAAGAAGCCCGTTATCGACAGACCAAACCCGGCGCCATACAGACGGATGTCATTCCAGCGCGCCGCAGCAAGCAGTACCAGCAGCATGCCCAGCACCAGGTAACGCTCGTGCATGCAATGGGCAAAGGTAAAAATTCCCACCGTATAAAACGCTGCCAGCAGCAGCGGGGAAAACTGCCCCGCCCGCCAGCTGATGACCGCCAGCACCACAAGCAGCACCGTGATAACAGCGATGTTGAAAATGCCCAGCACTTTCCAGCTCAGGTTAAACACCGGGCAAGCATCCAGCGCCTGCCAGTTGCCGCCCAGCGCTGCAAACCAGTTGAACGCATTGATGGTGGCATACTGGTAGCCAGACGCCGTGGTGATGTACTTATCGATCAAGGACGGCACCAGATTTTTTGCCCCGTAAAACGGCAGGCCCGCCAGCAGCGGCGGCAGCAAAGCCAGCGCAGCACCGCCAAAAATCTGGCCGACCGATTTCAGCGGGCTTTTGCCATTCCGCACGGCATCCGCAATAGCCACCAAAAAGCAGACGGCCAGCACCGGCCCAGCCAACAGTGCCTGCGGCTTGATGGCCAGCGCCACGCCGTACAGCACCGCAGCGAGCAGGTAGCGGCGCTCTTCCAGCAGCCAGAAGCAGAGCAGCAGCGGCAGCGCAAAAGCCCCATCGATCTGCTTCCAGATGCCGGTATCAAACAAGGTCAGCGGGCAGAACGCCGCAAACAGCACCAGGCAGCGCTGTGCCCTGCCCTGCCCCATATACCGGCGGCTGATATGGTCCAGCAGCACCACGGCGGCACAATCACAGATTGCGGGGATCAGTGCCAGCAAAAAATAGGTCCAGCGGGATTCATAGCTCAGTTGGAGCGCCTTGCGCACCAGGCTGACCAGCCCCAGCACAAGGATGTAGCCGGGCGGGTAGTCCGCAAAATAATCGGCGCTGTAAAAGGCCGCGGGACCTTCGCTGGCCAGCTTATCCCCCCAGGCCACAAAGCAGCTCATATCATAGGTGTAGCCTTCAGTAACAAGGGCCAGCAGCAGGCGCACGGCAAGCGCTGCGGCCAATATAATATACAGCGTTCGCTCTTCCTGTTTGGTTCTGGTATTTGTCATTCTAAACTCTCCAGATAATGCAGCGTATTTGCCGCTGCAATAAAATAAGGAACTGGAAGCAGAGGCAGATGCTTCCCTGTTTCCAATTCCTTTGTTTTGCCGTGATTGTGCAGTAATAATTATAGCTTGGTCAGCTGCGGGCCCTTGGCGGTGTCCATCACATTCCAGCCCAGCTCAGTGATTTTGGCGCGCAGAGCATCGGCGCGGGCAAAGTCCTTGGCCTTTTTGGCTGCGGTGCGCTCTTCCACCAGCTGCTTCACTTCGTCGGGGGCTTCCTCAGCCTTGCGGTTGTACATCAGGCCCAGCACACCGGTCAGCTCGTCAAACGTGGCGGCGGCCTTTTCCAACGTAGCCTTATCGGCAGCATCGGACATGGTGTTGATGTCCTTAACGAACTCAAAAATGGCGGCCAGCGCATCGGGGGTGTTCAGGTCGTCATCCATGGCGGTCTTGAACTTTTTGCGTGCTTCTTCGCACTTTTCAGTCAGGGCAGTGTCAGTGCCATGGACATTGCGGATGGCAAAATCCAGGTTATCGCGGCAGGTGTACAGGCGCTCCAAGCTGTTCTTGCAGCTCTCGATCAGGTCCACCGTATAGTTCAGCGGCATGCGGTAACCAGCGGTGAGCATAAAATAACGGATCGGCTCATAGCCGTACTTATCAGCAATTTCACGCACGGTAAAGAAGTTGTTGGCGCTCTTGGACATCTTCTGGTTGTTGATGTTCAAAAAGCCGTTGTGCATCCAGTAATGGCTGAAGGTGCAGCCGTTGGCGCACTCCGACTGTGCAATCTCGTTTTCGTGATGGGGGAAGATCAGGTCCTGGCCGCCTGCATGCAGGTCGATGGTCTTGCCCAGGTGCTTACGGGCCATGGCGCTGCACTCAATGTGCCAGCCCGGACGGCCCTGGCCCCAGGGGCTGTTCCAGGAAGGCTCGCCCGGCTTGGCGGCCTTCCAGATAGCAAAATCTGCGGGGTCTTCTTTCAGGTCGTCATCCATCTGGCTGCGCAGTTCGCGGTTGCCGCTTTCCAGGTCGTCCAAGTTCAGGTGGCTCAGCTTGCCGTAACCGGGATCAGACTTAACGCGGAAGTAGACATCGCCGTTGTGGGCAACGTAAGCATGTCCGGATTCGACCAGGTCCTTGACGATCTTGATGATCTCACCGATATGCTCGGTTGCGCGGGGGCGCACGGTGGGGGTCTTAACGTTCAGGCCCTCGGAATCTTTGATGTACTCGGCCTCGAACTTGCGGGCAACCTCCTGCATGGTGGTGCCATTCTCCTGGCCTTTTTTGATCAGTTTATCGTCAATATCGGTGATATTGGAGACATACAGCACCTTGTTGCCAAGGTACTCCAGATAGCGGCGCAGCGTGTCAAACACGATCATGGGGCGCGCATTGCCGATATGGATATAGTTATACACCGTAGGGCCGCAGACGTAAATGCGATAAACGCCCGGCTCCTGCGGGATAAAATCTTCCTTTTTGCGGGTCATGGTATTAAAAATCTGCATGGACAGGAACTTCCTTTCCCAACTTTGCTGGTACGGCGCGGCTAAACCTGCAAACCGTTCAGATTTATTATAGCCGCCCTGATAAGCGGTTGCAAGGGGGCAGCATCATTTTGCCTGCATAAAGCAGGAACGATTCTGCCACAGGTAGATGCAGCCGGAAAGTGCGGTAACGGCAGCAACGGCCCAGCACAGCACCTGGGTGGTAAAGCTGATAACCCCAACGCCGTCCGCCGGGGCGAGCGCCATGGCAAAGTAATAGAAGATGATGGTGACCATCTGCAGCACGGTTTTGACCTTGCCCCACATGTTTGCGGCAATGACGGTACCGGACTCTGCCGCAATCATGCGCACACCGGCCACAGCAAACTCGCGGAACATGATGATGGCCAGCACCACGGGGGAGCAGACACCGTCCACCACCATATAAATAATGGCGGCGGTGGTGAGCATTTTATCAGCCAGCGGGTCCATAAACTTGCCAAAGTCCGTTACCAGGTGGTTCTTGCGGGCCAGGTAGCCATCCAGGAAATCCGTAAAGCTAGCCACAGCAAACAGAATACCCGCTATCAAGGCATACGTTGCATTGAACTGGGGCGTGCCCATGTGGCTCATGGCAGCAAATACCATAAAGAACGGCACCATGATGACACGCATCATCGTTAATTTGTTAGGCAGATTCATGGTTTATTCCTCCACTTTGCTTTCCGCATAACCATAAAGATCATAAGTATCGGCATCGGTGATGGTAACGTTATAGAACGCGCCGGCTTCCAGCGGGGTATCTGCCGGGGTCATGATGCTGCCATCAATTTCCGGGCAGTCTGCTGCGGAGCGCAGCAGGTACATGCCGGTTTCATCGTCCACGCCATCGCAGATGCACTCATAGGTCTTGCCGACCTTTTCTGCTTCCTTTTCCGCGCTGATCTCGGCCTGCAGCTCCATAATGTGGTCTGCGCGGCGCTGCTTGACTTCCTCGTCAATCTGGTTGTCCATCTTGGCGGCCACGGTGTTTTCCTCGGCGGAATAGGCAAAGCAGCCCAGGCGGTCAAACTTGACGGTTTTGACAAAGTCGCACAGCTCGCTGTACTGTTCCTCGGTCTCACCCGGGAAACCTGCAATCAGGGTGGTGCGCAGCGTGATGTTGGGGATGGCCGCGCGCAGGCGGCGGATGGCATCCTCAATTTCTTTGCGGCCGCCGCGGCGGTTCATGTTTTTCAGCACCTCGTCATCGCAGTGCTGGATGGGCAGGTCGAGGTAAGGCACCACCTTCTCGTTCCGCTTCATGGCGGCAATAAAGTCATCGGTGATGCGCTCCGGGTAGGCGTACATGATGCGGATCCACTCAAGGCCCGGCACCTTGTTCAGCTTGTCCAGCAGCTCACAGATGCTGCCGGGCTTGCCCCAGTCCTCGCCGTAAGCGGTGGGGTCCTGCGCCACCAGGATCAGCTCTTTCACGCCCTCCCCGGCCAGCCAGCGAGCTTCGGCAACACAGTCGTCAATGGGGCGGCTGCGCAGCGGGCCGCGGATGAGCGGGATGGCGCAGTAATGGCAGCGGTTGTTGCAGCCTTCGGCAATTTTCAGGTAAGCAGGACGGAAGTCATATCCCCATTGTGAGATACAGTGACTTTCGTCAACCGTAATCATAGAGACTTTCATTGACCGCAGTTTGGTGCGGAATATGTCCGTGTCCAGACGTTCCGGAGAAATATAAAGGAATTTGTAATCACCGAAGATGCAGTTTTCAAGTGCAGTGAGAATTTCCTGCCGTGTCATGCCGGAGTATACGGCAAGGGCTTTGATGCCACGTTTGCGGAGGTTCTGCACCTGGTCCTTCATCAGGGCGATGAGCGGAGTAATGACAATGCAAATCCCTTCCTGGGCGAGAGCAGGCACTTGAAAAGTGATGGACTTACCGCCTCCGGTCGGCATAAGTCCCAGTGTATCTTTGCCTTCGCCGATACTGGTGATGATCTCCTCCTGCAAGTCGCGGAAGGAGTCATATCCCCAATATTGTTTTAATATCTCCTGATACTTATTCAATCGGCTTTATATCCTCGATTTGAAGTTGGACTTCGCCACGCTTGTGCGTGTTTTCTTCAATGGTGTAACAAATGTCGAAGGAGCGCTTTGTCTTGATATAGCGCACGTGCGAACTCTGTCCGAACGCAATGCCGTTCATTACATTATTCGATTTATTATCAACCAGTTCGAGCTTGATATGTTCCTGGTCGCGGCCTACGACTTTGCTGGTACCATAATCATAGACATTGTGCGTACAGAAAATGGGTTTGGCATTGTCCGGTCCGAATGGATTGAATTTCTTCAGGTCGCTGAAGAATTTCGGAGTGATGTCTCTGAAATCAATCTCGGCATTGATGTCGATGACGGCGCATGTCTGTTCCGGCAGGATATTTTGTGATACGAACTCTTCGAAGCGTTCGATAAAGGCCGGTACATTTTCCACCTTCATGGAAAGACCGGCGGCGTAGGTATGACCTCCGAAGTTTTCCAGAAGGTCGCGGCAGTATTCAATGGCTTTGTAGACATCGAATCCGGAGACGGAACGGGCAGATCCGGTTGCCATGTCATCCGTACGTGTCAGTACTACTGCCGGCCGGTAATAGATTTCCGTCAGCCGGGAGGCTACGATGCCGATGACGCCTTTATGCCAGTCTTCATTGTACAATACGATGGAACGTCGGTCGGCAAGTCCGTCCAGGTCAGCTACAATCTTGTTGGCCTCCTCGGTCATGGTCTTGTCCAGGTCCTTGCGTGTCTCGTTGTATTGGTTGATTTGTCCGGCTTTCTCCAGGGCAAGAGAGAAATCTTTTTCAGTAAGCAGGTCAACAGCTTCTTTCCCGTTCTGGATACGTCCGGAGGCATTGATGCGGGGACCTATTTTGAATACAATGTCACTGACGGTGATGTCCTTGTCCGTCAGTCCGCAGACATCAATGATTGCTTTCAGGCCTACGCTGGGATTACTGTTCAACTGCTTCAAACCGTGGTAGGCGAGAATGCGGTTCTCACCCATGATAGGTACAATATCCGATGCGATACTGACGGCACAGAGGTCCAGTAAAGGGATAAGGTGATGGAACTCGATACCGTTGTTGAGGGCAAATGCCTGCATGAACTTAAAGCCTACACCGCATCCGGACAGATGTTCATAAGGGTAGGTGTTGTCTTCCCGTTTGGCATTCAGAATGGCTACAGCAGGGGGCAGTACATCATCGGGGACATGATGGTCGCAGATGATGAAATCAATGCCTTTCTCCTTGGCGTATGTGATTTCTTCGACGGCTTTGATACCGCAGTCCAATACAATAATCAAGCCTACACCACTCTCTGCGGCATAGTCTACTCCTTGGATTGAAACTCCATACCCCTCATTGTAACGGTCGGGGATATAGTAGTCGATGTTCGAATAGAACTGTTGAATAAACTTGTAGACCAATGCCACAGCCGTGGTACCGTCTACGTCATAATCTCCATAAACAAGAATGCGCTCTTTCTTTCCCATTGCCTTGTTCAGGCGCTCTACGGCTATATCCATATCCTTCATCAGGAATGGGTCGTATAAGTCCGGTAGTTGGGGGCGGAAAAACTTCCGGGCATCCGCTGCCGTTGTTATTCCCCGCTCCACCAGCAATTTTCCCAATATTGGGCTAATTCCCAATTCTTGGGCCAGTTGTTGGCTTGCTTCTGCCTGTTCGGGTGTAATGGGTTGATAATTCCATTTGTGAGTCATTTTATATATTATTTTTTCTTTTTCTATCTCAAGATGTTGGGGGAGTAGAGGGGGGCAATACGTGCACTTTTCTCCAACAAGGTGTAAAGGTATGAAAAACTCTTGAAACGGAGGTGGATTCTGCGGAAAATCTTTATAAGTATATGTATTCTCCACTAAAAAATCTTTATTTTTGTATCCATTAAAAAATATCGCTATGCTTGTTTTTATCTCTTGTGCAAAGACCATGGCAGCGCGCTGCTCTGTTGTCGTGCCCGAAGTCACAGTCCCGAAATTCGAAACGGAGGCTGTGCGGAATGCGTTGGAAATGTCGCAGTATTCAGTATCCGAATTGGAAAGGCTTCTTCGGGTGAATGCTAAGATTGCTGTTGAAAACCGTTTGCGTTTCCATGATTTCTGTTCGGAGGAGAATCGTCCGATGCCAGCCGTTTGCGCCTACACGGGAGCTGTTTTCAAACGCATTCTTCCGAAAGATTTTTCAACGGAGGATTTTCGTTATGCGCAAGAACATCTGCGTATCACTTCTTTCCTTTATGGGTTACTTCGCCCGCTGGACGGTATCAAGCCCTATCGTTTGGAAGGAGATGTCCGTTTGCCCGAAAAAGGCGGAGTGTCCATGTTTGATTATTGGAAACCCTTGCTGACGGATTTTTTTATAGAAGAAATCAGGAAGCAGGGCGGAATACTCGTCAATTTGGCAAGCGGTGAGATGAAGGAGCTGTTCGACTGGAAACGGGTGGAGCGGGAAGTACGCGTCATTACTCCTGACTTTCAGGTGCGGAAAGGGGATGGCTTGAAAACCATTGTTGTCTATGCTAAGATGTGCCGGGGAGAAATGGTGCGTTTCATCATCAAGAACCGCATTGAATGTCCCGAAGATTTAAGAACCTTTGCCTGGGAGGGTTTCGCTTTGGATGAGAGCCGTAGCACGGACTGTCATCTGCAGTTTGTACTGTAGTTTGCGCAAAATGAAGAACTAAATGCGCAATTTAGGATAGGAAAAGAAAACGAACTCTCTACATTTGCATACGTCAAACTAAAGAGTCGTATGCTATGAAACAAAACAGAACGCGGATTGCTTGTATTTTAGCTCTTGTCATGTCCGTATTGAACTTTCCGGCTCATGCAGGGAATGCCAGCCTTCAGGATGTTAGTGCAAAGATGGGGGTGGATGGTGAATCCGTATTGCTGCCGGAATGGATGAAGTCTCTCCATGACACACTTCCTGTATGCAAAATCTCTATCCCCGGTACTCACGACAGCGGTGCCGTTAAAGGAGGGAAAATGCTGAAAACACAGTCTGTGGGCATCTCTGCCCAATTGCAGCAGGGTATCCGTGCTTTTGATATTCGTTTGGAGAAGAAAAACGGCAAATTGGGAGTCTTCCATAGCCGTGCGTTTCAGGATATGTATTGGGAAGATGATGTGTTGCCTGCCTTTATCGGCTTTTTGCAGGCGCATCCTTCCGAGACTCTGGTCGTTTCACTGAAAAAGGAGGGAGGCGAATCGCAGGATTATGCTTCTCTGCTCTCTGCTTCTTTGAGTGCCCCTGCGCATCAACGTTATTTTGTGATGGATTTTCGTCCGGAACTGACATTGGGAGACTGCCGCGGAAAGATTCTTTTCTTGCATAGGAATTATGTAATGGACAGCTATCCGGGAGCTGTATGCCTGAATTGGGAGGATGACAGCACTTGCCTGTTGACTCTTCGCGACAAGAGTGGAAAAGAAGGCTGCGCGCTGCTCGAAGATGAATATCAATATGAATCGGGTAAAGGTGCCGATAAGAAAATAGAAGTCTGTATCCGCAATTTTGATAGGGTGTCTGCAGAACCGGCTTTCTCACGCCGGTGGGGGATAACTTTTGTGAGTGCTACGGGGTTGCCTTCGGGAACTCCTAAGGTTTTTGCAGATAAGGTAAATGAACCTATAGCAGACTATCTGAAAAAATCGGGCAGGCGGAATTGCGGCATTGCCTTCATCGATTTTGTAAATGACCGGGGAGGGCGCCGTTTGGTGGAATGTCTTATCGATAGCAACTTTTAGTAATCACCCGTCGGTAGGATTAACCCGCTTTTGTTCTATTTCTCTTTTTCTACCTATCAGATTCCTGTTTTCTCCCTGTCTATAGAGAGGTAAAATACAAGGAGCAGGTAAGAGCCGGGTAAGAACCGGGTAAGAAGTGGGTAGGGAGGAAAGTAAAATGGTCTGTTTGTCGTTTTTCAATCTGTCGAAAAGACCGGCGGACTTGCTTACGTAAACAAACCCGTCCCTGCTTTCTGATTGAAAAACTTTTTAAGGGGAGGATGTTTGCGCAAAATGAAGAATTAAATGCGCAATCGGAAGCCTTAAAGAAAAACTCATTGCTTAATTTTGTGCATGTTAAACACCTTAAAGTAATATACCTATGAAACTGTCAATTGATTTAGGAGGAACCAATATCCGAATAGCGCAAGTGGAAGATGGGAAATGTCTGAATAAAGTATCGGTGGCTTGTATGGCCCAGCGGGATGCTTCCACTGTACTAAGCCAGCTTTTCCAATTAATCCGGGGTGTGATGGACGAGCGGGTGGACGGCATTGGTATAGGGGTTCCTTCGATTGTTGATTCGGAAAAGGGAATTGTATATAATGTGGCAAATATATCTTCCTGGAAAGAAATACACTTGAAGGAAATTCTGGAAAATGAGTTCAAGGTAGCTGTTGCCATAAATAACGACTCCAATTGTTTTACTTTAGGCGAGAGTCTGTTTGGCGAAGGGAAACCTTATGCCAATATGGTAGGGGTCACTATCGGGACCGGCATTGGAGCCGGTATCATTGCCGACCACCGTTTGTATTGCGGACAATATATGGGAGCCGGTGAAATAGGCTCATTACCTTATTTAGACTCTGACTTTGAACACTATTGCAGCAGTTTCTTCTTTAAACGGTATAACATTACCGGAGCGTTGGCGGCAGAGAAGGCGGCACAAGGGGATGAGGCTGCATTGGATATTTGGAAAGAGTTCGGAATGCACTTGGGAAATCTTATGAAAGCAATTCTTTTTGCTTATGCTCCTCAGGCCATTGTTTTAGGAGGAGGCATTGTAACGGCTTTCCCTTTGTTTAAAGATGCAATGATGAACGAAATGCAGAGTTTCCCTTATAAAATCATGTTGGATAATGTGAAGGTGATAGCTTCATATCGAAAAGACTCCAGCCTGTTGGGCGCTTCTGCTCTTCTTGAGTAATAATCCTGATGTAAATAGATGATGCTTCTTGAAAAATAGT
>OHUA01001160.1_pt1 | contig 10567 bp, 10 predicted proteins | sample 1579051 | NCBI WGS metagenome assembly OHUA01 (sample SAMEA3879559, study PRJEB24766) | human gut metagenome | biome: human-associated habitat; feature: feces | place: USA | collected 1985/1987 | reverse complement strand
TCGACGAGGCGATTCCCTACTGGGAGAACGTATTGGGTCTGAAGTGCTATGCCATCGAGGAGGTCGCCGACCAGAAGGTCCGCACGGCGTTCTTCATGCTGGGGCAGACCAAGATCGAATTGCTGGAGCCGACTTCGGAGGATTCGACGATCGCAAAGTACATCGAGAACCGCGGCGTCGGCATTCACCACATGGCGCTGGCCTGCGAAAACATCGAGGAGCAGCTCGCCGACGCGGAGGCCAAGGGCATCCGTCTGATCGACAAGACCCCCCGCAAGGGCGCCGAGGGCATGACCATCGCCTTCCTGCACCCGAAATCGACCCAGGGCATTCTGACGGAGCTTTGCGAAAACAAAAACAAATAGGATTATGAGCCAGATACAGGAAAAGATCAACAAACTGATCGAGAACCGCGAAACCGCGCGTCTCGGCGGCGGCCAGAAGGCGATCGACAAACAGCACGATAAGGGCAAGTACACGGCCCGCGAGCGTATTCAGATGCTCCTCGACGAAGGTTCGTTCGAGGAGTTCGATATGTTTGTGACCCATCGCTGCTACGATTTCGGCATGGATCGCAAGCACACCTTCGGCGACGGCGTGGTGACGGGTTACGGCACGATCGACGGACGTCTGGTCTATGTCTTCGCACAGGATTTCACCGTGACGGCCGGTTCGCTGTCGCTGTCGATGTCCGACAAGATCTGCAAGGTGATGGACATGGCCATGCGCAACGGCGCGCCCTGCATCGGCATGAACGACTCGGGCGGCGCGCGTATCCAGGAGGGCGTCAACGCCCTGGCCGGTTACGCCAACATCTTCCAGCGCAACGTGATGTCGTCGGGCGTCATTCCGCAGATTTCGGCCATCTTCGGTCCCTGTGCCGGCGGTGCAGTCTATTCTCCGGCGCTGACCGACTTCATCATCATGAAGAAGGGTTCCTCGAATATGTTCCTCACCGGTCCGAAGGTCGTGAAGACCGTGACGGGCGAAGACGTGACGCAGGAGCAGTTGGGCGGTGCCACGATGCATACGACCAAGTCGGGCGTAGCTCAGTTCGCCGTCGAAACCGAGGAGGAAGGCATCCAGTTGATCCGTCAGTTGCTTTCCTATATGCCGCAGAACAACATGGAGGATACGCCGATGGTCGTCTGCACTGATCAGATCAACCGTCTGGAGGATTCTCTGAACGAGATCATTCCCGACAATCCGAACAAGCCTTACGATATGGCCGAGGTGATTCGTGCTATCGTCGATAACGGCGAATACCTGGAGTCGGCTGCCGATTTCGCAAAGAATATCATCACCTGCTTCGCCCGCTTCAACGGACAGAGCGTCGGTATCATCGCCAACCAGCCCAAGTACATGGCCGGTGTGCTCGACATCAACGCCAGCCGCAAGGCCGCCCGCTTCGTGCGCTTCTGCGATGCCTTCAACATTCCGCTGGTGACCCTCGTGGATGTTCCGGGCTTCCTGCCGGGTACGACCCAGGAGTACGGCGGTGTCATTACGCACGGTGCGAAGCTGTTGTTCGCATATTGCGAGGCTACCGTTCCGAAGATCACCGTGACGCTGCGCAAGGCATACGGCGGCGCTTATATCGTGATGTCTTCGAAACATATCCGCGGTGACATCAACTACGCATGGCCGACGGCCGAGATCGCTGTGATGGGTGCGAGCGGTGCCGTCGAGGTGCTGCATGCCAAGGAGCTCGCCGCTTTCGAGAGCGCCGAGGAGAAGGCCAAGTTCGTGGCCGAGAAGGAGCAGGAGTACCGCGACAAGTTCTCCAATCCCTACAACGCCGCCCGCTACGGCTATATCGACGATGTGATCGAGCCGCGCAACACGCGTTTCCGCATTATCCGCGCTTTGCAGTCGCTCGCAACCAAACGTTTGCAGAATCCGGCCAAGAAGCACTCTAATATTCCTTTATAAATCGACGAATTATGACACAGATAGATTGGTCGGGTATCCTTACGATCACATGCGTCGGGTTCTGCCTGGTGATTGTCATGCTCCTTCTGCTGGTCTTTGTAATGAAGGGCTTCGGTTCTTTCTTTACGCATCAGCGCAAGAAGCAGTCACCGTCGCAGACGGAATTGGACGAGGAGACCGTAGCCGCCATTATGACGGCGCTGAAGCTCTTCGGCAGCGCCCGTCACGACCGGGAAACCGAGATGCTTACGATTTTGAGCATCAAGCGGGCTTACTCGCCCTGGAACTCGAAAATTCACGGATTAACTCAAATGCCAGATTACAGAAAATAAGTTATGAAAGACTATTCATTGAAAATAAACGGAAATCAATACGACATTTCGATTGAGGACGTGAACGAAGAATCGACGATGGCCAACGTCACCGTCAATGGTGTCGCTTACGAGGTGGAAATCGTCGGCGAGCAGGCCAGCAAGATGAAGAAACCGCAGGTCGTTCCCGCTCCGAAAGCTGCAGGGCTGTCGGTGACTCCGACTACGGCTGCGCCTTCCGCTCCCAAAGCTGCACAGGCTGCTGCCGGCGGTCCCGGTTTGCAGGTGAAATCTCCGCTGCCCGGTACGATTCTCTCGGTCAATGTGAAGGAGGGCGACCGCGTCGCTCCCCGTCAAACTCTTTTCGTGCTCGAGGCGATGAAGATGGAGAACAACATCGATGCCGAACGCGGCGGTGTTGTCAAATCCATCCACGTCCAGAAGGGCGCTACCGTGATGGAAGGTGATCTGTTAATCGTTATCGAATAAGTGATATGATGTTAACAGCTGGATCCATTTCATTGTCCGACAGTCTGGTCGATTTTTTCAATCAGACCGGATTCGCAGGGGCGACCTGGGGGAATATAGCGATGATTCTCGTCGCTTTCCTGCTCCTGTACCTCGCCATCAAACACAAGTTCGAACCGCTGCTGCTCTTCACGATCGCTTTCGGTATGCTGCTGACCAACCTGCCGGGAGCGAATATGTTCCATTCCGAACTGTTCGCCGGCGGACATATCCACTGGGGAAATTTCATCCAGGATGCCGGATTGCTCGATTATCTTTATCTGGGTGTGAAGCTCGGTATCTACCCGTGTCTGATCTTCATCGGTGTCGGTGCCATGACCGATTTCGGCCCGCTGATCGCCAACCCGAAGAGTTTCATGCTCGGTGCTGCTGCGCAGTTGGGTATTTTCGTGACCTTCCTGGGGGCTTACGCGTTGGGCTTCACTCCTGCTCAGGCCGGTAGTATCGGTATCATCGGCGGTGCCGACGGTCCGACTGCGATCTTCCTGACCGCCCGCCTCGCGCCCGAATTGCTGGGGCCGATCGCCGTGGCCGCTTACTCTTATATGGCCCTCGTGCCGGTGATTCAGCCGCCCATCATGCGTCTGCTGACCACCAAGAAAGAGCGTGAAATCAAGATGTCGCAGCTGCGCCCGGTTTCCAAAACCGAGAAGATCCTCTTCCCGATCATCATTGCCGTAATCATCTCGCTGCTCCTGCCGAGCGCCGCTCCGCTGATCGGCTGTCTTATGCTGGGTAACCTGATGAAAGAGTGCGGTGTGGTCGATCGTTTGAGCAAGACCGTGCAGAACGAGCTGATGAATATCGTGGTGATTTTCCTCGGTATTACCGTCGGTGCTACGGCTACCGCCGAAGCGTTCATCAATGTCCAGACCTTGAGTATTCTGGTGCTGGGTGTGCTTGCGTTCGCTCTCGGTACGGCCGGAGGTTTGCTGCTTGCCAAGTTTATGAACCTCTTCCTCCCGGAGGGCAAGAAGATGAACCCGCTGATCGGCTCCGCCGGTGTTTCTGCGGTTCCTATGGCAGCCCGCGTATCGCAAACCGTCGGCCAGGAGGCCAATCCGAGCAACTTCCTGCTCATGCACGCCATGGGTCCGAATGTTGCCGGTGTCGTCGGCTCTGCGGTTGCCGCAGGTATTCTGCTGTCGTTCCTGGGATAGTCCGGGGTTTCTATAGATTGAAGAGGGCCGTTTTGCAGACGGCCCTCTTCTTTTTCCTGGGAAAGAAGGTTGCTGACGCCTATATCGGTTGCGGTGTGCCTATTGGTAATTATATTTTTTAAGAAACCCTTATTCGACGATCGCAGCACGAATCCGACGGTCGCTTATTCGCTGTCGGTGGTCGCGTTTATAATTCGCCCCCTTCCTTGCTCCTTTTCTTCGGAAAGGACTTGGTCCGTTGCGCATCCAAAAAGCTCCGCTAACAGCTATGATTCCATGCTTGAAATTTGATCGTGCGGCTTTTGGTATTGTAATGGATTCCGGGATCAGACCGGGGCGGTTCCGGCTGCTTTTCCGGTTGCGTTGTTCCGTCCGGCTCCTGTTTCTTGCGATGAAACGAATAAATAATTGATATTCGAGTGTTTTCTGTCGCCCAACTTTTTGAGTCGTCTTAAAATTCCGCCTCGGGAAAATGCAAATAAATTTGCTTTTGCATCCGGCTTTTTATATCTTTGTAGAAGATAGGATTCGGTTCGGAAACCGGGACCAAGTTCCCGTTTTCTCTCGGCTTTCACTATTTTTGTTTATGTAGAAACCAACAGACAGATGCTATGAAAAAATTTCTGTTTTATGCCGTGAGCCTGTTGCTGGTGTTGCCCGCGATGGCTCAAACTCCGGCCGATGCCCCGGGTACGACGACTTCGACACCTCCGGCCGATGAACTGGTCATTTCGGATGGCCAGGTCGCACGTTTGAAAAAAGCCCCGTCGTTTAAGAACAAAGGGTTCGAAAAGTATTGGAAATGGGTGCTTTCGCGCGTACAGTATCCTGCCGATATGGAAGAGCAGAAGGTCGAAGGAGTGGTGCAAGTCCGGATTATCGTCGAAACCGACGGATCCGTGACTGTGGACGAAGTGCTTGCTTCGCCCCATGAGAAGCTGACCGAAGCGGTTACGCGGGTGGTCGAGAATTCTCCGAAGTGGACCCCGGGCATCATGACCGACAAGGAGTCCGGTCTGGATTATCCCGTGCGGGTTTCTTACGTTCTGCCCGTGGAGTTCAAGGTGCGTCCGCAAAAACTGGTCGATCCGACCATCGGACGTTATAACGGACAGAAGAATTTCAAACCTTACGGTAGTTGATACGCTTTCTGCGTCGGTCCGGTATCTTGTTGCAGGTGCGCTGCCGACTGGTCGATTTTCTCCGGTGACCGCCGGGGATGCGTAAAAAAACCGTGCTTGGCTTCGGACGAAAGAAGCCGGGCGCGGTTTTTTGTTGTAAAATGTGTAAATGGCTTTTTTAGAATATATTGACGTTATTTTTTCGGGTGTTTTGCTTTTTGCGGATTTTCTTCGTATCTTTGCGCACCCGTATAGTGCGGGAGGTTGGATAAATAAGTATTAATTAAACGTAAACAAAGTGGATTCATTAAGCTACAAAACTATCTCGGCGAACGCCGCTACGGTTGACAAGCAATGGGTTGTCATCGACGCGACCGACGAGGTATTGGGACGTCTTGCATCGCAGGTTGCGAAGATCCTCCGCGGCAAGAACAAGCCTAGCTACACCCCCCACGTCGATTGCGGTGATTATGTTATCGTCATCAACGCGGACAAAGTGAAGCTCACAGGCAAGAAGATGACCGACAAGGTCTACACACGACACACCGGTTTCCCGGGAGGTCAGCGTTTCGCTACGCCGGCCGATTACCTGGCGAAGAAACCGACGTTTCTCATCGAGAAGGCTGTCAAAGGCATGCTCCCCAAAACGCGCCTTGGCGAAGCCATTATGAAGAATCTGAAGGTGTATGCCGGCGCCGAGCATCCGCACGCCGCTCAGAACCCGAAGGCAATTAAGTTAAACGAGATTAAGTAAGAATTATGGAAGTTGTAAATACCGTAGGTCGTCGTAAGGCTGCTGTGGCTCGCGTATTCGTGAAGCCGGGTAAAGGGGAGATTACGATCAACCGCAAATCGCTGGAAGTCTATTTTCCGCTCGACATCCTTCAGTTCCAGGTGAAGCAGCCGCTGCTGGCTACCAACACCGCAGAGAACTACGATATCACCATCAATCTGGACGGTGGCGGTATCAAGGGGCAGGCTGAGGCGGCTCGTCTGGGTATCGCACGCGCATTGTGCGAGATCGATGCCGAGTTCCGTCCGGTTCTGAAGAAGAACGGATTCCTGACGCGCGATCCCCGCGAAGTTGAGCGTAAGAAACCCGGTCAGCCCGGAGCACGTCGTAAGTTCCAGTTCAGCAAGCGTTAATCGTACGACCGAATTTCGGCAAGCACGATTCAGGTTACAAACCGGCAAGACTACCTATATATTATTATATCGGCTATTACTTACAGGTTGCCTGATCGCGGAAAACTCTCCGGATTGACCGCAGTTCACTACCGGGAGAGTTGAAGAAAAGAGAATTAAAATTAAACCATTGAATTAAAATGTCACGTACAGATTTTAATACATTATTGGAAGCCGGCGCTCATTTCGGACACTTGAAGCGTAAGTGGAATCCCAAAATGGCTCCTTATATTTTCATGGAGAAGAACGGCATCCACATCATCGACCTGCACAAGACCGTGCTGAAGCTCGATGAGGCGGCAAACGCACTCAAGCAGATCGCCAAGAGCGGTCGCCGCGTGTTGTTCGTCGCCACCAAGAAACAAGCCAAGGAAATCGTTGCCGAAAAGATCGCAGCTATCGGTATGCCTTACGTTACGGAGCGTTGGGCTGGCGGTATGCTGACAAACTTCCCCACCATACGTAAAGCCGTCAAGAAGATGTCCACCATCGACAAAATGACCAACGACGGCACGTTCGATAATTTCTCCAAGCGTGAGAAGCTGCAGATCGCGCGTCAGCGTGCGAAACTCGAGAAGAACCTCGGTTCGATCGCCGACCTGACCCGTCTGCCGGCCGCTCTGTTCGTCGTGGACGTGCAGAAGGAGTCCAACGCCGTGAAGGAGGCCAAGCGATTGAATATTCCCGTATTTGCAATGGTAGATACTTGTTGTGATCCAACCGACATTGATTACGTTATCCCTGCAAATGACGATGCGACCAAGTCGATCGCTGTGATCCTCGACGCCGTGTGCGGTGCCATCAGCGAGGGCCTCGAGGAGCGTAAGCTCGAAAAAGAGAAGGAGGCCCAGGAGAATGAGGCTCATGAGGGCGATGCTCCTGTGAAGAAGGATGCGAAACCTCGTATCAAGAAAGCCGTGAAGGCTTCTGTGGATGCTGAGGAGGCTACCGTTGCCGAGGTTGTCGCTGCGACCGAGCAGAAAGCGGAATAATTCGCACGGAGATTATGGACGTTTCCGTCCCGTGCGAAGATTGCCCGAGCGATCCGAGACGGTCGGGATACGGAAACGCAGAACGAAGTTCAACGAAATTAAAACCAAGACTATGGAAATCAAAGCTGCAGATGTAATGAAGCTCCGCAAAATGACCGGTGCCGGTATGATGGACTGTAAAAAGGCCCTTGCCGAAGCCGAAGGTGATTTCGCGCGTGCCCAGGATATCATCCGTGAAAAGGGTAAGCTGGTCGTTGCCAAGCGTGCCGATCGTACGGCCACCGAAGGTGTCGTCGTAACGAAAATCGTGGGTCAGAAGGGTTATATCCTCTGCCTGGCTTGCGAAACCGACTTCGTGGCGCAGAATGCGGAGTACTCCGCTTCAGCTAACGCGATGCTGGACGTTGCCGTGAAAACCGATGCTGCGGACCGCGATGCGCTGCTGGCAGCCAAGAATGCCGAAGGCCGCACTGTCGAGGAGATGGTGACCGAAAAATCGGGTCAGACCGGCGAGAAGATCGAGCTGGCATACTATGCCCGTATCGAAGCTCCCTACTGTCATGCGTACGTACACTTCAACAAGAAGCTCGGTACGCTTATCGGTTTCAACAAGGTCGTTCCCGAGGAGGTAGCCCATACCGTTGCCATGCAGGCGACCGCTATGGCTCCCGTTTCGATCTCTGAGGCCGATTGCCCGGCCGATGTGATCGAGCACGAGCGCAAGATCGCTGTCGAGGCCATGAAGCAGGATCCGAAGAATGCCAACAAACCCGAGGCTATTCTGGAGAAGATCGCCGAGGGTAAGATGCGCAAGTTCTTCGAGGAGAATACGCTGCTCAACCAGCCGGTGGTAGGTGAGAAGGAGACGATCGCCGAGTTTATCCACAAGGCGGACAAGGATGCTACGGTTATCGCTTACAAGCGTTTCGCGCTCGAAGCGTAATCGGTGACCCTATAACGAAAAATAGCGAAGGAATTTCCTTCGCTATTTTTTGCTTTTATGGTGTCGATGTTCTTGAATTTCCAAGAAGGGATTTCCTCTGTTCCCCCCCCCTCGATGGGGTGAAGTAGTCGAATTCGATATGAACGGAGGCTTGTCAATGATTGCGGTCGGTGCCGAAAAAAGAGTATGGAAATGCCTTTTCTGAAGATTAGAGAACAATTTACTGCAATAATATTGTGCGCGAAAAATGTTCTAATCGATTCAGGTCCGATTTATTGTAATAACGACTCAATTTCTTCAAAAATATTATATCTTCTTCAGTTAAATAATTTCCTTCCCACATATATACATCGGCAATTTTCCACACTTCAGATGGAGTCATGATTTTCCCATCTTTTAAGATAATACGAAAAACCAAAGTATATCTACCATCTGAATCTGGAAGAAGAATGACATAACGTCGGAAAAAATCTGTAAATGCGGAGTTATCGCCATAATACAAGATAGAACTTATAAAAAAGTCTTCAGCAAGCATAACAGAATCAATCTTAAACGACTCTTCTTGTGGTGGCTGGTAGTAATGAGATATCCCTGCCGACGTTTTAACAACAAGATCGCATGGAATCCACCAATTACAAAAATATACATGGAAAAGTAATGTGTCATTTTGAGGGTTGAACTGAAACCCTTCCGATTCGACATCTTCAAGCATCTTTTTTAAGAGTCCTATTGTGGGGGAAGAAATTTCCAATTTCGCACCTTTTTTCCGCTTCCAATTTGGACGATAATTGTCAGGACGATATATGGTATCTTTGTTGATCTTTTTAAGTCCATAAGTATAAATATTGACGTGCTCCGACGCCTCCTGCCATAAATCAAATAGGCTTGTTTGAGCATACGTGGTCAAGCTAATTCCCAACAACAAACAAGAAAGAATTATTTTTCTCATAATCAGTTATTCAAATATTTATATTTACCGTAAAACCTACTTTCGAATTGACGATTCAAAATAGCCGTACATTCAATTGGAACCCCATCGGTACTTACTGCATAATGAGTACGCAAAGGCAAACGGTATTGTGCTCTAATCCTATTTTCGAGATTCGGGGCGGGCAGAGCTTGAAGAAACAGAGAGCATAACTCTTGCTCGAATCCGATCCGGGAGTTATTTTCTGCAAATCCGCCGCAGAACCCAGAGCGGATAACGTCGTACGGGGCGCAGCCAGAGCCATACCCGAGCCAATACCCGGTGAATGACACTACAATCCACAACTCCGTAAACCTTGGCCGGGGGCATCGTTTCCGTGGTAAGGTTGCCGTCGCCGAGCAGCGTGACCTCTTCCGGAGTCGCCCGAATGATGCGGTGTACGACGAAATTGCCTTGTACGGTTTCGGCCATCACCACCGCTCCGCGTCGCAGGTCCCCGTGGCGCAGGGGCCGCAGCGTGATGACGCTGCCGCTGCGGAAGAAGGGCAGCATACTCTGTCCCTGGACGCAGATTCGTACGTTTTGGCCTTCGAGCAGCAGGTCCCTCGTCTGGGCGAAGGCGATCCGGTTCGCTACGGTTTTTTCCATGATCGATCGTATTCAGGCGCCCTGTTTTCCTTCGAGGACCGTGGCGTAGGAGAGTTCGGCCGCTGCCTTATCCGGCAGGCAGGCCAGGTGCCACACAGGGGCTTGGGTGAGAATGTCCGACAGCGTACGGCAGATTCTGTCCTGCAAATCGCTGTCGTAGGCGAATGCCGGGGGGCAGGACGGGAGCAGCGATCCGACGGCCCGCAAGATTGACAGTCGGGTGATTTCGTTGGCCGGGGCCTGGCTCAACCGGACGATTCCGGCAATCGGCCGCGAAATGTTGCGGTAACAGGGGGTCTTGCCGCTCCAGGGCGATCCGAAAGCGGTCGCCTGCCCCTGGTACATCCGGATAATCGGGCTGTCGTCGTTGAGCAGCCGTGCTCCGGGAATGTGCTCCTGCCACAGCCGGGTATGGGTGCTTTTTCCCGTGCCGGATTCTCCCAGAAACAGGACGGCCCGGCCTTCGCATTCGATGGTCGAGGAGTGTATCGCAATGGCTTCGGGGGAGATGGCGATGCCGAACATGATCCAAAGCCCGAAACGCATCAGGGATTGATGGGGTTCGCGTCCGTCAGCGAGCAGGTCGCTCTGTACATCCGGCGAATTGAACGCTTTGAAGAATAGCGTCGGACGATCCCCGTTGCGGGGAACCATGCGGAACAGGTAACCTCGCGGCGTACGCTCGAAGTGGCAGTCGGCTTCCGCATCGTCGAACGGAAATACGTCGAGTTCCCTGTTCGGCTCTCCTCCTGTTAATTCTTTATTTATCGTGCAGTCCGGAATCAGGCGCATGGTCAGGGATGCGGCCGGATCCGCTTC
>OHUA01001159.1_pt1 | contig 10567 bp, 9 predicted proteins | sample 1579051 | NCBI WGS metagenome assembly OHUA01 (sample SAMEA3879559, study PRJEB24766) | human gut metagenome | biome: human-associated habitat; feature: feces | place: USA | collected 1985/1987 | reverse complement strand
TTCTGCTTCTTCCGTTTATCCTTTGGTGGAAGCACAGGCACAAAGAAACAGATAGAAAGGGGAACAGTAAAATGTAATAGGGTGAATGATTATAGCAAAAAGACCAGTATCAATATATGATTTTAAGGCTTTCGGGGCTGCCATTAAAGCCGCGAGAAACGAATACGGAGAAAGTCGCAAAAAAGTAAGCGACGAGTTATATATCTCCCCGCGCTATCTTGCGAATATCGATAACAAAGGACAGCAGCCGAGCCTACAAGTTTTCTATGACCTCGTTACCCGTTATGCTGATATTTGGGTGTGTTCTGACTATATGTATCATTGTTATGGCAATACCTAATGCGTGCTGATTAGTATTTTTTTATATTGCTCCGCAAGCTCTTTCTTTCCCCATCTCATATACAAACTATACAAATAACGAGCAGTACTTTTGGAATAATCATTATCAGGGTTCTCGTTCATAACAGCATGAAAGACGGCATCTGCGTTAAGCAGGTGCTGTTCTGCTATCACAGGCTGAGAACGGGTATAAGCAATGACACCACGATAGAACTCGCACATACCATAATCAAGGTTATTTCTACCCATAACTTCATCAATGGTGGATTCACAGAAATCAATAATTTCCAGAGCAGAATCATATTCCTTATTCTGCACCAGCATGTTAGCAAGTGAGAGTGTCTGCTGCAGGGTATCATTATTCTCTATCAATCCAAGACTGGCATATTCCCTGCGTACTGTGAAAGCTGTCTTGAGTTCTGATACGGCTTCTTCCAGTTTCTTCCGGAACAGATAAGCTGTAGAGAGGTTGTTGTGCAGGTTTGAAAGCAGATTGGCGGAACGGGCATCCGCAGTATTGGTCTTATGGTAATTTTCCATGAGGGCAATCGCCTTTTTATATTTCTTAATGGCATTATCATATTCCTTGCGTGGGAACAGAAGCTGTGCTTTGTAATCTAATAATAATGCTTTGTCACAGGCAGAAATGTGGTTGGTTTCTTGCGTAATATCTGGTGTGCTTGATTTATCTGAATTATACGATTTACTCGTTTCATCCGACTTGCCCGAATCATTCATAAGATTCATCACATATTCTATACGTTCTACCAGCTCCGACAGATAATCGGTATCCAGATATTTGTCAAAGTAAGGGTACATATCCTGTAAGAACAGTAGATAGTAAGCCCTGTTATCTAGGATGATGTGTCTGTTGATGCTTTTCAGACATTCCATGACAGTCACCGGTCTTTTTACATCCAGACCGTGAGCAAGGCAAATCAAATGCAGGTGATTTAACATCACATGGCAGTCTGATACGGTTGGAATGGTCTCTGCGATTGCCACTTCCTGAATGAGAGGATGGAGTGCAATCGTCTTATTTTCGGTATCTTCACTGATAATGCCATAGCGTATCAGCTCATTAACATTTTTGAGAGAATCCAGTTCCAGCCACATTTTGAACGCACTTTTATAAACTCCTGATACCGGCAGGAGTGAGAGGTTACGGAGGATATCAATACTGTCCTCATTTAATCTATTAAGCTTCATCAACATGCGAAGGTGTCCTATCATACTGGCATAGGAGAATTCATCATCCTTGAATACCTCGATTTCTTCCATGTTCTGCCCGATACCGCAGGAACGCAGCTCCTGTAACAATTCTTCCGGTTCCATGCCGCTGGCTTCTAAGGTAAGAGCAGCCATGCAGACAGTCAGGGTATGACAGTTCACTTCTTCTATAATGGCAGACACACTGTCCGGATCACGTTTTGCAGAAGGACAATGCTTGTAGAACAGTTCTGTCAGTTCTTTTTCTTTATCCAATTCCTTTATTTCTATAGAATCATAATTCTTAAGTTTGCATCTGCTGGTAATCAGTAGCTGCATATCATTCTTCATCAGTTCCTTTAAGAAGGGTTCGTCCTTTGGAAGCACATTGAAGTTGTCCAGAATCAGCAGTGTATCTGTGTGGAGTCTCTGCATCACCTTATAGTGATTCTGAAAACGGACTTCCTCATTCATTTCTACGGAATCATCTGCAAATGTAAGGTTTGCGATGTCTTTTCTCAAATCACCGGTGTAATACAGATAAATGATATTGGTGTACTTTTTACGGTTCGTCTGTGCATAGGCTTTGGCAACTTCGCTTTTTCCAATGCCTGCCATACCAGTAATGAATAAGACGGATTGATTGGAAAGATGGGATGCGATTGCTTTTATCTCATCCTTTCGTCCAATGAATGCCTGATTGCAGGAGGGAAGCTTATTGCAAAGAATCACTTCCGAAAGGTCGGGAGAATAGAGCGCACCTGTGCTATGGTCATTCAAAATCGCATATCTTACCACAGAGCAGAAAAAGGCTGCATTATCCGGCTCCTGAATCAGTGCATCAGCCATTTCCTGCCCGATGGTTTTTATACTGTCTGTAATCAATTCCTCCATCTGGATTCGAGCCTGTGCTTCGTTCAACAGGTTCGGAATAATCTTATCTCTGAAATCATCCTCCATCGTATCCCATTCATCCTCATCTTCATAAGTCTTTAGGATATCTATAGGAATCGGGCGGGCGCCATTGCACCAGCGGCTGTACATCGTCGTGTCATCTGCGATTAATTCCGAAGCTGTCAGAGTATCATCCAGATATGCAGAGAACAGACTGCGTACAAGCTGGTGCTGCGGGTAGGTTTTCTTTTTATTTTCCAATAATACACCAATCACATTGGCGAAGGTCAGTCTGTTTCTCATCTGTGTGCTCCTTTCAGAGAGGATTTATCAATCCCGCTATCTATCTTATCTGTCTTTCTATATTTTCATTCTTTGAAAAGTTTCTATGTCAAGTAGCGGTCAAGTGACCGTCAATTATTTTATTCTCTATATTTTACTACAATTAACTTACAAAACGTAGCCGGGCGGCATCAGAAATGAAGCAAATCGGCTACAACAATCATAACACAAAACAAACTTATGTTCTACAAGAATATCGAAATGTTTTAACTGTACATTGAAAACTTCATGAGTTGTATTCACAGTCAACGGACTTTGCGATGATACTTAAAGCAATTTAAGCGGAGCAAAGAACAGACACTTCCGTCAAGGGTGGGAGATGATCTCGCGCAGGAGAGGCCCACAGGCAGGTTTCAGTAGTGAGAAATCGGTGCTAAAGAATCCAGACAGTGGATACGTAGAAAACCAAACTAAGAGTACTGGAACAATCTTACTTTAGGAACCGCTTATTGCGGGTAGGAAAGAAGGTGGTTAATGAGAATATTACGAGAGGAGGCAGGACTACCATGAAAACAGAACTTGATACAAGAGCGTTATTAAATGTAAAGGAAATGTGTGAGTACCTTGGTATTGGACAGACGAAAGCAAGAGAATTGCTTTCCAATCCGGCCAATGGTTTCACGGTAAGAATCGGTAACAGACTATATGCTCATAAGGGCAGATTAGACCACTGGTTACTGAATCAGATTCTTTCATAAATAAGAACACGGAGGAGTTTCAAAATGAGAATTCAATTTTTGAAACGGATTGATAATTGTAAGGTTTTATGGTAGAATAGGGACGATATTTGGAATCCTTCCTATTCTACACTTAGGAAGGAGGCATAAATGGGTAAATCCCTTAATGGTAAAGAATTAGGTAAAGGCTTATCACAGAGAAAGGATGGTCTTTATCAGGGAAGATTCGTGAATCGTTTTGGCAAGAAGCAGACGGTTTACGCAAAGACGCTGAATGAGGTAAGACAGAAGCTTAGAAACGAACAGTATGAGGATGAAAAGGCACTCAATGTTGTTGCGAAGGACACATTCTACTACAATTTATATGTAGTGGCAATCGACACAGGAATGCGTATTGGTGAGTTGATGGGGCTTCAGTGGTCTGATGTAGACTTTGAAAAGAAGGTTGTACACGTCAGACGTTCCTTATGCTATTTCCGCAAGGATGGCAAATATGTCTTTGAATGGCATGATACCAAGACGCATAACAGCAAGCGAACCATTCCCTTAACAACAAGAGCTATGGAAGCTCTGAAAAAACAAAGAGTTCGCGGGCAGGAGATTCTGCTTAAGAACGCACAAACAGCACAGGACGAATACAAGAATCTGGTTTTCGTAACCAGAAACAATCGACCTACACAGCAGTTCATCGTACAGGAATGTATGGATGTAACAACGAGACGAATTCAGAAGGAACACCCGGAATTTGAGAGGTTCTCTCCTCATTGTTTCCGTCACACCTTTGCAACAAGGGCAATCGAGAACGGAATGCAGCCTAAGAGCGTGCAGAAGCTTCTCGGACATGGCTCCTTACAGCTGACAATGGATTTGTATTGTCACGTAACAGATGATACCTTGTTTGACGAGATGAGGAAGATGGAAGCGGTGTAAAGTGTGTAAAAAGTGTGTAGTAAAGCAATTTGAGACAATAATAAAGGCGTGAAAGCCTTATAAACAGGAGGTTTTAAGATAAAATGGAACAGTATAAGCAGGAATTTATAGACTTTATGGTGGAGAGTGACGTGCTGAAATTTGGTGATTTCACATTAAAGAGCGGTCGTAAATCACCATTTTTCATGAACGCGGGAGCATATGTGACAGGCTCACAGCTTAAGAGACTCGGAGAGTACTACGCAAAGGCAATCCATGCAAACTACGGAGATGACTTTGATGTATTATTCGGACCTGCATACAAGGGAATTCCGCTTGCAGTGGTAACAGCCATCGCATACCATGAGCTCTATGGCAAAGAGGTGCGCTACTGCTCAGACAGAAAAGAGGCAAAGGATCACGGTGCAGACAAGGGAGGCTTCCTTGGAAGCAAGCTTAAGGATGGCGACAGAGTAGTCATGATAGAGGATGTCACCACATCCGGCAAATCAATGGAGGAGACAGTTCCAAAGGTAAGAGAGGCTGCTGATGTCACAATCGTAGGCCTTATGGTGAGCCTTAACAGAATGGAAGTCGGACAGGGCGGCAAGGTGAGCGCGCTCGACGAAATCCATGAGAAGTACGGCTTTGAGGGCAAGGCAATCGTTACAATGGAAGAGGTCACAGAGTATCTCTACAACAGAGAGCATGATGGCAGAGTAGTCATTGATGACACAATCAAAGCAGCTATAGATGAGTACTATAAGCAGTACGGCTGCAAATAGGAGAATATAAATTGCTTGGCAGAAGAAAACGTAACAGGTATAAGTTTACGGAAAAGAAGCAATCTAAGAGGGGGATAGCTGCACTTGTTGTGGCTATCCTCATAGAGATTGTATATATAGTTTTTTTGAATGCGGCATTCAGAGGAGATGGCAATCTGTCTATGTACTATGGCAGTGCCGGTATACTGATGCTTGGCATATCTCTGGCAGATTTCGGGTTTGCCATCAGAAGCCTCTTTGATGAGGAATCATTCATGACATTTCCACGACTGGCAGTGTTTTTTTCACTCATAGCGGTAATCAGCTGGGGAGGAACATATGCTGCAGGTTTTATTATATGAAAGAAAGATTATAGGGACATATGAGTTATAAAGAGATTTATGAACTCTCCAATGAGCTTTACGCAGAGCGATTAGAGCTTGTGGAGGAGCGGATAGAACAGATCATCAGAGAGCCTGCGATAGAGCCGGCTTTTGCAGATTATTTCACAAGTGTGGCAAAGTGCCTAAACACTATTAAAAACCATAGCGCAGATAAGGAATTTAACGATTTATTCTATTTACAGTTTGATAAAGAAAATTACGAGAAAAGCTATGCCAACCCGGCATACGCCGTAAAGGTGCTCGGAGATGAGTATGGTCAGCTTTTATCGGCTGTATATGCAAAAATTGCCGGAAGCATTACACATATCTATCAGGGGGATATAAAATATCTCTGCATTTATGCAGAGCTTATTGTAGAGCTATACAATTATTTTGAGAATGCCAATGAGCTGAGTCCTGATGAGATAAGGGGCTGTATATATTCGTTCATGCATGATTATGAGGAGATTTTTGCAGAGGATGACAACAGAGCACTCCTTGACCCGGCTTATGATTACTATACAGAGCTTGTAAATGAGGCAGATTTGTCAAATGATGATTATTTGTATTCCTATGGACTGTATGTCGGAGAGAATGAGCGCGCCGGCAGAGCGCATCTGGCTTCATTTTCAGATGAGGAGATACAGGCCATGGCAGATACCTATACAGAAGGATACCGCATTGGCTTTATTACCTGCAACAAGGATATCTCAAAGAAGTCGGTGGTTCAGGTGCTTTATCCGCTTGGCTTTGAGCGTATGATAAGAGCAGCATTAAAGAATTTTGAGAAAATGGGTATGAAGCCTGCCATGAGGCCTTTTTCCACATCGGTCAATAAGCAGTTTGACTATGACCACAAGGAGGATATGGCACTGTGGCTTGACAAGGCATATGTGGAGTATCGTCTTGAGTGCATGCACAATGCACTTGAGCGAATGAAGGATGTAGCATGTAAATGTGGTGGACCGGCTGTTATAGAGATATTTGGAGAGGAGCCGTTTGCTCCGGTTTCAAAGAAGGAGGCTGCGCACTTTAATGATGAGCAGCAGAAGCTTGCAGTCCATATGACAAGCGTGCGCTCACAGTATATGAACAGCTATATCCACAGCGAGGACAGAAGCTTTACGATTATTGCCTATCCGTGTGCTGCAATCGGACCTGATTATAAGGAAATTTTTACGGAGACTGTAAAGATTAATACTCTTGATTATGCACTCTACAGAGATATGCAGCAGAAAATCATAGATGTGCTCGATACAGCAGACAGGGTGCATATCGTCGGAACAAACGGCAACAGGACAGACTTGTATGTCAAGATTCATGAGCTTAAGGAGCCTTCAAAGGAGACGGCTTTTGAAAACTGTGTGGCTGATGTAAATATCCCTGTCGGAGAGGTGTTTACTTCACCGGTGTTAGAGGGTACAAACGGCAAGCTGCATGTCAGTCAGGTATATCTCAATGAGCTTAATTTCCTTAATCTGGAAATCGACTTTAAGGATGGCATGATTGATAAATATACATGTACCAATTTTGAGGATGAGGAAGAAAACAAAAAGTATATATCAGACAATGTGCTTTTCCATCACGACACACTGCCTATGGGTGAGTTTGCCATAGGCACCAATACGACAGCCTACCGTATGGCGAGAGTATACGATATCGCGGCAAAGATGCCTATTCTCATAGCAGAGAAGACAGGACCGCACTTTGCAGTGGGTGATACCTGCTACACATACGATGAGGACAATATGACATACAACCCTGACGGAAAAGCAATCATTGCCAGGGACAATTCAGTTTCCATCCGCAGAAAAGAGGATATATCAAAGGCATATTTCAATTGCCACACAGATATCACAATACCATATGATGAGCTTGGAGCCATTACAGTTATTCGACACGATGGCTCAACCTGTGATATAATAAGAGATGGCAGATTTGTACTTGAGGGCGTAGAAGAGTTGAACAAACCGCTTGATACGCTTGATGCAGAAAGCAAATAATTGTTAGACATATAAGGAGGATAAAATGGCAAAAGTTGGAATAGTTATGGGCAGCGACTCAGATTTAAAGGTGATGAGTAAGGCAGCAGATATGCTTGAAGAGCTCGGCATAGAGTATGAGCTCACCATCATCTCGGCACACCGTGAGCCGGATGAGCTTATTGAGTGGACAAGAGGCGCTGAGGAGAGAGATGTAAAGGTAATAATAGCAGGAGCGGGAATGGCAGCAGCACTTCCGGGAATGTGTGCAGCGCTTTTTGCACTTCCTGTTATCGGAGTACCGCTTTCAGGAAAGAATCTGGATGGAATGGATGCAGTGTTCTCAATCATGCAGATGCCACCTGGAGTGCCTGTTGCCACAGTTGCAATTGACGGTGCGAAAAATGCAGCAATCCTTGCAGCAAAGATCCTCGCAGCAGGTGATGATGCAATCCTTGAGAAAATCAAAAAGTATACAGCAGATATGAAGGCTCAGGTTGTAGCAAAGGATGCGAAACTGAAACAGGTTGGATATAAGCAGTATCTTGCTGAGAAATAGATTGTATTGTCATCTATAGGAGGGTTTTTATGGGTATATTGCAAAAGGCAGACAGATGTATGGATGAGGCAGCAGCCTTATTTGGCGAGAATAAGCTTTTTTTGGCAGAGAATAAGGCACAGGAGACAGCCGGTCTTTATAAGAGCTGTGGCGCATATGAGCAGATGGCAAAGACTGTCAATTTTATGGGAGTCATATATGCATCTATTGGAGATGTAAGCATGTCGATTGACTGCTACCTGGAGGCTATGGATGTAGCTGTGGAGCAGGGCTCAACAGAGATAATCATGCTTGTAAACAATAATATAGGCTCACTCTATATGGAGCTTGGATTGTATGAAAAGGCTATCAGATATTTCAACGAAGCACTGGAGCTGTGCAAGCCACCGCTGCATGGAGAGAGGGATAGCTATTATCAGGAACTTCTCATGCTTCATCTGAATCTGTGCATATCATACACAGGAATTAATGAGTTTGAAAAGGCAGAAAAGCATCTTTCTGACGCGATACTCTTTAATGAGATAGCTGGCAGCGCTAAAAACAGATTTCTGATAGACATGTCACAGGCACATATGCTGTGGAAGATGGGAAATGAGGATGAGGTCAGAGATCATGTGGAAGAGCTGGTTGAGGGTGCGATAAACAATATCAATTCTGCCAATTATGTGCTTGAGATACTAAGCCTTTGCAATCTATTTATGAATATGGGGGAGTTCGATGCATGGAAAAAGGTTATTGTGGAGTATGAACGCTTTGCTACTGAAACGCAAAATCTGTTTTTCCAGAAGACCTGTGTCAAGATGTGGATGAAATATGAGAGCGCCATGGGTGATACAGAGGCGTACAACAAGCTGTGCGTATATTACGCAAATCTCCACTCTATGCAGGTGAAGGAGCAGATAAAGCGTCTTGGTGATACAATCGACCTTAAGCTTCAGCTTCAGGAGACTGAGTATGAGCGCCGTAAGGCAGTCAGACTCAACTACACAGATATGCTTACAGGCATGGGCAATAAGTTCAAGATGCGAAACGATTTTGAAAAGCTTGTGAGCAAAAATCAGGATTCAGATGGTGCAGGAATCACGTTTGGAGTAGTGGATATAGATTTCTTCAAGTCATTTAACAGAAACAGTGGCAGAGTCACCGGTGATGCAGTGCTAAAAGAATTGTCATCCATAATAAATGAGAGCATCAAAGATAAGGGAATGGGGTATCATTTCTATGGTGATGAATTCTACATAATCCTGCAGGAAACGGATGAGGATATCATTAAAAATATAGCCGAGCATATAAGACTTGAGCTTGCCAAAAAACAGATACTTCATGAGAGCTCTAAGGTGGATGAGTATCTGACTGTATCACAGGCATATGTTACCGCCCCGGATGTAAAGGTGCCGGATGAGTTTTCTAGGCTGTTCAAGACGGTGGATGAAGTGCTCAATGATGTGAAGGAAAAGGGCAGAAATGCATATAAGATAGTCTGATGCTTTAAGCGTATAAGACAACTATAAAATGACACGCAGCCGTAAAACGTTGCGTGTCATTTTTATTTGTACTTATACTTTTATATGGCTATATTGTCTCATTTATATTCCGGATATAACAATATCAGTGCCTGCCTTCTCATATATATCTGCTGTCTCAGGAGAGATACCGGAGTCGGTGATTACCATATTGATGTCATCAAGCGATGCATAGCTAGATATGGATGTTGTATCAAACTTGGTGTGGTCTACAAGAGCCACAGTTTTAGCGGAGGCCTTGATACACATGTGCTTTAAATCAGCCTCGTATATACTGAAATCAGTCAGTCCGTCTTCTACAGAGAAGCCTCTTGCTGACACGAACGCGATATCTGTGTGTATCTTTTTGAGTAAATCAGCGCCAAGCAGTCCTTCTATGGAAGCGGATGCACTGGTTACGATACCGCCTGTCAGGATGACTGTGACACCCGGGATATCCTTTAGCTCTAAAGCCAGATTGATGCCATTGGTGATGACGGTCAGCTCTGTAAAGCCTGAAAGCTTCATGCCGAGAGTGTAGGCTGTGGAGCTGGCATCAAGGAATATACACATATGGTCACTTACGAGCTTTATCGCCTCGTTTGCAATCTCCTCTTTAGCTTCCTTGTTTTCCAGGGCGCGGTCATGGAACAGGTAGGCCCTCGAGGTTAAATCAGTCATGTCATGGGTTTTATCCTTGTAGATAGCACCGCCGTGGGTCTTTGTCAGAAGCTTTTCCTTATCCATCTGGTTTAAATCTGTTCTTATTGTTGTGGTCGATACACCAAGCAGCTCGCTGAGCTCATTGGTGGTGGCCTTGCGGTTTTCTTTTAAATAATCGAGAATCTTTTGTTGTCTTTCTAATTGCAGCATAGATTTTCCTCTTTCTTTTGATTTCTGTTGTATTTTTGCGTACATATTTTTATCACAAAGCATTGCATAAATATATAATAACTCAAATAAGTAAATAAAGCCAGTGTTTTCGATTGCTTGTGTTTTTTTATTTG
>OHUA01001148.1_pt1 | contig 10747 bp, 9 predicted proteins | sample 1579051 | NCBI WGS metagenome assembly OHUA01 (sample SAMEA3879559, study PRJEB24766) | human gut metagenome | biome: human-associated habitat; feature: feces | place: USA | collected 1985/1987 | reverse complement strand
ACCATTGTATTTTATAATTGTATATTCAGTATATATAATAGGATACACATTTCAGACAGCAGTTGTAAAGTCTGGACAATCGGTAATTACTAATGACATGAAGCAGAGACCAATGATAACATTTTTTGACTCAACATTTATAATGTTCGCACATGGTCTGGTTGCTTTCTATGTGTCAGTGTATCTGATTGAGAAATATAAGACATTCCAGTCACAGGCACTTTTCTCAGAGTTCGTAATCACAGTGGTTATTGTAGCCGGAATATGCTCAGCACTGGCTGTTGTGGGAATATGGAGTAAGGATAATGTAAAGTACTTCAAGCTTGATGAGGATAAGAAGCAGCAGATACATTTCAGGGATTATGCGGCTATAATTAAACACAACAAGCCAATCAGAATGCTTGTTATTGCGGCGGCATCTAACAAATTCGCACAGATGGTATATGGTAATTCAACAGTTCTTGTAATGCTTTATGGAATTCTGATGCAGAATTATCCGCTGGCTGGTATAATTGGAATAATTGTAGGTATTCCCAACTTAGGAATAATATATCTTGGCATTGAACATGCCAAGCGATGCGGACAGAAGAAGACACTTGTAAGGTCAACATATCTTGCAATTGTTTTTCAGACGATACTTATGCTCATGATGATATTTACTGATCTTACCAAAGTATCATTAAAGCATATTAATTTTATTACGGTTGCATTCCTGCTTGTATTTACGTTGCTTAATGGAGTGAAATCAATATCTAATAATATAGTTGTTCCTATGATTGCTGACTGTACTGATTATGAATATACACTGAGCGGACATTTTGTGCCTGGAATAATGGGTGCACTGTTTTCTTTCATTGACAAATCATTTTCAGCACTTGGAACAGGATTTGTAGGAATTGCACTGGCGATAGCGGGGTATTCTAAAGTTTTTCCGCAGGTGGAGGACCCACTGACACCACAGCTTAAGTTTCTGACAATATTTTTCTATTGTATGATTCCGATAATTGGTTGGATTGTGACAATATTTATAATGAGATTCTATAAGCTGGATAAGAATACCATGAAGGGCTTGTATAAGAAATAGAGTGGAGAGTGGAATATGCTTATTAATAAAGGTAATCCAATGCTGATGGGATGCAGCAGATATAAGGACGGATATAATTTTACATATGAGGCAGAATGTGAAAATGCAGCTCTGCTGATTTTTGATGCTCATATGAAGCTTAAAGAACGTATAGAACTTGATTCATCAATGAAATGTGGCAACATATTTTCAGTATATGTATGTGACAGGAAGCTGGATACATGTTTCTACTGCTATGAGATAGATGGCTTAATGTATCTTGATCCATATGCAAAGGCGATAACGGATTGCGGAAGATTTGGACAGATGGACGAGGAAGATGTGTATCTGGCTGCGATTGATGTGGCAGATTATGACTGGGAAGATGACAGACCACTTAATTATGATTACAGCGACTGTATATTCTACAAAATGAATGTCAGGGGATTTACTAAGAGCAGGACATCAAAGGTCAGTGATAAAGGCACATTTGCAGGAATAGTGAATAAGATACCATATCTTAAAGAACTTGGAATTACAACTCTTGAGTTACAGCCTGCATATGAATTTGATGAAATAGGCCGTTTTCCACAGCTGACTGATACTATAATGTCAAAATACGGAGCCGGAACACATTACAGCGTGGATAAGAATATGCGGAAAATTAATTACTGGGGATATACGGGAGGATTTTATTTCGCACCAAAGGCATCGTATTCTTCAATTGCTTCAAAGCATCCAGGGGTGTTTAGGGATTATACAGTTGAATTTAAGAATATGGTTAAAGAACTGCACAGAAATGGCATTGAAGTCGTTATGGAAATGTTTTTTACTGACGAAAGTACAGGCTTTATCCTGCAGTGTGTAAGATACTGGGTTACTGAATATCACATTGACGGAGTTCATGTGTACTGTGATGAGTCAGCGCTTAAGGCACTTTCACAGGATGCACTTTTAGCGGATACCAAGATTATAACTGTATACTGGAATGGCAAAACCGGAACGAAGAAGCATATGGCTAATTATAATAATGATTTCCAGAATATTGTGCGCCGCCTGTTAAAGGGTGACGAGAATATGCTTGGAGAATTTGCAACTATATCAAGAAAGAATGAGGCAAACAGTGCAAGTATTAATTATATTGCCAACAACAATGGATTTACTCTTAATGACCTTGTAAGCTATGACAGAAAGCATAATGAGCTTAATGGTGAGAATAACAGGGATGGCGAGGATTTTAATTTCAGCTGGAACTGTGGCGAGGAAGGTTCGACAAGAAAGAGAAAGATTAAAGAACTAAGAATGCGTCAGATTAAAAATGCACTGGTATTTGTTTTCTTGTCGGCAGGTACTCCGCTTATACTTGCCGGAGACGAGTTTGGCAATTCACAGAACGGTAACAATAATCCGTATTGTGTTGACAGTGAACTTTCATGGGTTAACTGGAAGGAAACTAAAGAGGGAAAAGAAATTCTTGAATGGACAAAGGCTCTTATACAATTCAGACAGAATAATAAGATACTTCATATGCCGCAGTCGCTTACTTTAAGTGACAGGATATCATGTGGCTACCCTGATATATCATATCATGGAACTAATGCGTGGTATGCACAGATGAATACATATGACAGACATTTAGGAATTATGTATTCATGTGTATATGGGGATGAAGAAGACCACAGTCTGATATATGCTGCATATAATATGCACTGGGAGAATCACAGCTTTGCACTTCCTAAGATTAATGGTACATGGAAGGTTGATATGAGTTCTAATGTATCAGGTGCTGTGATTGAAGATAATAACAGAAGTGTATGTGTTGAGCCACGGAGCGTTGCAATACTCACAGGAACATATGAAATTCCTGCTAAAAAGGAGAAATAATGGACATAAAGAAGCTTGCAGATGTCAAAGACAGATTTGCAGATTACGAGAAGATATTTAATTCAGGTGAATATGACAAAGCGGCAGATATATTATCTGCAATACTTGAAAGAATAGAAGAGTGTACGGACGAGCGTAAAGCCGGAACTATGGATGATACATTTGTGAAAAAATCGGACATGGACGGCAGACCAATATATATAAGCCTTAATCATGTTATGGAATATTATGTATATGCATGTTATTTTGAACCGGAAACGGATGTGTTGTGTACAGAGCTGCCGGTTGGAGAATACTACAGGACTTATGGCAGTCTGTGCCTGAAGTTATCGAAGTTTCGCAGAGCTGAGGATGCATTTAAGAAGGCTATATGCTGGAATCCTGTTGACCTTGATTCGTATCTTGGACTTGCAGAATGTTATAAGAATCTTAATATGCTGTCGAGATATCTTGATGTTACAAAGCAGGCATACAGATTCTGCTGTAGCCGCGCAACGATGGCAAGATATTACAGAAATATGGGATTTTATTATGTTGCCAGGTATAATACTGAGGCGGCAAGAGTGTGCTACACCTACAGCAATATATATTATAAGACAGATAATGCTGATAATGAACTTAAGTATCTTGAGCAGGCATTAAATGACAAGACACCGGAATATTCTGTTAAACAGATGCAGGAAATACTTGATAAGAATGAGGTGGAACCAGGACCTGACTCTAAGACAATAGGAATTATATACAGAGTCGGTGAACTTATGATGAATGATAAAGATTACCGTCTGGCAAGAGACTGCTTTTCAATTGTTTATGATATAACACAGGAAACACAGTTAAAGACATTGCTTGATGAATTAGATAAAGATCTGGAGGATAACAATGCTTGATAAATCTTATGATGGAATAATATTTGACCTTGACGGTACTATGTGGGATACAAGAAAGCCAATATGTGAGGCGTGGAATATAATACTTTCTCGTCATGAAGAGATTCACAGAACCCCAATTGTCGAGACAGACCTTAACGACTGTATGGGACTTCCGATGTACGACATAGCTGCAAAGCTGTTTCCACAAGAACAGGAGCAGGTAAGAAATGCACTTATGGACGAGCTGTGTACATTTGAGAATGGATATCTTGCAGAAAGAGGTGGAATTCTTTATCCACAGCTTGCAGAAACTCTTTATACACTAAGCATGAAATATCCATTGTACATTGTGAGCAATTGTCAGGATGGTTATATTGAAAGTTTTCTTACAGCACACCTTATGTCCGATTTCTTCAAAGATACTGAATGTTGGGGAAGGACATTTCTGCCAAAGAGCGAGTCTAATAAGATACTTATAGAAAGAAACAACTTAAAGAACCCTGTGTATGTCGGTGATACAGCAGGCGATGCAAAGTCTGCCAAAGATGCGGGCATAGATTTTATATATGCTGAGTATGGATTTGGAGACGTATCCAAAGACTGCTATGTTGCTAAGATAGAGAGCTTTGCAGAGCTTGCAGAGATATTGTAGGATGGGTTTTAAGCTGGAGAGTACTTTGGGGCTTAAAGCTGTGTTATGATATGTAGAGAGCTGGGCTGGGATAGGCTGAGAACTGTGCCAGAATATGTGAAGTTTGGAAAAGACCTACGCAAGATAGAAATATGTGGTTTGTATTTGATGTTTTATACATAGTATATCTGGTTCAGACAATTGTTAATATCAGGAAATTTTAAGCTTTTGTGCTTGACGGCAGATAAACATAGTGCTATTATAGGTGGCAGTTAAATATTTAAAGTCGATGATCAAAAGAGTACTTTCGGAAGGTACATCACAGAGAGCTGGCGGTGGTGGAATGTCAGCATGGAGAGCCGTAAGGAATGGGTTTGTGAGATGCGTAGATGAATTAGCAGTAGTTTACGACGTGACCTCGCGTTACAGGGGAAGGATATATTAATTGTATCTGATAATGAGTTGAGCATACAGGTGGCATATCCGGTAAGGAGTGCCACCTTTTTTATTAATATTACAAGTATGTTCATAAATAAGGGTGGCACCACGGTAATTCGTCCCTGACAGGAATCTGCAATATACAGGTTCCTGTCAGGGACATTTTTTGTAAGCAGCAGACGCCAGTAATGAACAACGAAGGACAGGGAGGAACTATGAAACGAAGATTAAGAGCTTATAAGAAGACGGTAAGTATCGTTAATGAGAAAGCTATTGAACTATACAAAGGACTTGGAATTGAAAAGAAGGGATTTCTTCTTGAAGGAACTGACAAGGAAAGCGGACAGTATACTTTTATGGGAGTTGAACCGAATGAGATAATTCAGTCAGATAAGAACAGCCTTGTTATTACAAGAAAAGATGGCAGTAGAGAGGTAAGAGAGGGTAATCCTCTTATAAGACTTAAAGAGTATTTTGATGAATTCGAGATAGTAAAGGAGCCAGGAGAACTTGATTTCCTCGGAGGTCTTGTTGGAAGTCTTGGATATGATTATATAAGATACACAGAAGTCCTTCCTGATGATAATCCTGATGAGATAGGAATTGAGACAATACAGCTTATGCTTGCAGACAAGTTCATTGCTATCAATCATACAGCGGAAACATTCACAGCAGTAGTGCTTGGAGAGGATTCAGAGGAAGGCAGGATTAAGGCTTTAAAGGAAGCGGAGGAGCTTATAAAGACTGCAAGAGAGGGTGTAGATAAGTTTAAGGATGATACGCCTGATATGTCACTTGATGGTGTAATATTGAAAAAATCGGACACGCTTGAAGAATATAGCAAGAAGGTTAATAAGATTAAGAATTACATAAAAGAAGGTCATATATTCCAGACAGTTCTTTCGCAGAGATGGACAATAAAGACGGGACAGAGCGGTTTTAATCTCTATGAGAAATTAAGAGAACTTAATCCTTCACCATATATGTATTACTTTAATTTCGGAGATTTTGAGATAATCGGAAGTTCACCGGAAATGATTGTAAAGCAGTCAGACAATAAAGTATATACATGTCCTATAGCGGGCACAAGAAAAAGAGGAGCAACAAAGGAACAGGATATTGCTTTAGAGGAAGAACTTCTTGCAGATGAGAAGGAGAGAGCAGAGCATGTAATGTTAGTTGACCTTGCACGTAACGATATGGGTAGGATAAGTGAGATAGGAACAGTCAAGGTTGACCAGTTCATGAATATCCAGAGATATTCACATGTTATGCATATTGTTTCGCTTGTTGAGGGGAGAAAGAATGGAGAATATCATCCACTTGACCTCGTATCATCATTCCTTCCAGCAGGCACATTAAGCGGCGCACCTAAGATAAGAGCAATGGAGATTATAGATGAGCTTGAGACAGTAAGAAGAGGCCTGTATGGAGGAGCTACAGGATACCTTGATTTTGGCGGTAATATGAACTTCTGCATTACAATCAGGACTATGATTAAGAAAGGTGATAAGGTATATCTTCAGGCAGGTGCAGGAATTGTTGCTGATTCAAAGCCTGAGATGGAATATCAGGAGTGCTGCAATAAAGTAATGGCACTTGCAAAGACACTTGTTAAGGAGGAACGTTTATGATTCTGCTGATTGATAATTATGACTCATTTACATATAACCTGTATCAGTTTATTGGAATATTTAACAGCGATATTAAGGTTGTAAGAAACGATAAGATAACAATTGAGGAGATAGAGGAGCTTGACCCTGAATCAATAGTTGTATCTCCTGGTCCTAAGAGTCCTAAAGAGGCTGGAATATGTGTTGATGTAATAAAACATTTTACAGGAAAGAAGCCGATACTTGGCATATGCTTAGGACATCAGTGCATAGGAGAAGCATTTGGTGCAACTGTTTCTTATGCAAAATGTATCATGCATGGTAAACAGTCTGAAATATACCATGATGGAACAGGAATATTTACAGGACTTGATTCACCAGTAAAGGTTGCAAGATATCATTCACTCGCTATAATTGAAGAAACTTTGCCAGACTGCTTGGAGGTTATTGCCAAGACACAGGATGGAGAAATAATGGCTGTAAAACATAAGGATTATCCGGTGGTCGGATTACAGTTCCATCCGGAGTCGATATATACAGAGCATGGCAAGAGAATGATTGAGAATTTCGTTAATGGGGTGATTTAATGATATTAGATGTTATTGTAGAGGATAAGTTAAAAAGACTTCCAGAACATAAGAATAGAATCAGCGAAGAAGAGATGACAAGACTTGCGATTGAGAGCCAGAGAGTGTCACACAGCTTCTATGATGCACTTGCAAAGGACGGCCTTTCAATTATAAGTGAATTCAAGAAAGCATCACCAAGTCATGGTAATATGAACAATAAGATTACTCTGGAAGAAAGGATAAAACAGTATGGCGAAAGCGCAGATGCTATTTCATGCCTTACAGAGGAAGACCATTTTAAGGGAAGTACAGAATACCTTAAGCAGATAAGACAGATGACAGACCTTCCGATTATCAGAAAAGACTTCATAATTGATCCGTATCAGGTGTATGAAGCAAAGGTTATAGGAGCGGATGCAGTTCTTCTCATTGCTGCGATTCTTGATGACAGTAAATTTAAAGAACTATATGACCTTGCTTACAGTTTAGGACTTGATGTTTTATGTGAGGTTCATAACGAAGAGGAAATGCAGAGAATGCTGAATCTTGATGCGAAGATTATAGGAATTAACAACCGTAATCTTAAGACATTTGAGGTTGACCTTGATACTACGAAAAAACTTGCGGATATGGTTACACCAGAGATGAGAAAAGCTGGAAAACTGCTTGTATCAGAAAGCGGTGTTGCGGATACAGACGATATTAAGGTGCTGGCAAAGAGTGGAGCAGATGCACTTCTTATAGGAACAGTGCTTATGGAAGCACCGAAGCCGGAAGAATTAATATCAGAGTTTAAAGAGGTATATAATGCTGAAAGAAAATGATTCTTTAGTACAGGTTAAGATATGCGGACTTACAAGTATGGATGATGTACACATTATAGAAAAATATGGTGCTGACTATGCAGGTATGGTACTATATTATCCAAAAAGCAAACGCAATATTGACATTAATCTGGCAGCGGTGCTTGTTGCACAATTGAAGAAATCGGACATCAAGAGCGTTGCTGTTGTTGTGTCCCCCGATGTATCACAGCTTGAAGCAATACAGAATGCGGGATTTGATTATATACAGATTCACGGTGAATTAAGTGATGATGTGTATAATGCATGCAGTGTCGGGATTATAAGAGCCGTTAACATTAAGCATCAGTCAGAAGAAGATATATATCTGGAGACTAAGCGATGGCGAAGTCTGGATAAAATATATGGACTGCTTTTTGATGCGGGAGTTCCGGGGAGCGGTAAGACATTCGACTGGGAAAGTCTTAAAAAAGCGGACTGCGGTAATAAGAAATTATTCCTTGCAGGAGGACTTACACCAGACAATGTAAAAGCTGCGATAGAAGCAGTAAGGTCTGATGTTGTTGATATAAGTTCGGGCGTTGAATATGATGATGTGTCCGTTAAAGGAAAAGATGAGAGTAAAGTTAAAGCATTTATACAGAATGCAAAATATTAAGAAAAAGAGGTAAAGAGAAAATGGCAGGAAGCAAGTATTATGGACAGTTTGGAGGACAGTATGTTTCAGAGTCACTTATGAATACTCTGGCAGAGCTTGAGAAAGCATTTGATGAGGCAATTAATGATCCACAGTTTATTAAAGATTATATGTACTATCTTAAAGAGTATGTTGGAAGGGAAACACCTCTTTACTATGCTGAAAGAATAAGCGAAAAATATGGTGCTGAAATATATCTTAAGAGAGAAGATTTGAACCATACAGGAGCACATAAGATTAATAATGTTATCGGTCAGATTCTTCTTGCAAAGAGAATGGGCAAGACTAAGGTTATCGCTGAGACAGGTGCCGGACAGCATGGCGTTGCAACAGCTACAGGCGCAGCACTTTTTGATATGGAGTGTACAGTTTTTATGGGTGCTGAGGATATCGAGAGACAGAAACTTAATGTATTCAGAATGGAAATGCTTGGAGCTAAGGTGCAGCCTGTAACAACAGGAAGTGCAACATTAAAGGATGCTACTAATGAAGCAATCAGAACATGGGCTGAAAAGGCAGAGGATACATTTTACATCATTGGTTCTGCTGTAGGACCACATCCATATCCTAAGATGGTTAAGGAATTTCAGAGAATTATCAGTACTGAGGCAAGAAAGCAGATTCTTGAGAAGACAGGAAAGCTTCCTGACGCAGTTGTTGCCTGTGTTGGCGGTGGCTCTAATTCAATCGGAATGTTTGCTGATTTCATCAATGATAAGGATGTTGACCTTATCGGTGTTGAGGCAGGAGGTCTTGGCATTGAGACTGGAAAGCATGCATCAGCAATGGCACTCGGACAGGTTGGTGTCCTTCACGGAATGAAGACATATCTTTTACAGGATGAAATCGGTAATATCCAGCTTGCACATTCAATCTCAGCTGGTCTTGATTATCCGGGTGTTGGTCCGGAACATGCTTATTTAAGAGATTCTGGAAGAGCAAAATATGTTTCTGTAACAGATAAAGAATGTATGGATGCACTTATGGAACTTTGCAGAATGGAAGGAATTATTCCGGCAATTGAAAGTGCTCATGCACTTGCACATGTGTTCAAGATGGCACAGGGTGAATACAAGGGTAAGACAATTATCATGTGTCTTTCAGGCCGTGGTGATAAGGATGTTAATACAGTTCAGAAATATCTTAACGGAGAGGAGACTAACAAGTAATGAATAGAATAGAAGAAAGACTTGCAGCACTTAAAGAAGAGGGAAAGAAAGCATTTATTACATATACAACGGCAGGACTGCCGGATTTACAGACCACGGCAAAACTGATTTTTGCACAGGAAGAAGCGGGTGCGGATATTTTAGAAATCGGCGTGCCGTTTTCAGACCCGGTAGCAGACGGCCCGGTGATTCAGAATGCCTCTTATCAGGCAATCCAGAAAGGCACAACGCTTACAAAGATTTTTGATATGGTTGAGGGTGTCCGCAAAGAAAAATGTGAGGTTCCAATTGTGTTCATGATGTATTATAATACAGTATATCATTATGGTCTGGATGCATTTGCAGCCATGTGTGCAGAATGTGGTGTTGATGGACTTATTATACCAGATCTTCCATATGAAGAGCAGGGCGAGTTAAAGGCTGCACTTGAAAATGTATCAGGAGCACCTATATTAATACAGCTTGTATCGCCGGTATCAAAAGAGCGTATTCCTATGCTTACAAAGGATGCAAAAGGATTTATTTATTGTGTTTCACAGATGGGAGTCACAGGAAAGGGTGCTAATTTCCATAAAAAGATAAGAGAGTATCTTTTGGAAGTTAAAAAGAACAGCCCAGTTCCTGTTATGATGGGCTTTGGCATAAGAACAGCTAAAGATGTAGAATCACTTTGCGATATTATAGATGGTGCTATCGTAGGTTCACACTTTATAAAGCTTATGAAAGAGAATAACTATGATACAAAAGCAGTTAAAGATTATATACAGACATTCAAGAAGGAGATGAATGTTTAATTATGGTTACAGAACTTGTTAAGACTGCAGTGGCTGCAAAATGTCTTTATGATAATGCAGGGATGACTGGAAATTACGAGTGTGCTTACTCATTAGGCCTTTTAAGTTATATTGAAGGGCTTGATGAGAAAGACCAGGTAACAGAGCTTGAAAGCATTTATAAAGAGGTTATGGATAATGTTTACAAAGTAACTACTGATGATAAAAAGGTTAAGCA
>OHUA01001141.1_pt1 | contig 10783 bp, 5 predicted proteins | sample 1579051 | NCBI WGS metagenome assembly OHUA01 (sample SAMEA3879559, study PRJEB24766) | human gut metagenome | biome: human-associated habitat; feature: feces | place: USA | collected 1985/1987 | reverse complement strand
CAATGTTTTATAATCAAATGATGGCCAATGATACACCTGCGGGGGAAAAACCTGTCAAGACATTCTCGGATGGAGTTATTCAAAAATTCCGGGATGGTTCTGATCCTATCCGTTTTCCAAGTATCAATTGGATTGATTATATCATGGGAGACGCTACTCTGCAGAGCCAGCATAATCTGAATATTTCCGGAGGTACGGATAAGGTACGTTATTTTATCTCAGCAGGTGCTTATACGCAAGGCGGACTTTTCAATGAGTTTAGTTTGCCTTATGGTATCAGTTATCAATATCGCCGTTTCAATTACCGAAGTAATTTAGATATAGATGTAACGAAAACCACTACTATCTCGTTCAATGTGGCAGGAAACGTTAATTCTTCTGAGAAGCCACGCACTAGTCAAGGGTCATCCGGAATGGTTAAAAATATCTATTATTCTACTCCGTTTAGGAGTGCCGGCTTTGTAAATGATAAATTGGTATATACTACTACTGACTCACAGTCCGATGGGTTGAACTTGCCTTTTGTCGGTGATGCAGATCCATTCACTTATTATGGGGGTGGGGCAGCACATAGTATCAACAACTCGTTGAACGCCGACCTTATTTTGAATCAGAAATTGGATTTTATCACTAAAGGACTTTCATTCAAATTGAAAGGTTCATACAATAGCTCATTTACCATTAATAAGAATTTGTCGGGTGGTACGGAAATGACTTATACACCGGTATTGCAGAGTGATGGAAGTGTAGGACTACGACCGATAGACGGTAGTAAGTATACTAATGTGAGCTATGGAATTACTCGGGGAAAATCACGTAACTGGTATATGGAAGCCGCATTGAATTATAATCATTCGTTTGGTGATCATAATATAGGGGCATTGGTGCTTTATAATCAGTCTAAAGAATATTATCCTAAAGAATATTCAGATGTTCCGCGAGGATATGTCGGTTTGGTAGGACGTGTAACTTATGACTGGAAAAACCGTTATATGGTAGAAGCTAACATGGGTTATAATGGTTCGGAGAACTTTGCTGCGGGCAATCGTTTTGCTCTCTTTCCGGCAGCTTCCGTAGGATGGGTAGCGAGTGAAGAAAAGTTTTGGGAATCTGTCAAACCGGTAATAAGCTTTCTGAAACTACGCGCCAGTTTCGGTTTAGTAGGTAACGATAAAATCGGTGGCTCTCGTTTTATGTATACTGCTAATCCTTATCATGTTAATTTGAACGGATATGTAAGTAACTCTGGTTATGGAACTGGTAATCTTGCTCAATTACAGGCTGCCTATGGATATCTTTTCGGTCAGGGAGGACAGACTTCTACTGTGAGTTTAGGAGCACATGAGTGGGCGATTAACAATGCGAATGTGACATGGGAAAAAGCGTTTAAACAGAACTATGGTGTTGATATCAACTTTTTAAACGATCGTTTATCTGCTACAATAGAATACTATAAGGAACACCGGTGGGACATTCTTCTGCAAGACGGAACAGCTCCGAGTATGTTAGGTTTTGCTCAACCTTTCTCCAATTTAGGTGAGGTAAATAACTGGGGATGGGAACTTTCGTTGAAATGGAACGATAAGATTGGAAAAGATTTCCGTTATTGGGCGGGTATAAACCTTTCTTATAATCAAAATGAAATCATCGAGCGTAAAGAAGCTCCTCAGGAGTACGACTATCTGTACCAGAAAGGACATCGTATCGGTTCACGTAAGCAATATGCTTTCTGGCGTTATTATGATGAACAGACACCGGCACTGTATGAACAAACATTCCATCGTCCGTTTCCTGCTCATTCGGTTGTTCTGCAAGATGGGGATGCTGTGTATGTCGATTTGAATGGTGATCGAAAAATCGATGAAAATGATATGGGCTATGATTACGGATTTACGGATGATCCGGAATACATGGTAGGTATGAATCTCGGATTTTCTTGGAAGAATCTGGAAGTGAATACGCAATGGACCGGTGCATGGAATGTGAGTCGAATGATTTCGGATGTATTCCGTCGGCCTTTTTTATCTAGTTCCGGTAATGTTGCGGGTGGTTTGCTTGCCTATCACTTGACGAATACATGGACAAAAGAGAATCCGTCGCAAGATGCGAAATATCCACGTGCTACATGGGAGAACGCTGATAACAACTATGCGGAATCAACCCTTTACGAACAGGATTCCAAATATTTGCGTCTCAAGACCCTTACTATTGCTTATAATTTTCAGTTCCCTCTGATGAAGAAGTTGGGGATGAGTACTTGTCAGCTATCGTTTAGCGGTTATAATTTGTGGACTCTTACACCTTATTTATGGGGAGACCCGGAAGCAAGAGCTAGTAATGCACCTTCGTACCCATTGACAAAGACATATACATTGGGGCTGAAACTGGGATTCTAAAAACAGATTTAAAGATTGATTATTATGAAACAAAAATATAAATGGTTTATCGGAGCAATGATAGCAGGAGTGCTTGGTATGGGAGCGACTTCTTGCGTAGACGAGATTAAATTCGGTAACAGCTTTCTCGAAAAAGCACCGGGTGGATCTGCTACTCAAGATACTATATTTAATAGTGTCACTTATACCCGGCAGTTTCTGAACACCTGTTATAGCCGCCAATATTATGGTTTACCTTACGTAAATTCTTCTGTTGACGACTTTCCGGATTCTTCTAATCCTTATACAGGAAAGTTTGATGCATTGACTGATTGTTGGCAACTTCACTATTCGGGAACTACAATTTATAACAGTTATTATAGTGGTACACATACTGCTAATTACGGTGTTCGTGGGGATATTTTCGGATATACTCGTGAAGGTGTTTGGCAGACTGTGCGGTGGTGCTGGTTACTGTTGGAGAACGTAGACAGAGTACCTGGTATGGGAGAAGATGAAAAAGTGCAGATGAAAGCAGAAGCAAAATGCCTTATTGCTGCTCGCTATTTTGATATGTTCCGCCACTATGGCGGGTTACCGCTCATTTATTCATCGTTTACGGGAACAGAGACAAACTACCAATTTCCGCGCGCCACGGTGGAAGAAACCGTGAACTATATGGATAAAATGCTGGAGGAGGCTATTGGCTCCGGTGGCCTGAAATGGTCGTATGAAGGAGCTGATTTTAATTCCGATGGTGGTCATTGGACATTAGCAGGGGCTATGGCATTGAGATGTAAGCTATGGCAGTTTGCTGCTTCTCCTTTGTTCAATGATACTCAAGGATATGCCGGTGGACGTAGTGAGGCGGAGCAACAACATTTGGTGTGGTATGGAAGTAAACGCCCCGATTTGTGGAATAAATGTCTTGAATATTGCAGGCAGTTTTTCAACGCCATAGAGGCAAATGGCTTCTATGAGTTGCGGAAAGCAGCAGGTGACAATCCTACTCCTACTGAATATCGGTATGCTTACCGGATGGGATATATCCTTCTGGATAGTCCTGAGGTCTTGCATTCCGTACGTGTAGCGGGCTATGAACGTCCGGGCGGGTCCTCTACTTATATATGGCGTACTTGGTGTAATAATGGACGTAACTCTTATACTCCCACCCAAGAGTATGTTGAAATGTTTCCTTGGGCGGATGGAACACCTTTTGACTGGAATAAGGCAGATACAGAAGGTAAGTTGAACGATATGTTTTTGACTGGCGAGTTTGTTAATGGAGAAAATACTCTTTCCAATCTCATACTGACTCGTGATCCACGGTTATACGAATCTGTTATTGTGAACAATATACCTCGAAATTTGGGATGGTCTTCTCCTAAAATGAGTGATTACCCATGGGAATTGTGGGTGGGAGGTACAGATGCAAAGACGGCTCCTGCATTGGAAAATATGCGTTTTGCTACCGGATATGATAATATGAAATATTATTTGAGCGATAGTGATTATGAACGCCAACCTATTCATTGGGTATATCTTCGTTTGTCTGATCTCTTTTTGACGTATGCAGAGGCTTTATTACAAGCCGATAATAATTTCACAGATGCTCTTTATTGGGTGAATGAAGTACGTAAGCGCGTTGGTTTAGGTAAACTGGAAGATTGCCTCCCGAATAAAAATCTGACGAGTGATAAAGATGCTTTATTGGAGGAAATACTTCGCGAACGTGCCTGTGAATTAGGTATGGAAGACAGTCGATATTTTGACTTGATTCGTTACAAACGTGCAGATCGCTTTGAAAAGAAACTGCATGGGCTATTAATTTATCGCTTGGATGAGGCGGGTAACCGTATAGAGAAACCTTGGAGAGATGGAACAGATGCGTTTGGTAAAAATGCCATGCAGCCTACGAGATTCGAATATCAGAAATTTGAATTGCATAACAGAGCACGTGTTTGGTGGACGCAGGGATTCGATCCGAAATGGTATCTGTCTCCGTTTCCTCAGAATGAAATCAACAAAGGATACGGTTTGATTCAAAATCCCGGCTGGTGATGAGAAACATGAGTAAAATTGATTTTAGAACAGTGATATGAAAAATAATAAAATGCTGGTACTGGCTCTGTTGGCATCTTTGGGTATGCCGATAGGAGCACAGAATATGGATAATAAAGGAAGAGTGTCTGGAGATTCCGTCACTGTAGATGTAGGGGCTAACCGGACGTTCAGTCGTCATGAATCGACTGCGGCAGTCTCTACCGTTTATAATGAAGAATTTGATAAAAGGGCGTCAAAGAATATCTCTAACTCTCTTTTCGGACAGGGACTAGGATTAACAGCCTTACAGAATGCGGGTAACTTTTCCAGTACGGAACCTACTTTTTACGTACGTGGTTTACAAAGCCTATCTAGCAGTTCACCGTTAGTTTTGGTAGACGGGTTGGAACGTGATATGAGCCTTGTGTCACCGGAAGAGGTAGAATCGGTCTCTATATTGAAAGATGCCGCTGCAGTGGCGTTATATGGTTATAAAGGTATTAATGGAGCTATTCTGATAACAACCAAACGGGGAAAATATCATTCGAGGGAAATAAAGTTTACTTACGATCATGTAATCAATTTCCAATCACGTCGTCCTGATTTTGTAAATGCGGCTACTTATGCCGAAGCTGTGAACGAGGCACGAGGTTACGAAGGATTAGACGTACGTTATACTCCTCTCGAAATTCATGCGTTCCGTTATGGAAGAGTGAAGGGACTAAGTGATCGTATCAATGTGCAATTGCCTTATTTTTATCCGAATGTGGATTGGATTGATGAAACATTCCGTGATATGGGAGTTTCTAATAAATATAATATTGAGTTTACAGGAGGTGGCAGTAAATTCCGTTACTATGCTATGTTGGGGTTGATGACAGACAAAGGGTTTGTTGCCAATGCTAATATGAATGACGGTTATTCTACACAAGACAAATATTCTAGTGCTAACTTACGCACAAATTTGGATATTGACTTGACGAGTACTACCAAACTCAAATTAAATCTTCTCGGCTCATTGTCTGAATCAAGTCGTCCGGGAACCTCTAGTACGGATTTGTGGGATATGGTTTATTCGATTCCTTCCGCAGCCTTTCCTATACTATCAGATGATGGTTCGTGGGGAGGAAGTTCCACTTGGTCAGGTACGATGAATCCGGTGGCGCAATCGCAAGGAGCAGCTTATAGTAAGGGACATACACGTAGCTTGCTGGCAGATTTGACTTTATCCCAAGATTTGTCCGGATTAGTGAAGGGGCTAGGTGTGAGTTTTCGTTTGGCTTATGACAACTACTCTTCCATCTGGGAAGATCATAGCAAGACGTATGCTTATAGAGGATATATACCTAGCTGGCAGGATTCAAGCGCCGGTGGTCCGTTGTACACAGTTGTTACAGGTGGAAAACCCAGTGAGATGGCAACCGGTGCCGATACAAACGATTGGGCGCGTCAGTTCAATTTCTCCGGAGGTTTTGATTATAATCGTTCGTTCGGCAAACATGATGTTTATTCGCAGTTGAAATGGGAGTATGAATTTCGTGACACTTATGGAGTGAATACCAGTATATATCGTCAAAATATATCGTGGTATACTCACTATGGCTTCAATAAGCGTTATTATGTAGATCTGGCATTGGTCGGATCGGCCTCAAATCTATTGGCTCCGGGACATAAATGGGCTTTCTCACCAACTGTTTCTGCAGCTTGGGTGCTTTCGGAAGAAGACTTTATGAAAGAGGTTTCTTGGGTTGATCTTTTAAAGTTACGTGCTTCGTTTGGTGTTATTAATGCTGATTATCTACCGAAAGACGGTGACAACTCAGTGTATAACTATTGGGAACAAATCTATACGACAACGGGTACACGCTATCTGTTTGATGTCGGTTATGGATCCAATTTTGGAACTACTTACATGAATCGGTTGGCTACAATAAATTCGACACATGAGAAAGCTTATAAATATAATGTGGGGGTGGATGCGACACTGTTCAAAGGATTGAATTTGACGGTAGAAGGATATTATCAACGTCGAAAAGATATTTGGGTAGACCCTAGCGGTCAATACTCAACAGTACTTGGTATGGATTCTCCTTATGAAAATGCTGGTATTGTGGATAGTTGGGGCACTGAGTTCGGTTTGGATTATACGAAGCGATGGGGTGACTGGACTGTTAATGCCGGAGGAAACTTTGCTTTTAACCGGAATGAGATTAAGGAACAGAGAGAAGAACCGCGTTTATATGATAATTTGAAACGGACAGGACACCGGTTGAATCAAGTATATGGCTTGGTAGCGGAAGGAATTTTCAGAGATGAGGCAGAGATCGCGAGTAGCCCGGCACAGAACTTCAGTACAGTAGTTCCCGGTGATATCAAATATAAGAATGTAAATGGAGATGAAGTGATTGATGCAAACGATGTGACCGCTATTGGATATAGTACGGCTGCTCCGGAAATTTATTATTCTTTCCATTTGGGAGCAGAATGGAAGGGGATTGGATTAGATGCTATGTTTCAGGGAACAGGAAACTGCCGTCTTGAATACAAAGAGTATGTTTTGGCCGTTGATTAACAATACATCACTTTCCACGCACTATTATGAAAATCGCTGGACTCCGGAGAACTTGAATGCAAAATATCCGCGTCTGAGTTCGCAGAGTAATGCCAATAATTATCAGACTAATACGATCTGGCTTGCCGACCGTTCATTCTTGAAATTGCGCAATGTGGAGGTTTATTATAAATTCCCTCAACGTCTGATGAAGCGGACAAAAATATTAGGTAGTGCCAAATTGTATGTACGGGGAGTGGATTTGCTTTGTTTTGATCATATCGACGTGGCAGATCCGGAATCTTACGGTGCGACAAATCCATTGACCAAGAGTGTGGTAGTAGGTGTTAAGATAGGATTTTAATCATTAAAAACGAGGTAAAGAATGAAACTGAATAATTTGATATATGGTGTTCTGACCATCTTCGCTTTTTCTTCTTGTGCGGACCAGATGGAATATTCGGAATACAATCCTTATGATGCGGGTTATGTAAAGCGTACTTTTTATGATGTAGGAGGATTGGTATCTAACATTTACCAGTCGCTCGACTCTGATTTCGGAAATTATAGTGGTGCTATTCTTGGTTCTGCTACGGATGAATCACAATATTCCTATACAGGTAATGCTATTGAGACTTTTTACAATGGGGCATGGAGTCCGGTAAATGCACAAAGCAGTATGTGGACTTCCTGTTATAAAGCAATTGCTAATTGTAACAATTATCTGGAGGAATTTACCGGACTGACATTCTCGGAGTATGAACAAATTTCTGACTATGAAGCTGAAATGTATCGCTATAATAACTATCAGTATGAAGTCCGTTTCCTGCGGGCGTATTTCTACTTTAATTTGGTAAGACAATATGGGGATGTACCATTTACCGACCATGTATTGTCAACCACTGAGGTGAATACGCTAACACGTAAACCTGCCCAAGAGGTATTCGACTGGATTATTAAAGAATGTGACGAGATAAAAGATCTGATAATACCGGATTATAATAACCTGGGGGCTTTGGTACCTTCCGGTGAATCGGCGGAAACAGGGCGTGCCAACAAGCGTACTGTACTGGCATTGAAAGCGCGTACGGCTCTGTATGCTGCAAGTCCGTTATTCAATTCTCATCAGGAAGGGAGTCAAGGGTACAAGGAGTTGTGGTATCGCGCAGCCAAGGCCAATAAGGAATTGATCGAGACTTGCGAAGATGCCGGTATGAGACTGATAGATGACTACGAGAATTTATGGGATGCAAAAAGTTATAGTATTGCAATCGATGAACTCATTTTCGGTTGTCGTGCCATACGTGCTACCAATTCTTTTGAGAAATATAATTTTCCTGTCGGACTGGAGAACTGTCGAGGTGGAAACTGCCCTACACAGACATTGGTGGATGCCTATGAGTTGAAGGACAGTGGTGAAAGGCCTGATAAAAAAGCGGATTATGATAAAAATAAACCTTATTACGAAGGACGTGATCCTCGATTTGAGAAAACTATTGCTAAGAATGGTGATACAAAATGGCCGAATTGGAATGAAACTGCGTTGGAAACCTATCAGGGAGGTGCAAATGCGGAACCCCTGAGCGGAGGGACACCTACAGGTTATTATTTGAAAAAATATTGCCAAACAAGTATTAATACTACGACAGCGAAACCTACGACGGATAATCATACATGGATTATATATCGTTTGGGTGAGTTCTACCTGAATTACGCAGAAGCGTTATTCAAATATTTAGGTACTGCTTATGCTACCAATAATGAGTTCCCTATTCCTGCCAATGAGATGGTGAGCAAAACTCGTCGGCGTACAAAGGTAAATATGCCTAAATTTCCCGCAGGTCTGGATAATAAGTTATGGTGGGAGAAATACCAGAATGAGCGTATGGTAGAGTTAGCATTCGAGGGACATCGTTTTTGGGATGTGCGCCGTTGGAAGGAAGGAGACAAACATTTCAGCAGTATTGATGAAATGAAAATATATAAGAGTGGGGATTCGTATTCATATAGGCGTGTTACTGTGAATAGACAATGGGATGATAAGATGTATTTCTTTCCTATTCCGCAAAGTGAGAAAGCAAAGAATCCTAATTTGACACAGAATCCGGGGTGGTAGAGGTTACCCCGGAATTGAAAAATGATTGTTTAATATTAAAAGCAGAATATGATGAAGATATTATATACACTGGGACTGTTTGGGCTATTGACGTTGAGTGCATGCTCGGACGCTGAGCCGATAGTGGACGAAGAACCGGATTTTAATAATAACATTACGGAAGAACCATTGAAAGACTTGCCTACAGAGGTTATTACCGGAAGCCGTGCAATGTGGGTGAGCTATGACCCTATGGCAAACGTTGATCAACATAACGCAACGGGGATTTCATTCGCATTGATTAGCTGGCGGTTATTGCTGACCGATCCGGATAATATAGGTTTCGATATTTATAAATCAGAAGACGGGGAAGAGGAAGTCAAACTGAACGAAGAGCCGATAACGAAGACTACTTGTTGGGTAGATGAGGATATCGATCCGGCAAAGGTAAATTATTATCGGGTGACATTGGCTAACCAAGAGGAAACATTGTGCGATTATACGTTCACTTCTGAAATGGCTACTAAATTTTATAGGGAAATTGTCTTAAGAAGTGATGTGCCCGATGTTGCATTAACCTATGCTCCTGATGATATCCAGCTAGGTGAATTGGATGGAGACGGAGAATTGGAAATTGTAGTCAAGAGAGAACCGTATGATGGAGCTAATCAAGGAGGATGGCACAATGGGACCACTCTTTTGGAGGCTTACAAAATGGATGGTACCTTTTTATGGCGTATAGATTTAGGACTAAACATTCGTTCCGGTTCACATTATACCTCTTATATTTTATATGATTTCGATGGAGATGGTTTGTGTGAAATTGCATTCCGTTCATCTGAAGGTACTAAATTCCCTAACGGAAGAATTATTACTGATGCCAATGGGTTCGTGAATGATTATCGTTTAAGAGATACGAACGGTGTGGGATGGTATTCCGGAAAAAGTTTGTATTCTACTGCCGGACTAGTGTTGGAAGGTCCTGAGTATATTTCTATCTGTCGTGGCTTTGACGGTTGTGAAATTACCCGAACTCCCAATATACCTCGTGGCCGTGAGGATGAGTCAAAAGTAGCACGTGCCCAATATTGGGATTCTTATTGGGGAGATGATTATGGAAATCGTATGGACCGTTTCTTTATCGGAGCAGCCTATCTGGATGGTATACCTGATGAGAAGACTGGTGTAAGAAAAAGCAATCCAAGCCTGATTATTTCTCGAGGTATTTATAAAAACTGGCAAGTCTGGGCACTTGATTTGCAAAGTAACCAATTAGTGAATCGTTGGAAATTTGATACTGCTGATCATAGCGAAAAATGGTTGGCAATGTGTTCACACTGCTTCCGTGTGGCGGATTTGGATGGTGATGGAAAAGATGAGATACTGTATGGTTCGGCGGCGATTGATGATAATGGGAAAGAATTATGGTGTACCGGAAACGGACATGGTGACTGTCTGTATGTAGGTAAATTCATTCAAAACCGTAGTGGATTACAAATTGTCGCAAGTTTTGAAGAGTCTGTCAATTATGAGGGACAAGGACACGGTTATGCCTGCCAAGTGATTGATGCGAGAGATGGTAGTCTGATTACTGGACATGGGAAAGGATTACCACCAAAAGAAAGTGATGTTGGCCGTTGTATAGTGGCAGACGTTGAACCGAATAGTCCTGACTTTGAATATTGGTCTTCTGCACAACAAGGTATGTTGAGTTGTAAT
>OHUA01001138.1_pt1 | contig 10801 bp, 14 predicted proteins | sample 1579051 | NCBI WGS metagenome assembly OHUA01 (sample SAMEA3879559, study PRJEB24766) | human gut metagenome | biome: human-associated habitat; feature: feces | place: USA | collected 1985/1987 | reverse complement strand
TCAAACTTGCCTGCAATACCTGCACCTTTAACGGTTTCGGTCATAGCATCTAACGATGGAAGCTGCACGTCAGCAATACCCACCAAATCGTTACCATCTTGGTAAACTTTAAAGTTAATCAGTTTCTCAGGTACATTTGCCATCTATCTCACCTCCCAATTAACTGAACAGCGTTTCAAAATACGCAGGATCATATTCGAGCACGTTTTCAATTTCACGCGCCGGGGCAGGCGGTGTAAGATAGGTGTGGAATTTAATGATGCCGTCCATAAGATTGGTAACGGGATTTTCATCATCACGAAATTCAACACGGCCGCCCAAAATGACACCTTGTCCGGTAAGGCCGTTTAAACGCATATTTTCACTGTCCAGAACTGTTTGAATCAGGCGTTTGTTAATCGGCTTATCTACCTTCGCCCAATAAGTTTGAATGAAAGTCTGCGCATGCCAGTTAAACATTCTGCGAATACAGATAAAGGCATCTTTAGGGTCGGTGTTAGACGGATAGCAGGCGGTGCGATTGCCCCAACATTGCCAGCCTCCGATAAAGTTAAGCGCGGTAACAACGCCCTGGCCGTTGAGGTAACCAGCTTCATCAGGTCCTAATACTACCTCAGTACCATCTTTTAAGCAGCAACCGTTAATCTGCATGCTTTTATTAGACGGGCTTTCGTAAGGAATATCATCGTTATTACTGTCAACAGTTGAGATAACGCCAAGAACATGGGTAGACATGTGATAAACATCATCGCCCATCTTAACCATAGGCCAGCATACCACTTGAGAAGTATCGTTATAGCTGTTCTGGTTCATCCACGCCTTGACATCAGTATATTTTTTTACTGCGTCGGTCGATACGTCATTAAGCGTAATCGCCTTGAAATGGCTGTTGATATTGCCAGCTTTGGCTTTCATCACGGCAGCTACTGCCGGAGTTTCACTCCAGCCGGGAGCCAATACAATGCCAGGCACAAGTCCGGTAATTGGGAATACTTTGTTAAGACATTCCAAACCTTTGACAGAACCATCGCTCACATTGATGCCGCCAATGATATCATCTGCATCTACTGCTGCAGCATCAATCTCATCATAAGTAAGTGTTAAATTACTTGCAGCAGTTGCAGTGCCATCATCAAGCAACGTAATAACCAATACTCCATCGTCATCATAAGCAGCTTCATAGTCGCTGCCGGCAATCAATGCAGAACCAGCCGTAGATGCTTTAATCTGCAAAGTGTCAAGCAGAACCGGAGCATCTACTTTTGCAACTTTGTTTGTCACTGTAACATTTTTGGAGCTAGTACTCTTCTTATGGGTTTTGGGATCCAATACGTTTACAAAAACCACCGGGCCGCGATTATACAATGCGAATTGGCTATACATTACCTCGCAGAGAGTGTATTTAGCCCAATCTTTACTGTAGCCCAACTGTTGTACTGCCTCAGCGTAACTGTAGCACAAAATGGGTTTGTTGCTCTGAGCGCGCTCACTCGCCAAATGTACCGGAGCGGTACCGAATACAACTGGCAGACCGGCAGCAGTGTTTACAGCAGGCACAACGCTAGTCGGAACCTCACTGGTATACACACCATGTTTATATGCCATGTTTTACACCTCCATAGCTTGTTTGTAATACTTATTCAGCGGAGTACCTGTTTGTTGAACTTCCTCAAGCGCTCTGTTAAGCTGTTCTACTGAAACAAACAGCTTCTCCAATTGAGGGAATTCATCGAATTCTGCATCTAAATGCTCAGGCAGACCGCCAATGAATACCTGATACTGCAGTAATCTTCCGCGGCTCAGGTTAGGGCCGATATAAATCAGCTTCTCTGTTTTCTTATTCTTCGCCATAATATATGTCCTCCTCATAAGGTTGACCAATAGTATAAATTGCAGTAATTTTACCCTGCCACTGCGGAGCAGGCTGTGCTTCCGGCACTTCAATTTTCACAGGAAACAGCAGACGATGTCTGTCAGCTATAAAACGATGTTTTAAAAGATGCTGGCGCACATGCTCCATGATGTTATAGAGGCTGCGCCAATCATCATATTCACTGTCATCGTAAATACTAAAGCCAATTTCTACCGTTGCTGTACTCATATCGCCATCCGCAGTATCCTGCGCAGCGGTAACAAGAGCATAAATAAACGATGCCTGTTCATCAGCATTCATGCGTGCCGGAGGATAGCCGGCATATACCTTAATACTGCGCTTGCCGGATGGCTGCTGTGTACTGTAATCAACGATAACAGACCGTAAATAATCAGACAGATTATCCATTAATTCAACTGTAGTCATAAAAGCTCCTTACTTCATTTTTTGGAAACGATATTCTACCTCATGCAGAAAACGTTCATTCAGCGTAGCTTCTGCCAACGGAGTAAGCTCGCCAATAACATTTTCAGCGCCAAACATCTGCGGTACGCTAGGACCATAAGGAATGCGCAAAGGATAGCGTGCTTTGCGTTTTTTACGCTGCATTGCACCTTTATAACCATTACGAGATACTCCAAGGAATAATCCTGGTACTAACTTAGCGCCACCTTGCTTTCGTATTTGCACTTTAACCGGACCACATTTATGGTTACGTACCCGGAACGCTGTCAAAAGCAAGGGACTGCCTTGTGAAGCAAGAACGCCACACAATTTAGAGCGTGATGCACGCTTAATGTTCAGCGTCCCTTTAACATTCTTAGCACTTACCAGATAGTTTTTACGGATGGATTTAGAAGTTTGCGTTTTTATCTTTGTAATTGTACGATTGATAGCGTTTACGGCTGCAAGGTTAATCTCTTTAGGTACTTTGCCCAACATCTGCTGTGCATACTCAATATTTTTAGCATCAATGCTAATCATCGGTCATTCGCCACCAGTTGGATTGTCAATATACCCATATCATCGCCCACGCTTTCAACCTCATACATTTTATCGTCAAGATAAAACCGCATGCCATACACCGGCACCTCTGGCAAATCTGCCTTCAGGCAATTCACCTGCAGCTTACTGCCATAAAGACCGGGATAATAATCATCCTTGCCGACTTGGACAGAAAGCGACTGCGCCACGGAGATATCCTGCACAATCGCCATGCACTCCGTACCGTTCAGATCATGCAGTTCCGCAAACTCCATCTCATTGAGAAAGACAGCCGCATTATCTGCGGCTATCTGCTCTTTAAAGCTCAGCGCTTTCATTGTACAGTAGCGGCTTCATCTACCGCCGGCAGCACGTCTTCATCATCACACGCAGCCTCTTTAGAGATAGATTTGGAAGCAGGCTGCTTTTTACCCTTTTTGCCAGAAGCAGGCTTTTCAACCTCAGTTTTGCTAATGATTTCAACATCTTCCGGAGTAGTGATTTCTGCCTCCGGCTCGCCAATGATTTCAAACTCTTCCGGAGCATCATCTTACAGCTTTTGAGCAACGTCGTCAGGCAGCTCAACAACACTGCCCGCTGCATAAACTACGTTATTATGACGCAGAGAGAATTTCTTAACGAGGATATACATAAGCTGCCTCCTTATTTAACCTTGATAACATACCAGTCATCCACAGATTCAGGAACAACAAGGCAACGGCTCTGCATAGCAATAGAGCAGTAGTCATTCTCGATGTTCATGGTAACCTTAGGCACATAACGGCCTTCATAGGTGTGGAACTGCTTATCGTCCTCCATCTGGGTAACAGCGCCATACAAGCGCTTGCCACGACCGGCAACGCCGATAATAACGTAATCATCAGGCAGGTACGGAGTAAATACACCTTCGTTGTTGATGTAACCACCCTCATAGGTATACATCTCCAGGCCTAAGGCACCCAGCAGGCCGAAGCGCATAACCTCAGGGCTTTGAATCTTAGGTGCGAAGGACATCAGCGCCGCATTGTCGCGGGACGGAATCAGCAGCTTGTCATAAATGCTCTTGTTGTTCAACAGCAGGTTGCTGGTAGCCTCGGAGCACATCATAATAGTCGGAGTCAGGCCAGCATTGCGGCGGATGGTTTTGGAAGCCTCCTGCAGGTTGCCGTAAGCATCAGAGGTATCCTTATCCCAGGTATCGGTACCGGACAAGGTTTGCTTTTGAGTAAAGTTAAAGGAAATAGTGTCAATCTTTTGGGTTTTGCCATCATCAGCATAACCGTTAATGGTGTAGCTGCCATCAATCAGCAGCTTTGCAGCCATATATTCCTCAGTGCGGGTGCACATATCAGTCAATTCCTTGATATCCTCAGCGCGATATTCTTCAGCGCGTTGTTGAGGAGTGCGACCACTGTACACGCTTTCGCCTGCCAGGCGCTTCTGCAGCTGTTCAGCACTCAATACACGCTTAGGCTTCATCAGCGGTGCCTTGTAGGATTTGGTTTCAAAGCCATCACGCTGCATATTAACACCTTGAGACCCCGGAACAACAAAGGGGGCCATGGAGCGACCGCCTTTTTTGAAATCCACATCCAGATATTCAGAGCTATAGGTAATAGCGTTCGGGAAAAAGGTATTTACTAACAAAGGATTGGGGGATATGCACGATTGATTACGCCCAGCAAAGAACGGGTAGAATTGATATCAAATGCCATAGTTTATTCCTCCTTATTGCAGATGAGTCAGGTAGATGCCAACAGCACGCAGCTCTTCCTCGTGTGCCTGCACAGAGTCAGATTCAGCGCCAACAGACATTTCCTCTGCATTGAAAATGCCGCTAATATAAACAGTAGCAACTACATCGCCGGTGCCAACAACAACATCTTCGGCCAGCACAGCGTTTGCTACCTTCAGCGCCGGAGTTGCGGATGCAGCATCAACAATCTGGTATTTGCCTTCACTGACAGCCAGCACAGCGCCTCTTTTAAGTGCCTTTTCAGCGCTCAGGCCTTTAAGGGTAATGTTTTTGGTAAGAGCAGTCACAGCGGTACCGCCAATAAGCTGGTCCACATTGCTTTTTTCACTGGTTACATATGCCATTATTTATTACCTCCATACATATTCTGCAGAGTTTTAGCCATGTTTTCAGTGCGCAGGGCATCTTCCTCTGCTTCAGTCAGGCCATTAGCAGGCTGACCGGTTACATTACCGGAGCCAGATTTCATCTGGTCGTCAATCAAATCATTCATAAATCTTTGAGCTGCAGAAGTCTGAGCTGCAGGCTGAGCACCCTTAATAGCATCAATGGTTTCTTTGATTTCATCAGCAATCTTGCCGTCTTTGATGGCCATATTGATTACAGCCTTCACACCAGCACTGCCATCATCCAAAGCATTGAGAGCAGCCAGACGGTTTCTTTCCTCATTGCGGATTTGCTCCTCATTAGCCGGAGCGGTGGTTTGGTTCGCAGGAGCAGCACTGCCATTCTGTTCACTTGCTCTGACACCGATAGCACTCAAAATAGTGTTTACGGCATTCATAAGATTTTCATTCATCGTTTTGTCCTCCTTTTTGTGGATTTTGTTTTTAATTAAGTCAGCATCTCCCTGGCTCAGCTGATGCCGCACATGGTTGACCACAAGCACATTGCCGTCAAGAACAGGTTCAACCTTACCTTGAATCTGGTCACAGAAGCCATTGGCAAGGCATTCTTCAGCAGTAAGCCAGGTGCTGTTTTTCATCATGGTCTCCAATTCTTTTTCGCTGAGCTTGCAGCGTTCCTTATAGGCAGCCACAATACTAGCTTTGACCGGCTTGAGCATTTCAATAAGCTTACCCAGCTGTTCAGCGTTGGCAGGCTCGGCCAGGCAGATCATGGGGTCATGAATCATCATCATAGCATTGACCGGCATAAGGATTTTTTTGCCGGCCATAGCAATGATTGTCGCAGCGCTGGCCGCCAAACCATCAATCATTACAGTGGTATCACCAGAGTAAGACTTAATCTGGTTGGCAATAGCGTGTGCAGCGAAAACATTGCCGCCATTGCTATTGATGCGGATACAAACAGGCTTGCCCTCCAGCTTAGCCAATGCATCAGCAAAGCCTATAGGGCAAACATCGCCACTGCTGTCATGCCAAGGCTTTTCGCTGACGATATCGCCATAAATACGGATTTCAGCAGTGTTTTCGGATGCTTTGTTGATAATCTCCCAAAATGGTTTATTTTTCACCATCGTTTTCACCTCCTTCCTCAGTCTTTACATTCTGATGAAGCGGATAATTGAGGCCATTGCCTTGCCAATGCTTATGTTCAGCTTGCAGCTGCGCAATGTTTTCCTCGTATTCCGTGCCGGTGATTTCAGCAGATTCCTGTTCACCGGTGCTGAAGCCGTAATCAACACGCAGCTTGGCGGCCTGAACCTCTTTCACCGGGTCAAGCATGCCCATAGTCGGACCGTACCAGGACGCGCGGCTCCACGCCTTACGCAGCAGCGGGTCACTAAAATAGCCAGGCGCTTGAATGCGTCCAATAGCTACCGCCTCAGCCAGCCAGCGTTCATACACCGGCTGGCAAAAATCCCTTGCGAACCAAATGCGCCGCTTCTTGGCAACCGCCTGAAACTGCAGCAAGGCACCGCGTGCAGCACTGTACGAGCTTTGGAAGCGTGACAGCAGCACTTCTGAAGGAATCTCCAGCGCCGCGCCCACCTGAGCAATCAGCGCATTAACGAAGGCCTCAAAGGTGGACAAGCTGCGATTTGCATCCACAGTCTGTACTTCATAGCCAGGCGGCAGCTCGTTCATCGTACCGGCACCCAACTCAAAGGTATATTGGTCAAAAGCAACCTTTTCATTCTCGCCAAAGGCCTCCGGCAAAGCGTTGGGAAGGCCTTCGCCTGCGTCCTTCGTTTTGAAGAACAAAGTGAAATAGCTTTTGATGATTGCAGCAGTAAGCTCCGCTGTGCTATAACGGTGCATCTGCTTCAATTCTTCAATGGCCGGTGCCAGAATCGGCACACCGCGGTACTGCTCCGGCCTTTCCTCATGGCTGATTTGCAGGATGTTCGGCGCACCTGTTTTGCGCCCGAAGGCTTCCACGCGCACCCATTTTATGTTCCTGTTTTCCGTCGGGTCATAAGGCACCCGGTCAGCAACCCAATAGGCTACAACGGCACCATCCGTATTGATTTCAACGCCATTAATAATCCTGTTGCCATTCTTGGGATTACGAACCTCCACCTCATTAAGCGCACCAACAAGACTATAGGTATTAGGATTGCAGACACGGCTTGCTTCAAAAAGCTGTATCTTGGTAGTATAAGGATTATCGCCTAAGGCCTTACGGTATTTAATCGCCGCCCAGGCATCTCCGTCCACAATAGACGAGATGAAAGCAATATCCTGCATATCGTAAAAGTTGTGCTTGCGATACAAGTCACACTCTACGCTCTGCGCCCACAGATTAAACTCCGCCTTAGTGTGCCTGCGCCATTCAGCAGCTTCCTCCGGAGTTATGCCTAAAAGCTGATAATCCGGACACGGTGACGGCACCAGACCTGCGCCAACAACATGTGTCCTGTAGCGATTGATGGCAGCAGCGCCAACGGGGCTGTTAATGGCCATGTCAGCACTGCGGTTGCGCAGGATGTTCAGATTTACGTCAACATCACTTTTAGGGCTGGACCTTATCGGCCAATAGCCACGCATAGCTTGTTTTTCGGCACTGGCACCACCGTTACTGTAGCCTGTGTTCAACACAGGTCTGAGGATGATGCCAGTGGGCCGCTCCTGTGTTAAGGTTTGGCCAGTAGGATGTCTGGCCTTACGATTGTAGGGTGTTCGTTTCTTACTCATTTCGTAGCCTCCTGTTTGATTTAAGCGCTAATCACGGAAAAGCACTCTTTTGGCACGCCTATATCCCTCAGATGCAGGCGCATTATCTTCTTCAGTAGCGCCCATGGCTCGCAGGCGATTTATTTCAGCCTGAATGGCGCTAAGGTCAGCGCGCGTCAGCAGCCTATTGCCAATGCGGTAGCTCTGACCGGTGGCCAGAATAGCCTGCTCCGCCTTCAGGTACTGGCGATAGCGTTCGTTCAATGCATTGCTCATTCTGTTCTCCTTCCTCGTTTAATGCAGCCATAGTGTTTCTGTGGCTTGGCAGCAGGTGCAGGAGCCGTCGCCCCGCCTGCCTCGCCATTGCTGCCCTGCGCCAGCATAGCATCCAGCTTTTCAAAGTTAGGTGCAATACTGCGCATGCAGGCAAGATTATACACAGCAAGGTCCAGCGGCTCATTGCGCTTATCCTTGGCTATGTTCGTCCACTGAAAAACAACTACGCCGTTTTTCTTACGCGGCACCAGCTCCTCGGAAATCAGACCGCGAAAATAAATGCGATCATAGCCACGATTGGCATACGATTCTATGACAGCATCACTGCTCAGGCTCTTATCGTCAGTTTTCAGCAGACCTTGCAGCGCTTCAACGAATTTTTTCATCCGATGCTTATCGTCTAGCGGAAAATGCATATACTTAGCTCCCTGAACCTCAATGCTGAGACGGTCCATGATTTGCTGCTTGCCAGTATCCGTGCCGATGAACACCAAAGGAATGGAGCTGTTACGCATCTGCTTTTTGCCAATCTTGGCAACAAGGTCTTCGTTGGCCATGTTTGAGCCTTTGATAGCAAAGCGCTGACGGAAACGATTCTTAAAGCAGTAGGCATATACGTAATCAGTATAGTGACCGCCGCAGTCTATAAAGGTTCTGGCGATTTTCAGCCCTCGCCCATTGGCAAATTTATAGGTTTTGTCCAGGACGCGGTCTAATTGCTCCCACACCTCGGGAGTGTCGGGAACGCCCAGGATAACGCCTTTACGTATGCCCCAGCGTTCTTCACCATGCCCCCAGCCGGCAACCTCATATTCCAGGCGATTATCCTGCGTATCCACCGCCGCCGTCAGCAGCAGAAACAGGCTCTCGCTCATGGGCGCGGCGAAGAAAAAGCAGCCCGGTGCGAGCACGAGAAACCGCAGCGCGCGCACGGCGTCGCGGTGCGGCAGGTCGAGCCGCAGCAGCCGGAGCGAGTATTGTATATTACCTTCTCACGTTCCGGGTCGCCTTCTGCCTCCAGCCATTCCTTCATGACATCGTTCCAGCTAATCCAGGGGCTTGTCCAGCAATTCACGAAGAAGCTGCGCGTATCGGTGGCAAAAGCTGCAGGGTTTTGCGCTACATACTTCTGTGCGGCGTTGCGCATGTCGTTCTCGCTAAATTCAAAGCCACAATCAGGGCAAATCCATTTCACCGACCTAACCACAACATGCTTTTTGTTATGTTCCTCGCTGCTATCGAAGTCGGCAAGCATCTGCCGGTGTGTAAGAAGGTGGAATTCGCCACAGTTCGGGCACTGATGCTGCCATTCCTCCTGCGTACCGGTCATATACTCGTCATCAATACGGCTAGTGCCTTTTATCGTCGGTGTGCTGAAAAGGCCAATCACCCTGTTAAAGTAGGTGGTGGTTCTCTTCGCCGCCAAATCAACAGGGTCGCCTTCTACGCCGGCACTATCCGGGAAGCGGTCCACTTCGTCGCAAAGCAAAATACGTATAGGCTTTGATGCAAGACCGCTCGGGGCGTTCGCACCTGCTATAATCAGCCTGCCGCCGGTAAAATACTTGCTCATGATAGTGTTGCTGGTATTGCGGCTTTTGTTTTCACGGAAAATGCTTTTCAAGCTTTTGGTAGCTTCAATCATGGGTGTGATACGGCTCTTGGAAAAATCCTCGCCGTCGCTCAACGTAGGCTGAATCATCATCATGGTGCAGGGGTCAAGCTGCGCAAAGCGGCCAATGACATTGTTCATGATATCGGACTTTCCCACCTGCGAGCAGCTCTTGACAACAACACGATGCACGCCCTTATCCGTAAAGGCATCCATGATGCTGCGCTGATAAGGTGCTCTGTCTGTACGCCATCTGCCCGGTTCTGCTGACTCCTGCGGCAGCATGCGGTAGGTATCTGCCCATTCGCTGACAGTAGTTTTAGGTGCCAACTTAAGGCCATTGTTGAAAATGCGGCGCAAAAGCAATACTGTTTTCTGAGCACACATGCTAATCGCCCTCCTTCTCATCAACAGCATCAAACATGGTCGGTGTATAGTCCCTGATTTCTTCCAAACGTCCTTCAACCTCCACGCTAAGCAGCTCTTCAATCTCCGGCTTGCTCTTGCCAAAAAGCAGCGGCGCCATCTTCGACGGAATGCCACGTATCTGATTGCGGAAGTTGACCAGTATTTCCGTCAGAACAGCCTCTACATCTGCAGCATCATACATCTCGCGACGCTTTTGTGCCAGCTGGATTTCCGCCAGCTCTCTTTTAGCTTTTTCATGCAAAGCTTTTTCCTTCATCAGGTCAACGGATTCATCAGTTTTGTATTTATAGGCATAATATTCAGCGATAACCTCCGGCAGAAGGTAGTCGCCTTCCGCTTCTCTGGTAAGTATTTCTTCGTCTGCCAGCTGACGCACGCGCCTGTCAGTGATGCCCAGCAGGCGTGCAAGCTCCGCGCCGGAGCCTCTTGGTACTATTTTTTTCGCCATGAACATCACCTCCTTCGCTGTTTGTCCACTGTAGGCAATACAAATCTGCTAATAAAATGCACCTCTTCGGTCTATTTTACAGCCTAGGCGGTGCGAAAATTGAGAATGACAAAAGCGGAAATGCTGTCCAGGCTAAATTTCCGCTTTTTGCGTTCCTAACAGGCTATGAAATTGTCGATGAAAAATTTTTGCGTATTAGTGGAAGTCAAGAAAAAATTTTGCGCCTTTAGGGCATGTCCGAATTTTGCCCTGCGGAAGGAAATGTGATTTTTTAAATTCACAGCTAGACAATTTCCGGGAGTTCGCCGACCCGCAGGCTTTTTATTTTCCCGGAAGAACCTAT